>Ga0079992_136651_pt2 | contig 13910 bp, 11 predicted proteins | sample FaiFalFF_MnMetaG_3_FD_69197 | JGI IMG/M metagenome (GOLD analysis project Ga0079992, IMG submission 69197) | Freshwater microbial communities from Yellowstone National Park, Wyoming, USA - Fairy Falls B (FF_Mn_B) MetaG (SPADES assembly) (version 2) | ecosystem: Environmental > Aquatic >... | reverse complement strand
GCCCGGGGGGGGGGCGGGGGGTTGCGGCCAGGCGCGCCGGGGACAGGCCGGCGCTCCTTTTGCTAAGCGCCGAAAACTCCGATAGACTTACTGGGAAGGGGATGAGCTTTCGGTCAAAGATCGGTCCGCTCCGGCTGGTCAGGGTTGTCCTTTACACTCGGGAAGTCCGACTTTCCGGTTTTGTGCGTTCGCCGTACCACCGGCTGTCCGATACCCTTAACGACTTCGTCGGCCACGCGGTCGAGCTCCATGAGGTCACGACCCAGCCGCTCCGGAGGGACCGCACGACCATCCAGCACACGGATTCGGCGGTGGTCAGCATTGACGAAGTCGTGCTGGCAATGCCCAGGTATACTGTTGGGGTGGAGCGCTCACCGGAACAGCAGGCCCTCGTCAGGCGGCTCGAGCGCGTCGAGGGCCTGGTGGAGGCGGAACCATTTCTCGTAAAGGGTACCCTCCACGTCAATCCCGGGTCGAGCCTGGAGCAGCACATCCGGGAAGCTGACCGGCGGTTCCTGCCCATGACCCACGCCACCGGGCTTTTCAGCCCGCTGCCCCGCCCGGTCAGTTTCAGGGCGCCGGTCCTGCTGGTAAACCGGGGGCATATTCGCGGCGTCTGGCGGCTGGCAGAAGCCGACCCCCGGCTCCTCGCCAGGTTCGATGATGCGCAGAACTACCTCGCGGTGGAAGTACCCGGCGAAATCGGTTCAGAGGCCGCCAGGATTCTTCGCCGCACACTGGTCTTCCGGGGCATGCCGGCCGACGACCTGCTGGAGACTTGCCGGGAGATCTCGGCTTACGGCTACCTGAGCCTGCGCCTTTACTACGCCGGGCCCGAGGTATTCCGGGAGGGGGACGCCGGCGACAGCGTCTACGTGGTCGATCGCGGGCGGTTACAGGCCGTGGTGGGCAGCGCCCGGAGCGGCGGCGAACGGCACGTGGCTTACCTGGGGCCCGGGGACCTCTTCGGGGAGCTTGCCGCCCTTGACGAGCCCCGGCGGCCGGTTACCGTCCGGGCCGTTGAAGAGTCAAACCTCCTGGTCGTTCAGGCCCAGGGCTTCAAGACCCTTATCCAGAAATTCCCGAGCGCGGTCACGACCCTGCTGGCCCTCGTGGTCCAGCGGCAGCAGGCCACCGAAGCCGCTCGGGGAATTTGAGACCGGCCCGGAGGCGAAATGAAGGGGACGGCCCGGATCCGGTCAGGCGGCCTTGAGGGCTGGCTGGCCCGGTCGCCCTCTAATGCCGACCTCGTTCTGCTCCTTGTCTGCGTGGTCTGGGGCAGTACGTTTGTGGTAATCAAGGTGGGCCTGACGAATACCCTGCCTTTTAACTTCCTGGCGACCCGCTTCGCCGTGGGCTTCCTGGTTTTCCTGTTCCTGACCGGACACCGGCTCGGGCCGCTGTCCGGCCGGGAAGTTTTGCGGGGAGTCTTCATGGGCCTGCTTCTGATTGCCGGCTACGCGACCCAGACGGTCGGGCTGAGCCTGACAACGGCTTCAAAGGCCGGATTTATTACCGGGCTTTCGGTGGTGCTGGTGCCCCTCTTTGCCCGCTTCCTGCTCGGCCACCGCATCGGGTGGGGCGTGGCCGGCGGGGTCGGTCTGGCCACCGTCGGGCTGGGCCTGCTTTCCCTGACTCCGGATTTGCGGCCGGAGCCGGGAGACCTGTGGGTCCTCGCCTGTGCCGTGGCCTTTGCCGGCCACATCCTGGCAATTGCCGAGCTGAGCCGGGGTTGTGATGCCCTGCGGCTGGCCCTCGTTCAGACCGGGGTGGTAGCCCTGGGTGGGGGCCTGCTCGCCCTGCTGTTCGAAGGGGGGCTGGCGTTGCCGTCCGGGCCGGGGCTCTTTGCCACCCTCTACACCGGGATTCTTGGGACCGGCCTGGTGCTGGGGCTCCAGATACCGGCCCAGAAGTACACGAGCCCGAGCCACGCCGCCCTCATCTTTTCGGCCGAGCCGGTCTTCGCCGCTCTCTTTGCCGCCGCCCTGCTGGCCGAAAGGCTGGGACCGAAAGAACTTGCTGGTGGCGGCCTGATCCTGGCCGGGATGCTGCTGGCGGAGCTAAAGCGGGAGCCGACAAAACCTGAAGGGAGGGCAGGAAATGGTGATTGATTTTCACACCCATTTTTACCCGGAGACCTACCTGGAGGACCTGGCCCGGGAGCCGGGCGCGGCCCGGGTGAGCCGGGATGAGACCGGCCGCTGGGTTGTCCACTACGCCGGGGATTACAATATCGTTGCCGACGGTCACATCTCCGTGGAGGCGCGCCTGCGGGATATGGACGCCGCCGGCATGGACCTAGCCGTCCTCTCCTTCACAACCCCCGGGGTCCACGTGGAGGCCCCGGCGCGGGGCATCCGCCTGGCGCGGCTGGTCAATGATGCCTACGCCGCCCTGGTCCGGGCCCACCCGGACCGGTTTTCGGCCCTGGCCACTTTGCCCCTTCAGGCGCCGGAGGCGGCGGCCGACGAACTCGAGCGGGCCGTCATCCGGCTTGGCCTGCCCGGGGCGATGGTCTTCTCCAACGTCAACGGGCGGCCCCTGGACTCACCGGAGTTCCGGCCAGTCTTTGAGCGGGCGGCTCGCCTCGGGGTTCCCCTGATGGTTCACCCGACCACCCCCATCTTCGGCACAACCGGGGTCCATGACTACCGGCTCGTCGCCATCCTGGGCTTTCTCTTTGACACCACCATCGCGGCCTGCCGGCTCGTTTTCAGCGGCCTCTTCGAAGCCTACCCGCGACTTCAGCTCGTTCTTGCTCACCTGGGAGGGACCCTACCTTATGTTGCCGAGCGGGCCGACCGGGCCTGGGCAGTGTATCCCGAGCTTCGACCGCTGATTTCCCAGCCCCCAACGGCTTTCTTTAAAAATTTCTACTACGACACGGTCAACTTCGATCCTGCCGCCCTGGAGCTGGCCCTGAAGTTTGCCGGCCCCGACCGCCTCCTCCTGGGCAGCGACTACCCCCACCAGGTCGGCGATATGACCCGGGCGGTGGAAACGGTAAGCGGGCTGGCCGCCGCCGAGGAGGTCCGGCGGGCCATCCTCGGCGACAACGCTGCCCGCCTCCTGCGACTTAAAGGCTAGGAGACTTTACCGGCCGCGTCGTCCTCCGCCGTTCCCGTGTTCGCCGGCTGACTGACCCCGGTTTCCGGGGTGGTCGTCATCGCCCCCGGCCCGGCTGGGCGGTCCGGGCGGGGAGAACTCCGGACGGTGGCTATCGCCCCGACTGTCGGGCCGACCGCCAGAGTCGTCATCCTGGTCGCCCTTGCCGGCTGAAGCGCCAGGCGTCTGGCGGCCCTCATCGTCCCGGGTGAACAGCCGCACCTGGAGGGGTGGAGCCAGAACCCGCTTCTCGCCATCTAACCGCAGAAAAACCTGGAAGTTGAAAGCGCGGCCGTGAATCTCCTCGGTGGGGGTAACGGTGAGGGTAACCGTTACCGTCCCATCTTGCTGTTGCGAGCTAACGCTGCACCCGACCAGATCAGCTTCGTCGAACTTTTTCGGCCTTACAACGCATTCGACTTCGACATTATTAGTGACGGTCGGTGACACCGTCGCGGTAGCGGTGAACGTCGTCGTCTGAGTTACGGTTCCGGTGATCCGGGACGGGTTCCAGGTCACTGCCGGCGGGGGTCCTTCGGGTTCGTCCGCTGGCTCCCGGGCCTGGGCAACCAGGAAGCCGGCCCCGAGCCCCAAAACCAGCAGGGTGGCAATCAGTGGTGCAATTCTTAGAACTCTCATCCGGCGGTTTCCTCCTCTTTCGGCCTGGTTCCAGCTTTTTAAACGGGCGGACCCATCGAAAGGTTACGGGTCGGTTCGGTCCATAAGTACTGTTTGCGGCCGGTAGAATTCCGCCCGGAACCTGTCGTCAGGAAAAGAGCTGATGGTTACCGCCGATGTTCTTGTCGACCTGTCCCTTCCCGGGCCTGGCGGGAGAGGCCGTCCTGGTTCTGGCCGTCGGTGTCCTTATCGCCCTGACGGCCCGGGTGAGCATTCCCCTTCCCTTCGGCGCGGTCCCGATTACGGGGCAAACCTTCGGCGTTTTGCTGGTTGGGGCGGCCCTGGGAGCCCGCCGCGGAACCCTTCGGGTTATGGTCCACCTGGCCGAAGGCATGGTGGGACTCCCGGTCTTTGCCGGCGGAAGCGCCGGACCAGCCGTGCTCCTGGGCCCCACCGGGGGTTATCTCACAGGAGAATTCCGGGCTGAGCCGGCGGAACCCAGGGCCGGTTTAGCGGGGGGCGTCGCCGAGAAGGTCCTCGTATTCGTGCTCGCCGATGAGGGGCTTGCCCTCGGCGAAGCGGCTGGCCCGGAATGGCCCGACGTCCACCGACCGGGGCGCCCCGAAGACAATCCACTCGGCCAGGCTCAGGCCGACGGCCGGGGACGTCTTGAAACTGGTCCCGTTGTCGGCGGTGAAAAAGTAAAGGCCCTCCACCTCGGGGTGGCGGTCGATGACCGGCTTCCCGTCGGGCGAAAGGACGATGGCCCCCGCCCAGCCGCCCCGGGGCGGCACGAAACCCATCACCGGCAGGCGGCGGCTCAGGCGCTCCCGGACGGTGGCGATGTAGTCGGGGTCGGCCTCATTTTTGAGCTGGTCCGGGTCGTCCAGAGGCAGCCGGTAGGACGAGAGGCCGGCCAGGATTCTCGACCAGTCCGGACCCTCTGACCGGAAATACATCCCGTTTGCGCCGTCGATGCACGTGATGAGGGGACGGCCCGTGCCCAGGACCGGCGGCCGATCGAAGATGGCAACCTGAATGCGGGCCGGCCGGAGCTCGACGTCGACCCCCAGGCTTCGCAGAAGGGGAACGGCCCAGGCCCCGCCGGCGACAACCACTGTCCGGGTTGAGATAAAACCTCCGGTTGTCGCAACGCCGGCGACCCGTCCACCGTCCACCCGAATCCCGGTGACCTCTGTTCCGGTGCGGATATCGGCGCCGAGCTGGCGGGCCCGTTCGGCAAAGCCCTCGGTGGTGGCCACCGGATTTGCGTAGCCCGAGTCAGGCTCGTAGGCGGCGATTTCAACGTCGGACAGGTCCCACTCTGGGGCAAGGTCGGCGAGCTCTTCCCGGCCGATAATTCGGGTGTTGACCCCGACCCGGCGGAGCATTTCCACATTCGCCCGGAGTCTGGCCAGGTTCTCGGGGGAAACGAGCCGGACGAAGCCGCTGGGGACGAACCCGCAGTCGCCGGCCCCGACCAGGTCGTCCCAGTTGCGAAAATAGCGCAGGCTCAGGAAGGCGAGCCGGGCCTCCGGCTCGTTGGTGTAGTGCATCCGGACCAGGGCCCCGGACCGGCCGGAAGCCCCGGCAGCCAGGGACCGCCGCTCGCAGAGGACAACCCGTCCGGCGCCGAGGGATGCCAGGTGGAAGGTGGTGCTGGCCCCAACGGCGCCGCCCCCAACAACGACAACGTCGGCAGTATAATCAGCCATGAGCAGGCTCCCCGATCTTCGAGTCTCCGGGAAAGTGGCCGTCCAGCCGGCGGGCCGGTCCGGGCGCACCGGATTATACCACGCGTGGGGGAGAAACGAACGGGTTGACGGGGAAAATAAAAACCGGGCTCGGTCTGCCCGGTGGCAGGGGAGGGATTCGAACCCCCGACCAAGGGCTTATGAGTCCCCTGCTCTACCGCTGAGCTACCCTGCCTTGATTCCACCAAAATTATACGGGCGCTATTAGTGACCGTCAAGATCGGCAATCATATTTCGTAGTACAACATCACGCCAGGCCGTTTCGGGCCGTGGGAGTGACCCCAACCCGGGCGCACATATCGGCCAGCGGGCAGGTCTCGCACCGGGGGGCCACCGGCCGGCAGATGTGTTTTCCGAAGGGGACCAGGAGGCGGTTCAGGTCGAGCCAGCGGTCCACCGGCACCCGGGCCTCCAGGGCCAACTTTGTTTCCTCAGGGGTGCGTGTTGAGACGAACCCCCAGCGCCGCACAATGCGGTGAACGTGGGTGTCGACAGCTACCCGGGGCTGGCCGCACCCGATTCCGAGGACCAGGGCGGCACATTTGGGGCCGATCCCCGGCAGTGAACGGAGCACGGTCTCATCGCAGGGAAGGTCGTTCCCGAACTCCGAAGCCGTCCGCTCCGCCAGCGACCTGATCTCGTGGGCTTTGGTGACGGCGAAGGCACAGCCTTTAATCAAGCTTTCGACCTCGGCGGGACTCAGGCTGGCTATGCCGGCGGGGGTGGGTGTCCGGCTGAAGAGGCGGGTGGCGGCGGCCAGGGTTGTTTCGTCAAGGGTGCGGGTTGAGATGATGCAGGCTACGGCAATCTGGAACCGGCTTCGGTACCCCCGGTCGGCGAGCTCAAAGAGGGCCGCTTTAGGGTACGGCCTTACTGCGGCCTCAACTCGCGCCAGCGCCCGTTCAAGGTCAAAGGGGCCGGGGGGCGGGTCCGGCGGGCCGGTCACGGCTGCTGGAGGGGGCCAACAAAAAACCGCCCGGGAGCTTTCCCGGGCAGGGCTGCCCGAGCAGGACTCGAACCTGCAACCAACCGGTTAACAGCCGGCCGCTCTACCACTTGAGCTATCGGGCAGCGTCCATTACTGAATTATATTCAGGCCCGGGGCCGACGTCAAATCCGGCGGGCCCGCCAGGCCTCGGATCTGACCGGATTCCGCCGGCGAACCCGGGCCGGCATGACCCAAAGCCGGACCCGGTAGGCCATGATCAGGCCGAGCATCCGCAGACCCACGCTCAGTGCCCGGATGCGGGACCCCGTTATCTTCGATTGTCCGACCCGGCCCCGGTAGTTGACGGGGATCTCGATGACCCTCAGGCCGTCAGCCAGGGCCAGAATGACCATCTCCGGTAGGAAGTGGGACCCGCCCACCGTGAACCGGTCAACCAGCCGCAGGAGGGCCGGCCGGTGAATGAGCCGCAGGGTGCAGCCGCAGTCCGAAAGCGACGGACCCCCGAAGAGAACCTGCAGGAGCTTGGCCACCGCCCAGTTGCCCACCCGAAGGAACCACCCCATGTTCGCTTCCCGCCAGATAAGCTCGCGCGCGGTCCGGGTGCCGAGGACCAGGTCGAAATCGTCGGCGTAAGCCAGCAGTTTGAGGATATCCCGGGCGGTAAAGGTCCCGTCCGGTTCGGCCAGGATGATAAGGTCGCCGGTGGCCTCCCGCATCCCCCGTTGGAGGGCAAAGCCGTAACCCTGCCGCGGCTCCCGGACAACCCGGGCCCCAGCCCGGGCCGCAAGCTCGGCCGTGCCGTCAGTGGAATTGTTGTCGACAACAATGACCTCATCGACATAGGGGGAACCCAGAAACTCCGCCACGGCCGCCTCGATTCCGGCGGCCTCGTTGTAAGCCGGAAATACGACCGAAACCTTCCGGCCCTCGTACATGGAACCACCGGTTAACGGGCCGCAACGGCCCGACAGCTCTGATAGTACCGGCTCGCCGGAGCCCGCTTGAGGACCCCGAGGATGAAGTCGGTTGCCGCTACAACCCGGTCCAGGTCAACCCCAGTCTCGACCCCCAGGCCGTTGAGCATATAGAGCAGGTCTTCCGTCGCCAGATTACCGCTCGCCCCGGGCGCAAACGGACAGCCCCCAAGGCCGCCGGCCGAGCTGTCGAAAATTGAAATGCCCATTAGCAGGCCCGTCAGGACGTTGACCAGGGCGGTGCCCCGGGTGTCGTGGAAATGGAGGGCGAGCCGCCCCGCCGGAATATCCCTGAGAAGGGGTCCAACCGTTTCTTCAACCTGGGCCGGGGTTGCAACCCCGATGGTATCCCCGACGCAGACCTCGTCCACCCCGAGCTCGAACAGCCGGTTGGCAATCTGGCGGACCTTCTCCGGGCTCACCCTGCCCTCATACGGGCAGCCGAAGCAGACGGAGATATAGCCCCGAATCCAGAGGCCGGCCGCCCGTCCCGCCCGCACAACCTCGCCGATCACCTCCAGCGACCGGCCGATGCTCATATTTATGTTTCTGAGGTTAAACGTCTCCGAGGCGGCTGTAAAAACGGCGACCTCCCGGGCCCCGGCCTCCAGGGCCCTTTCGAGACCCCGCAGGTTCGGGACGAGTACCGGATACCGGACACCCGGACGCCGCCGGACGGCCCGGAGCACCTCCCCGGCGTCGGCCAGCTGGGGAACGGCCCGGGGGCTCACAAAGGACGTCGCTTCGATGACCCGGAATCCGGCCTCCGAAAGCATCTCGATAAAGCGCACCTTGTCCGGCGTCGGAACCAGGCCCGCCTCGTTCTGAAGCCCATCCCGGGGTCCGACTTCAACCACGGTTACCTGCCGCGGAATCCGGGCAAAGAGACTCACGGATGCACCTCCTTATTCGAGGTCGAGGAGCACAGCCCCCTTGGGAATCTTATCCCCTTCCCGGAAGTAGACCCGGCGAACCCTCCCCGCCCTCGGCGCGTGGACGACGTGCTCCATCTTCATCGCCTCGAGGATGGCAACGGCCTGCAGGGCGTCGACCCGGTCGCCCTCACGGACCCCCAGCTTCACCAGGACCCCCGGTAGCGGGGCGGTCAGACCCTCAAATCCGCCGGCTCCGGCCAAAACCGGTCCGGCGCCAGTGCCCGACCGCCGGCCCACTTCAAAGACGTACCGGTGGCCGCCATCGAAAACCTCAATTCCGGCGGGGGTTCGCACGGCCCAGAGCACCCGCCGCCCGTCCCCATTCCCGACAATGAACCGGGCTGGATGGGATGGGTCCGCCCTCACCGGGAAGTTGCCGCCCAACCCTTCCCCCCGCCCCCCGCCGGTGCCGAGGCGTTCAACCCGGGCCTCGACGGTCCGGCCCTGATAGCCCAGGGCCACGGTTACCGGCGTTCCCGGCAGTCGCCAGGCATCAGCCTGCCACGGGTTCTCCTGACGCACACCCTTCAGGGCGGTGACAGCGGCCGCGGCCACCGCCTCGCCGGCGGGCGCTTCCGGGGGCGCGTACTTCCCCAGGCGGGTTTCGATGAAGTCGGTGAACGTCCGGCCGGCCCGGAACTCCGGATGACCGGCCAGGTCTAGGAGAAAGCCGACGTTGCTGGCAACCCCAAGGACCGCGTAGCGGCTCAGGGCCCACCGCAGGCGGCTGACGGCCGTATCGCGGTCGGGGCCGTACACGATGAGCTTTCCGAGCATCGGGTCGTACTGGGGGCTCAGGGTCGTGGGGGCTTCCACCCCCACGTCGTTGCGAATTCCCGCCCCGACGGGAGGCTCGAAGACAAGGAGTTCACCCCCGGCCGGCAGAAATCCGGACGTCGGGTCCTCGGCGTAAATTCGGGCCTCGATGGCGTGCCCCCGCAGGGATATATCCTCCTGCCTGAAGGGGAGCGGCTCCCCGGCGGCCACGGCAAGCTGAAGCTGAACCAGGTCGAGCCCCGTCACCAGCTCGGTGACCGGATGCTCCACCTGGAGGCGGGTGTTCATTTCGAGAAAGTAAAAGTCTCCATGGGGCCCAACCAGGAACTCCACGGTACCGGCGTTGACGTACCCGACGGCCCGGGCGAAAGCCAGGGCGGCCGCCGTCAGCTTCGCCCGGAGTTCCGGCCCGACGCCTGGCGAGGGGGCTTCCTCGACGACCTTCTGGTGCCGCCGCTGAACCGAGCACTCGCGCTCGAACAGGTGCACGAAATTGCCGTGGGTGTCGGCGAGAATCTGGACCTCCACGTGCCGGGCCGGGTTTATGACTTTTTCCAGGAAGAGGCGCGGGTCGCCGAAGGCCCCGAGGGCCTCCCGGCGGGCGCTGGCCAGGGCGGCGGGGAGCTCCTGGCGGCTCCGCACAAGGCGCATCCCCCGTCCGCCGCCTCCGGCCGCGGCCTTAATCATAACCGGAAATCCCAGGCGTTCGGCGGCATCAATCAGGGCCCCGTCAGACTGGTCTTCGCCGTCGTAGCCGGGCACCGTCGGTATGCCGGCGTCGCGGGCGATCACTTTGGCCCGGACCTTGTCCCCGGCCAGCCTGATGGCTTCAGGCGGGGGACCGATAAATATCAGCCCGGCTGCGGCGCAGGCGGCTGCGAAGTCGGGATTTTCAGCCAGGAAGCCGTAGCCGGGGTGGATCGCGTCTGCCCCGGCTTTCAGGGCAATCTCGATAATTCGGGAGCCGTTCAGGTAGCTGGCCTCGGGTTCCGGCGGGCCGACCTCGTAGGCCTCATCCACCCGGCGGATATGCAAGGCGTTGCGGTCGGCCTCAGAGAAGATCCCCACCGTCTTCAGGCCCAGCTCCTGGCAGGCCTGGGCGACCCGGACCGCAATTTCGCCCCGGTTGGCAATCAGGACCTTCCTCACGGTTCAACCCAGGGCGGCAGCCGCCGCTCAAGGAAGGCCCGGATGCCGGCCTGGCCCTCCTCGCTCACCCGCAGGCTGGCGATGAGTTCGGCGGTGTAACGGCGGATGGCCGCCGGGTCCAGACGCGGAACCTGGAGGGCGAGCCGCTTGGCCGCCTCCACTGCCCGGGGTCCGCCCCGGCGGATGTGGCCGATAACGTTTTCGACGGCCGCGTCCAGCCCGTCGGCATCCACGACCTTGTGGACGAGGCCGAGCTCCCGGGCCCGCTCGGCGTCGATGGCTTCGCCCGTTATGAAGAGGGCCCGGGCGTGACCCTGGCCAATCTTCCGGATCACGTAGGGGGAGATGATCGCGGGCACGATGCCCAGGCGGACCTCGGTCAGGCTGAACCGGGCCTCCCGCACGGCGATGGCGATGTCGCAGGCCGCAATTACGCCGATTCCCCCGGCGAAGGCGGAGCCGTTGACCCGGGCGATGACCGGCTTGGGACAGTTTTCGATGGCCTCCAGCATGTCGGCCAGCCGGAGGGCGTCGGCAACGTTTTCTTCAAAGGTCCACGAGAGGGCAGCCTGCATCCAGTTCAGGTCGGCGCCGGCGCAGAAAGTCCGCCCCCGGGCGCCGATGACCACCATCCGCACATCGGGCATGGCGGCCGCATCCTGGATGCACCGCCGGAGGGAATCCATCGTCTCGCCGTTGAGGGCGTTGTGCACCTCCGGCCGATTAAGCCAGACCCGCAGGACGTCTTTGTCCCGTTCGACCGCCAGGTGCGGGTAAGTTGGTGCCGCCTCCTGCATCATCCCAGCTCATCCTCCAGGATTCTTGTCCGGCGGGGCTACATCCGGAAAACGCCCATAAACTCCGGCCCCGGAATCGGCGCGTTGAGGGCCGCCGAAAGGCCCATCCCGAGCACCCGCCTGGTATCGACCGGGTCGATTATACCGTCATCCCACAGCCGGGCAGTGCTGTAATAGGGGCTCCCCTCGTACTCATACCGCTCGAGGATCGGGGCCATGAAGGCCTCCTGCTCCGCCTCGGTCATGGTCTGACCCTGCGCCCGCAGGGCCTCCAGTCGGATCGTTAGGAGCACGCTTGCCGCCTGCTGGCCGCCCATGACCGAGATCCGGGCGTTGGGCCACATCCAGAGAAACCGCGGCGAGTAGGCCCGGCCGCACATGGCGTAGTTCCCCGCCCCGAAAGAGCCGCCGATGATGACGGTGAACTTCGGCACCTGGGCGTTGGCCACGGCCATAACCATCTTGGCCCCGTCTTTGGCAATGCCCCGGTTCTCGTATTCCTTCCCGACCATGAAGCCGGTGATGTTCTGCAAGAAAACCAGGGGTATGCGGCGCTGACAGCAGATTTCGATAAACTGGGCCCCCTTGAGGGCGCTCTCGGAGAAAAGGATTCCGTTGTTGGCCAGGATGCCGACAGGATAGCCGTAAATCCGGGCCAAGCCGCAGACAAGGGTGTCCCCATAGAGGGGCTTAAACTCGTGAAACCGGCTCCCGTCCACGATTCGGGCGATCACCTCCCGGACGTCGAAACTGCGACGCAGGTCGCGGGGGATGATCCCGTAAAGTTCGGTCGGGTCGTAGCGGGGCTCCTCAGGTTCGGCGATTTCCCAGGGCGGGTCGGGCTTTTTGAGGTGGAGGTTTGCGATTATGTCCCGGGCGATGGCCAGGGCGTGCTCGTCGTCCAAGGCATAGTGGTCGGTCACCCCCGAAATGCGGCAGTGGACATCGGCGCCCCCAAGCTCTTCGGCCGAAACCTCTTCGCCGGTGGCGGCTTTGACCAGGGGCGGTCCGCCCAGGAAGACGGTACCGGTGCCCCGAACGATGACCGTCTCGTCACTCATGGCCGGCACGTAAGCCCCGCCGGCCGTACAGGGTCCCATGACGACCGCAATCTGGGGGATGCCCTGAGCCGACATCCGGGCCTGGTTGTAAAAGATCCGGCCGAAGTGGTCCCGGTCTGGGAAAACCTCGGCCTGGAGGGGAAGAAACGCCCCGCCCGAATCGACCAGGTAGACGCACGGGAGCCGGTTCTGCTCGGCAATCTCCTGGGCCCGCAGGTGCTTCTTTACGGTAATGGGATAATAGGAGCCGCCCTTGACGGTGGCATCGTTGGCCACGACCACCACTTCCCGACCGTGGACGATGCCGATGCCGGTAATAATGCCGGCCGAGGGCGCCTCATTGTCGTACATGTCCCAGGCGGCGAGGGGGCTCAGCTCGAGGAAAGCGGTTCCGGGGTCAATGAGGCGCTCGACCCGTTCGCGGGCCAGGAGCTTGCCTCGCTTCCGGTGGCGGGCCACCGCCTCAGGCCCCCCGCCCTGCCGGACCCAGGCCAGGCGGTCCCGGAGCTCCGCCACCAGAGCTTCCATCTGGGTCTTGTTCTCCCGGAACTCAGGGCTCGTCGGGTCGACGTGGGTTGCCAGGACCTGCATATTCGCTACCAGTCGATGGGCCGGCGGCCGGCAAATCCGGTTTCGACCTCGTGCCAGTATGCGACCCGTGGTTCGCCGAGCCGCCAGCAGAGATACACGGGCCGGCCCTTCCGCAGGGCCGGAAAGTCCACCAGCCCCATCTCCAGGTCCTTAACCTCGCACCCGAAGGCCTGGATGCGTTCGACGAGGGCCTGCACCTCCGTCGTCAGCTCCCGGGCAAGCCGGGTGTTGGCCTCCAGGTCGGCCAGGCCGATGTGGCCGTTGGCCCGGGCCTTCCACTGCCAAGCCGTGAGCCGGCTCCGAACCTCCGAAAGCTCCTGACCCAGCTGCTGAAGGCGGCGCACCAGGGCCTCGATTTCGGGCAGGAGGGCGTTGGCCTCCTCCACGGTGAAGAACCGCCGTGGTTGCTGTTCCACCCCTGCACCTACTCGAGCCAGGAGAACGTGCCAAGCTCGGCGGGCAGCCGGCGGCCGATGACGAGCCGCTGGATTTCGGATGTCCCCTCGCCGATAGTTAGAATCTTTGCATCCCGGTAGAGCCGGGCAACCGGACCATCCTCCATGAAGCCCAGGCCGCCGTGAATCTGCACGGCTTCCCCGGCGGCGCGGACGGCCAGTTCCGAGGCGAAAAGTTTCGCCATGGCCGCCGCCGTGGTGTAGGACTCGCCCCGGTCCTTGAGATGGGCCGCCCTATAGGTCAGGAGCCGGGCCGCCTCCAAGCCGACGGCCAGGTCTACAAGCTTGAACTGAACGGCCTGGAAATCGTAAATCGGTCGGCCGAACTGGCGGCGGCTCTGGGCGTAGGACAGGGAAGCTTCCAGGCAGGCCTGGGCAAGGCCGACCGACATGGCCGCAATGCCGATCCGGCCGCTGTCCAGGGTTATAAGGGCCTGCTTGAAACCGGCGCCCCGCTCGCCCAGGAGGTTTTCGGCGGGGACGATACAGTTTTCGAAGACGACCTCGCGAGTGTCGGAGGCCCGCCAGCCCAGCTTCCGGTAGGGCGGCCCAACCTGGAGGCCGGGGGCATCCCTCGGGACGATGATGTTGCTGATTTCCCGCCGGCTGTCCTGCTCCCCGGTTGCAACGGTGGCCAAGATGAAGCCGGTTATGGGCGTACCCGAATTGGTGATTAAAACCTTCCGGCCGTTTATAACCCAGCGGTCGCCGTCCAGAACCGCCCGGGTCCGGGTTGCCCCCGCGT
>Ga0079992_129579_pt1 | contig 13944 bp, 16 predicted proteins | sample FaiFalFF_MnMetaG_3_FD_69197 | JGI IMG/M metagenome (GOLD analysis project Ga0079992, IMG submission 69197) | Freshwater microbial communities from Yellowstone National Park, Wyoming, USA - Fairy Falls B (FF_Mn_B) MetaG (SPADES assembly) (version 2) | ecosystem: Environmental > Aquatic >... | reverse complement strand
TGCGTGGGGCACAGGCAAATTGATGGGCAAAAGTTCGCTGGGAACTTTCTGCATTGCGTAGGCGACAACGGCTTCGTTTTCTTCGGGCGCAAAAGTGCAAGTGGCGTAAACGACGATGCCGCCGGGTTTGACCAACTCCAATGCCCGCCGTAGCAATCCTTTTTGCGTGCCGCTGATGGAACGGATGAAGTTGATGTCAGCGCCTTGACGCAAGTCGGGGTTTTCGCGGGCGCGCCCTTCCGCCGAGCACGGCGCATCTACCAGCACCTTGTCAAACTCAATGCCCAAGTCGGGGTAGTTACGCCCGTCCCATTGCGTCACGACGGTATTGACAACTCCTATCCGCGACAAATTTGCCAAGAGCGCGCGCAACCGTTTGGGCGTTACATCGTTGGCGACAATCAATCCCGTGTTGCCCATCAACTCCGCCATCTGCGTCGTCTTCCCGCCAGGTGCGGCGCAAAGGTCTAAGATGCGTTCGTCTGGCTGCGGGTCTAATGCCATCACTGCCGTCGCCGCACTAACTTCCTGCACATAAAACCAGCCGAGCCAATGCTCCAAAGTCTTGGCGACGCTCCCTTCGCCGTCCACGCGCAACAGCCATTCGTTCCATGGCAACGGCGTGACGGTGAACCCGCGCCGTCGCAACGCCTCGGCAACTTGGTCGGGCGTCGCTTTCAATCGGTTCACCCGCACGGTCACGGGTTGCGGTCGCTCCAAAGTCGCAAGGAAAGTGTCAAAGTCTGGGATGATGCTGCGGTAGCGCTCCATCCGTGCCCACCTTCTGGACGGCATTTTTGCCCCAAAACTATGGTGCGGTTGAAGGGAGAAAGTTAGCGACTGTAACCTTGCGGCGTCGCAGGTGTTACGCTTATAGCGAAACCGAACCTTGATGACAAGGAGGTGATGACGATGGCGACGAGGATGAAGCGACGGGATTTCATCAGGCACACCGCTTTGGTGGGTGCGGGGTTGCTGATTTTGCGCGACCCTAAATCGGCGTGGAGTTATCAAGCGAACAATCGGCTGAACATCGCTGCCATCGGGGCAGGTGGACAAGGTGGCGGACTGGTGAACACCTTTGGGGGCATGGGCGAAAACATCGTCGCTTTGTGCGATGTGGATGACCGTCGCGCCGCTGAGACCTACAAGCGCTTCCCCAATGCCAAACGCTACAAGGATTTCCGAAAGATGCTGGACGAACTGGCGAACACCATTGACGCCGTTGTCGTCGCCACGCCCGACCACACCCACGCCGTCGCTTCCCTTGCGGCGATGAAGTTGGGCAAGCATGTCTATTGCGAAAAGCCCTTGACTTGGTGCATCGGCGAAGCGCGGGCGATGCGCAAGGCAGCCATTGAGCACAAAGTCGTCACGCAGATGGGCAATCAAGGGACGGCGAGCGAAGGGTTGCGCCAAGCCGTAGAAATCGTGCGGGCGGGCGTTTTGGGGCAAGTGCGGGAAGTGCATGTCTGGTCCAACCGTCCCATCTGGCCGCAGGGCATTGACCGCCCCAAAGACACTCCGCCCGTTCCTCGCGAATTGGATTGGGATTTGTGGCTTGGTCCTGCGCCCTATCGCCCTTACCATCCCGCCTACTTGCCTTTCGCTTGGCGGGGTTGGTGCGACTTTGGGACGGGGGCGTTGGGCGACATGGGTTGCCACACCCTTAACATGCCTGTCATGGCGCTGAAACTGCACCGCGCCATCGCCGAAGGCAAAACAATCGTCGTGGAAGCGGAGCATTCAGGTTGCAACGGCGAGAGTTATCCGAAGTGGTCCATCGTCCGCTATCACTTCCCCGCCCGCGCCGGGATGGCGCCTTTGACGCTCGTTTGGTATGACGGGGGCAAAAAGCCGCCGCAGGAAGTTTTGAGCCTTGTCAGCGGTGAAGTGCCCGGCAGCGGTTGCCTCATCATCGGCGAAAAAGGGACGCTTTATGCGCCCGGCGATTACGCCACCCGTTGGCAACTTTTGCCCGCCGACCAGTTCCGCGACTTCCAACCGCCTGCCCCCTTCCTGCCTCGCTCGCCGGGTCACCATCGCGAGTGGGTGATGGCGTGCAAGGGCGAGAACATCACGCCCATGTCCAACTTCGTGGATTACGCCGTTTACCTGACGGAGATCGTTTTGCTGGGCAACCTTGCCATCCGCTTGGGCGGACGCGTTGAGTGGGATGCGGCGACGGCAAAAGTGCGGGGACGACCCGAAGCCGAGCCACTCGTCCATCGTCCCTATCGGCAAGGTTGGACGCTGTGAATTGGGCACTCGGTAAAACGCATCCCTCATGGAGGTGAGTGGGATGGAGAACCCGACGCGGCGGCAATTTTTGCGGGCGATGGCGCTGGGTGGCGCCAGTTTCCTCGTCCTGCGGAACGCCCGATCGGCGTGGAGTTACCAAGCCAACGAGAAACTTAACTTGGCGTTTGTCGGTGCGGGTGGGCGAGGGGCAGCGTTGGTGGACGAGTTCGCCAAACTGGGCGAGAACATCGTCGCTTTGTGCGATGTGGATTGGCGTCATGCCGCTGGCACTTTCCAAAAATTCCCCGACGCCAAACGCTACAAGGATTTCCGAAAGATGCTGGACGAACTGGCGAACACCATTGACGCCGTTGTCGTCGCCACGCCCGACCACACCCACGCCGTCGCTTCCCTTGCGGCGATGAAGTTGGGCAAGCATGTCTATTGCGAAAAGCCCTTGACTTGGTGCATCGGCGAAGCGCGAAGGATGCGGGAAGTTGCCCAGCAGAAAAAAGTCGCCACGCAGATGGGCAATCAAGGGCTTGCCAGCAGCGGCACCCGCCGACTCGTTGAAATCATCCGCGCTGGCGCTATCGGGCGCATCACGGAAGTCCACCTTTGGACCGACCGTCCCATCTGGCCGCAGGGCATTGACCGCCCCAAAGACACTCCGCCCGTCCCGACCGATTTGGATTGGGACTTGTGGATCGGTCCTGCGCCTTATCGTCCCTACCATCCCGCCTATCACCCTTTCCGCTGGCGCGGCTGGATGGACTTCGGCACGGGCGCTCTCGGCGACATAGGTTGCCATGTCTTTCCGCTGCCGTTTTTGGCGCTGGATTTGCGTTACCCGACGAAAGTGCACGCCGTCAGTTCGGGGCACAACGGCGAAACTTATCCGCGCTGGTCTATCGTGCAGTATGAGTTCCCCGCTCGTGGCGACCTTCCGCCCGTGCGGTTGACTTGGTATGACGGAGGGCAAAAGCCATCAGCGGACTTGCTCAAGGACATCCTGAAGGGCGAGACAATTCCCGACAACGGTCATTTGTTCGTCGGCGACAAAGGCGTGCTGTTCAACGGGCGCTTGTTGCCCGCCGACCAGTTCAAAGACTACCAACCGCCTGCCCCGACTTTGCCCCGTGCGCCGCAGGACAACCATTACCTTGAGTGGGCGCAAGCCTGCAAGACGGGCTCGCCAACGATGTCCAACTTTGAGTTCGCCAGTTTGGTGACGGAAGTCGTGCTGCTGGGCAATGTGGCGTTGTTGGCGGGCGAGACGATTGAAGTCAACCCGCAAACGGGTGACCCTATCAGCCCGCTGTCGGCACGCCGCTACCTTTCTCGCCCTTACCGCAAAGGTTGGGCGCTGTGACCCTCGCAATTTGTCGGCGACAAAAGGGGGCAACGGGCATGACGCGTCGGGTTTTTGTGACAGGGTTGCTGACGATGGCGGGTTTCAGCCTGATAGGGAGGCGAAGGGAAATGGACGAGTTGGCGGCGCAGGACGAGCAATTGTCGGCGACGGCATCGGAGCGCATTGAGCGCCATCGCAAGAGCGAAGTGACCGTCATCGTCCAAATGCCTGACGGCAAACCTTTTGCGGGCGCCGAACTTTCGCTGACCCAAACCCGCCACGCTTTCCTCTTCGGCTGCAACATCTTTCGCTGGGGGCGCATCCCTGACCCCCAACGCGAAGAAATTTACCGCCAGCGTTTCGCCGCCATCTTCAACTACGCCACCTTGCCCTTTTACTGGCGCGGTTATGAGTGGGAACGGGGCAAGCCCAATCACGGCTACACCGAGCGCGTGGTGGCGTGGTGTCAAGAGCACGGCATCGTTTGCAAGGGACACCCGCTCGTTTGGGACCATCCCGCCAGTTCGCCCGAATGGCTGCCCGATGATTTTGCGGAGATTGAGCGGTTGTCCATGCAACGCGTCCGTGACATCGTGCAACGCTTTGCGGGACGCATTGACATCTGGGATGTCGTCAACGAGCCGACGCATCTCGGACCGAACAACCCTCATAAAAGCAAGATGGCGGCGTGGGGCGCTCACTTGGGTCCCGTCGCCTACACCGCCTTGCACCTGAAAGTTGCCCGCGCCGCCAACCCCAAAGCGACGCTGTTGGTCAACGATTACCGCACCGACGACGCCTACCTGCGCATCTTGCAGCAACTCAAGGACGAGCAAGGGCGATGGCTTTTTGATGTCGTCGGCATCCAAAGCCACATGCACGGCGGCGTTTGGTCGGCGAGCCGAACTTGGCAGGTTTGTGAGCGGTTTGCCCAACTGGGTTTGCCTCTGCACTTCACCGAAACGACCATCGTCAGCGGACCTCGCATAGACCGAGAGCGTTGGGGCGAGACGACACCTGAAGGGGAAGAGCGACAGGCGGAAGCGACCGCCCGCTTTTACACTTTGCTTTTCTCCCATCCCGCTGTCCAAGCCATCACTTGGTGGGACTTTTCCGACGACGGCGCATGGATGGGAGCGCCCGCAGGCTGGCTTCGCAAAGACATGTCGCCCAAACCCGTCTATGAGCGGATGCTCGCCCTCATCAAAGGCGAATGGTGGACGAAGGCGAAAGGCGTCACCGACCGCAAGGGCACTTGGCAAACCCGCGCTGTCTTCGGCGATTACACTTTGACCATCCGCACTCCCGACGGGCGAACGGTCACCCGCTCGCTGACGGTTCGCAAAGGTGCTGACAACCGCTTTGAAGTGCGGTTGCCCGCCTGAGCGTCACGCCAACCCCATCGCCTTCAAATTCTCCAAGCAGCGGCGGATGCACTCAATGGGCGGGTAGGCGTAAGTTTCCTGCTCCACGATGAACCACTCCGTCCCACCGACCGTCTCGCACAACGCAATGACTTCCCGCCACTTCACCTCGCCCTCACCGATGAGGGCGTTGGGGTTGGTGGACGAGAATTCCTTCAAGTGCACCGTCTTTGCCCGACCAGGGTAGCGGCGCAAGATGTCCAAGATGCCGTCGGCGGAGACGCCGCCGTGCATGGCGTTGCCCGTGTCCAATTGCATGACGACTTCGGGGCGCGTGTGGCTGAAAAACAAATCCCAACCCGTCGTCCCGTTGATGGGCTGAAACTCTACGGCGTGATTGTGGAAGCCGACGAACATCCCGTAGGGCTTGACCTTTTCCGCCAGTTCGTTGAACAACTCTGCCGTCTTCAACCACGCCTCTTTGGAGTTGCGATACTCCTCAGGCAACCCAGGGACGATCAGGTAGCGATTGCCCAGTGTCTGGTTGAACTCAATCGTTTTGGGCAATTCGTCGCCCAGCAGGGTGTTGATGCCCGTGTGCGTGCCAGCGACTTGCAAGCCCAAATCGTCCAGCATCGCCCGCAACTCTTGGGCGCTGCGCCCGTGATAGCCCGCAAACTCCACGCCCTGATAGCCCATCTCGGCGACCGCCTTCAGCGTCGCCGCCAAATCCTTCGCACAGTCGTCCCGCACCGAGTAAAGTTGCACGGCAATCTTCCGACCCATCGTCCCCTTCCTCCTTCCGTTTTCCGACCGACGCATTGCCCGAAAGAGTTTGCCACCCCTCTCGCCTGCCGAACTTAGTGATGGGGGACTGGAACGGCGGCGACTGGCGATTAGCGACAGGTCATTTTTCAAATTGCCCATCGTGGCTTCTTACCAGTTGCCAGCGGCTAATTGCCTTCCGCCGCCTTTGAAGGTGGGGCGGTAAACATCCAAACTTCGCCCCAAAATTGCCCTCCCCTCGTTGCCCGCGCCCGATATTCCACACCCGACCGCAGCGGCTGTTGGAGCAATTCAGAGAGACGCCACCGATAAATGACCATCGGTTGCGTCTTGAACCAAAAATCCGCCGCTAATCGCCCCCGTTCATCCCAGACTTGCAACCGAACCGTTTCTTGCTGGGGCGTTTGCACTTCTATGACGAAATCGTTGCCGATGCCCCGACACCCGAAACGCCCGACTTCTGGCGGCAGGACAAAATTGCGAAAGGCAGCCCATCCCAACGAAAAAAGCAACACCGCCACAAGGGGCACAAGCCACCAAAGGTTTCTTCGCCACCCGAAAGGGCGACGCCAAAAAGAAGAAGGCGGTGGCGGTGGATTGCCAAAATGCCACTGAGCCGCTTGACGCAATCGCTCGGCAACCCTTTGCATTTGCGCCACCATCGCCCGGCAAGCGGGGCAATTTCGCCAGTGAGCATCCATCGCCGCCCGTTGCGCCTCCCCCAGTTCCCCGTCCAACCATGCCAAAGCGTTTTCTTGGAACTCAGGACATGAAATCATGCCTGCTCGCCTCGCTTAGGTGATGGGGATGGCTGGAGCAATACCGCCAATTGCCGCAGCGCCGCCGTGACGCGTTTTCGCACGGCTGTTTCGCTGACCCCCAGCACTTGAGCCATTTCGGCGTAACTGAGTTCCTCAAAGAAGCGCAACACGACCGCCTCCCGCAATGGCAGGGGCAATTGTTGCAACGCCCAATTCACCTGCCACGCCTCCTCCCGCTGTCGTATCAGTTCTTCGGGGTCTGTCCACGCCAGAAGCCCTTCATCCGCAGGCACCAACTCCGACCAAACTTCCTCGTGACGGTGAAAAGGGGAATGTTGACGGCGATGGGCGACCCGTAGGGCGATGCGGAAAAGCCAGGTGCCCAAGGAAGCATCCCCCCGAAACTGCGGCAGTTTCTGCCAAGCGATCTCAAAAGTTTCCACGGCGACATCATCCGCCTCCGTAACACCGATCAGCGGGACCGCCAGCCGATAGATGCGCTCCCAATAACGCCGCACCAACTGATCAAACGCTTCCGCGTCCCCCTGTTTCGCCCGTGCGATCAGCCGTCGCTCGTCCATGTTCCCTTCGCTCCCAAAGGGCTTTTCAGTTGCCGACCAGTTGTGCCAACTTTTGCGCCATCTCGTCCAGCGACCGTCCTGCGAACTGAATGCGCCCTTGCGGGTCAATCAGCACCAGATAGGGCACGAAGGTCACGCCATAGCGGCTGGCGACCGAACCTTGCTCGTCCACCAGCACGGGGAAAGTCAAGCCATGCCGTTTTTGGAAGGCTTGACAGTCCGTCTCCGATTGTTGCCACGCGTTGATGGCGAGCACCCGAACGCCCCTCTCCCGATACCGCTCCCACAAGGCTTGCAGATGCGGAGCCTCCGCATCGCACGGTCCTCAGCCAAAGCCGAAGAAACTCAGGACGACGAAGTTGCCCCGCAAATCGCTCAACCGATGGGTGTTGCCGTCGGTGTCTTTCAGCACAAAATCGGGGGCAGAGATGGGCGCTCCCTTTTGCGCTCGCACTTTCGCCAACTGTTGCCACATTGTTGCCATCTGAAATTCCCAAGGCTTCAAGGCACACTGGACGAGCCACTCATCGGTCTCTTCTTTGCGCCACGCCTCCCATTCGCCGAGCAAACCTTCCACTGCTGTCAATGCGACCTCGCTGTCGGGCGGAAGTGTTTGGGCTTTCACTCGTCGCCGCTGCCAACTTGCCAACCGCTCCGCCACCACCCGCAATTTCGCCAGCGCTTCTTCGGTGAGTTGCCTTTCCCGTTGGAGTCGCAAGTCAAATTGCAATTTCAGCGAGTAACTGCCGCCAAAGGGAAGGGGTTGGCGCATTGCCATGTCCAGCGTGTAGCGCATTGCCGCTCCTTCCGCTTTTGCCAGCCACCACCGTTCTCGGTAACGCTCCAATTGCATTAACCCGATTTGCGATGGCAAAGTCCGTTCCACGACCCAGCAGGCTCGCCCATTGACCGTTTCAGCGGCGACAACCCGATAGCGAGTGGGCAAAGGGCTTGGGAAAAACCACCAAACTTGCCCGTCTGCCTTGTTCTCCCAACTTTGCCCGACACGACGCAACGGCGGTGTGGTCAGCCAAAGATGTGGGGGCAGGAAGGGGATGGGGTTTTCAGTGAGTGCGCCAACTTCCCTTGCCAAGCGCTCCTTTGGCACCACGACAAACCGAACCAGGTCACCCTGCCATTCCCTTTCGCCCCACAAGATGCGCCGAAAGTGCAAGCAACAAAAGCCCCTTTTGTCGCGCCTGATGACCACCTCCCGCAATTGCACCTGATACCGCTGCTGACCCATATGGACAGCACCCAAGCGGATGTCAGACGACGCAGCGAGTTGCCCTGTCCCTTCAAACAACCGTTCTAAGCCGACCTCCATCCCCGCTGCGATGCTCATCAGGGTGACCAACATCGACAACATCACCATCGCCAGCACAGCGACCACTCTCCTTTCGCCACCCTTTTAGAGACACCCGACGGGACTTTTCCGCACCCGCCCGCGCCTTGCCTTTTCGTCATGACGGCTCCGACAAATGTCTGCCGATGCCAAATTTTTGCCTGTCGCCCATCGCTATTCGCCAGTCGCTCTTTCAGTGGGGTGACGAAGGATGGTGGCGATTGTTTTGGCGGCAGGAGAAGGGCGGAAGATGTTCCCCTTTGACCTGACGCGCCAAAAGTGTGCCATTCCCGTCGCTAACGAACCCATCGTCCGTCGGTTGGTGCGCCAATTGCAACAAGCGGATGTGGACGGTTGCGTCGTCGTGACAGGGCATCACGCTGGGCAAGTGCGGGAAACTGTCGGCGATTTGCCGAAAGTCACCTTCGTCCACCAGCCACAGCGGGATGGGACGGCGACAGCCACTTTGTTGGCGCTGCGGGAATTGCCCGATGCCGACGAATTCGTCGTCGCTTACGGCGATGTCGTCTTGACGCAAGCGGACATCCACGCTTTGCTTCGGGCGCATCGGGAAAGCAGCGCCATCGCAACGGTGTTAGTGCAACGGTTGACACCGCCTTTGGACTCCCGCGATTGGCTTTGCGCCAGTGTTCACGGCAACCGCCTCACCCGCGTGGAAGGGCACCCGCGTGGGGCATCGCATCGGCTCGCTGGCTTGTTCGCTTTCCGCAAAGAAGCCGTCCCGTTTTTGGAACGCAACCCCGGCGTGATGCGCAGCGTGCCTGTCGGCGGGATGCCGCCGCTGGAAGCGGAATTAGCCCAATCGCTGCAAATGCTCGTGGACGCAGGCAAGGAAGTCGTCGCCATAGAAACGCAAGGGTTCGTCGTGGATGTGGACAAACCTTGGCACCTCTTGGAAGCCGCCCATCGGGTTGTGGACGAACTGCGGGGGCAATTTGACGAAGACCGCATCGCCCCGACGGCAAAGATAGACGACAGCGCCGAAATTGACGGGCGCATCGTTTTGGGCGAGCACTGCGTCATCGGCAAACGCGTCGTCGTCAACGGCTTCCTCTTCGCCGATGCGGGCACGCAAATTGTCAACGGGGCAATTTTGCGGGGGCGTATCGTCACGGGGCGCCATTGCCGATTGCGCGACTATTGCCTTTTGGGCGACAGTGTTTTGGGCGACCGATGCATCGTCGGGCACGGCGCCGAGTTTGAAGGCTTAGCGTTCAACACCGTTTACCTCTACCACTACTGCGAAATCTTCGGCGTGCTGGGCGAAGCGGTGGACATCGGGGCGGCGACCGTTTGCGGGACGCTGCGGTTTGACGACGGCGAGACGGTGCACAAAGTTTTGGGGCGACGGGAAATCCCGCCCATCGGCGCCAACGCCTCTTACCTCGGCGATTTCTCGCGGACGGGCGTCAACGCCATCTTGATGCCCGGTGTGAAAGTCGGCGCCTATTGCTGCATCGGTCCCGGCGTCGTGCTCTACGACGATGTGCCTCATCGCACCCTCGTGCTGGTGCGTCAGGAATTGGAGCGGCGCTCGTGGGGACCTGAGCGATACGGATGGTGACGAAGGGCGGATGAAAAACGGAAGGGAGTGACGACGATGGCGATGCGCATGGAAGTGGCGGAAGAGCGTTTGGATGTCTGGCTTGGCGACGAGTTGTTCGTCGCTTACAAGTTTCCTGCCGACCAACATTTGCCCTACTTCTTTCCCGTCTGCGCCGTCGGTGGCATCGCCGTCACCGAAGAGTTCCCCGACCCTTACCCGCACCATCGCTCCCTTTGGCTCAGCCACGGCAATGTCAACGGCGTGGATTTTTGGCTGGGCAAACCGACGAGTGGGCGCATCCGCCATGCGGGTTTGCTTTGGCAACGATGCGACGAAGGTGGCATTGCCTTCGCTGTCCAGTCGGAATGGCAATCGCCCGACGGGCAAGTTTTGTTGCGGGACGAACGCACTTTCCGCTGCTGGCAAGAAGGTCATTGCCGCTTCATGGATGCCACCATCACTTTGCGCCCGCAATCGTCGGAAGTGACTTTGGGCAAAACCAATCACGCCTTCTTTTCTGTGCGGGTGCGGAAGGAACTGGCGGTCATCAACGGCGGTCAGTTGCGCAACAGCGAAGGCGAAGTCAACGAGGCGGGGACGATGGGTCAACGCGCCCGTTGGTGCGCTGCCTTCGGGCGATGCGAAGGCGTTTCTGTCGGCATCGCCCTCTTTGACCATCCCCGCAACCCTTGGCATCCATCACCTTGGTTCACCCGCGATTACGGCTTCTTTTCGCCGTCCCCTTTCAACTGGCGTGAGTGGCAGATAACAGCGACACAACCGTTACAGGTGCGTTACGGCGTCGTCGTGTTCGTCGGCGAACCCGATTTGGAAGGTTTGTGGCGACAATGGGTGGCGAGAAACGAAGGGAAGGCAGGTGATGGCGGATGCGGGTAGCGGCGTCCACGCTGGCTTTTTCGCGACAGCCGTTGGAAGTGGCGCTGCGGGAGATTGCGGCGTTGGGTTTTCAGTTCGTGGACATCGGGGCGATAGAAGGTTGGGCGCATCTGATGCCATCAGCGATGGCGGAAAATTCCGAAGGCGTCGCCGAAGAAGTGCGCCATTTGTGCGAGCGCTATGGCGTGACGCCCGTCGCCTTCAACGCAGGGTTGGGGACGAAAGAACCCGCAGAAGAGCGACGACGGTTGACGGCACTTTGCCGAGTGGCGCAACGGTTGCGAGTGCCCGTCATCACGCTGGGCGCCTCGCCCAAAGGGACGCCCCTTGACGACGAAATCACCCGATGGAAACGCTTGACGCCCATCGCCGCCGAACACGGCATCACAATCGCTGTGGAAACGCACTTCGGTCAGGTCACGGAAGACCCGAAGGCGGCGCAAGCGTTGGTGGAGCGAGTGGACGGGTTGCGGTTAACCTTAGACCCGTCGCATTTCGTCATCCAGGGCTTGACGCTGGACGATTTCCGCCCGTTGCTTCCCTCCGTCGCCCATGTCCACTTGCGGGATGCGGGTCGCAACGGATGGGCGGAAGTGCAAATGCCTGTCGGTGCGGGTGTCGTGGATTTTCGGGCGTTGCTCGCTGCGTTGCGGGAAGTCGGTTACGACGGCGCCCTCTCGTGCGAATACATTGACACCATCGGCAATTTGGACATCGCCGCCAACCTGCGGGCGTTGAAGGAGTTGTTGGAAGCGGTGAGTGGCGAGTAGCGAAACAGCCAACGATGATGGCGTCTCGTCGTTTCCTGTCGTGGCTGGCAGTTGAACCTCTTGCCATCCCGTTTACGCCCTCGCAAAATGACGGGCGAGGCGAAAGGTCGGGCGAACAAGGAGGGATGGAGGATGGCGATGGGCAATTTGCCACCCATTGAAGAGCCGCAAGCCTACGGCGGTCTTCTCCCTGCGATTTGGCAAACTTGGGTCGCCGCTTGCTTTCGCCCCCACGAGTTCTTTGAGTCTGTCGGCAACAGCCAAAACTTAACCCCTGCCTTGCTTTTCGGCATCGGTTGCGGTTGGTTGGGCATTTTCTTCGTCAGCCTTTGGGCGACGGTTATCCAATTGCCTTTCCTGCCCATGCTCCCTTCCAAAGAAGCGCAGGAGCAATTGGTCGGCGGCGCCGCTCAAATCTTTTGCTCAGGGTTGTGCGGCTGGCTCAATGCGCTGATCAGCATCTTGCTTGGGGGGCTGCTTTTGCATCTGTTTCTCGCCCTCTTTGGCGGAGCCAATCAAGGGCTGACGGTGACCTTGCGCGTTGTCGCTTATGCCCAAGCGCCTGTCATCCTTGCCGTCGTCCCTCTTTTTGGAAGTTGCGTCGGCGGCATTTGGGGGTTAGTGCTCTACATCATCGGGTTGGCAGCCGCCCATCGGACGGAGACTTGGCGATCTGCCTTAGCCGTCTTTGCGCCCGTGATTCTTTGCATCGGGATTCTCGTGATTGGTGCTGTCCTCATCGCCCTTTTCGCTGCGTCTGTCGCCAAAGGACCTTAGCCGTCGGTTGGGAGAATGGCGTCGCAACATTTTTGACGGTGACGCTTGAATGGGCGTGATGTTGGCTATCGTCAATCAGAAAGGTGGCGTCGGGAAGACGACGACGGCGATTAACCTGAGCGCGTGCTTGGCGGAGTTGGGCAAGCGGGTGCTTTTGGTGGACTGTGACCCGCAAGCCAACGCCACTTCGGGGCTCGGCTTCCATCGGGGCACTGCTCGTCCTCACCTTTACGATGCCTTGTCGGGCTTAGTGCCCATCCGACAAGCCATTCACGAAACGCCTTTCGCCAACCTGTTTTTGCTGCCGTCGGACATGGAGTTGGCGGGCGTGGAGGTGGAACTGGCGACGGAGGAAGGACGGGAGCAAGCCCTGCGAAATTTGCTGTCACCGTTGAAAAACGAATTTGACCTTCTGGTGCTGGATGCGCCACCTTCGCTGGGCATCTTGACCGTCAATTGCCTCGCCGCCGCCGACTACCTGCTCATCCCGCTGCAATGCGAATACTACGCGTTGGAAGGGTTGGGCAATTTGCTGAGCACCGTTCGGCGCATCCGCATGGCGTTCAACCCGTCCCTGACGATTTTGGGCATCTTGCGGACGATGTTTGACAGCCGAACGAACCTAACGCACCAAGTCTCGGCAGAGTTGCAGAAGCATTTCCCCCAGTGGCTTCTTCGGACGGTCATCCCCCGAACCGTTCGGTTGGCGGAAGCACCCAGTCACGGTTTGCCCATCATCCACTACGATGGGCGCAACCCCGCCGCCGACGCCTATCGGCAATTGGCGCGGGAAGTGTTGGAACGGTTGGGGCTGTGACGGCTTTCGTCGCCGTCGCAAAATTGTTGGCGGACGAACCGTCCCGTGTCGGCGAATTCCTTCGGGGTGATGTGCCATGACGCTGACCGATGACCGAGCGTTGCGCCGAAAAATCCTTTCGCTCCTTTACGCCGCCTGGAAAATTCGGGGCAAGGAAGGCTTTCTGTCGCAAAACGAACTGGTCAAAGACACGGGCGCTGAACCGATTGCCGTCGCCCGAAACCTTGATTTGCTGTGCGACTTGGGGTTGGTGGAAGACTTGCTTTCCGTCGGCGCCCGCTTCGTCCGCTTGACACCTCAAGGCATTTTAAAGTGCGAGGACGAAGGCATTGAGCCCGACGAATCGCTGCGCCAGCGACGCAAAGGAAGGTGAGATTTGGATGAGGTGGGCATATGTCAAGGGGACGCTGCTTTTCAATGTGGACTGGCTCGCCGACGAAGCGGTGTTCATCAGTGCTGCCACGACAGCGAGAATGGGTTGGACGATAGGGGTCGTGTTGCGAGATGGGCGCACAATGCACTTTGGCAGTTTCGCTAAACAAAGGGATGCGCAGGAAGTCTTAGACCGACTGGCGTAAATCCTGCCTCAGGAAAAGGGGGAACCGTTATGACGACGAAGGAGTTGCGTCAAGCCTTTCTGGACTACTTTTGGCGGCAAGACCATCTCGTTTTGCCCAGTTTCTC
>Ga0079992_141217_pt1 | contig 13948 bp, 13 predicted proteins | sample FaiFalFF_MnMetaG_3_FD_69197 | JGI IMG/M metagenome (GOLD analysis project Ga0079992, IMG submission 69197) | Freshwater microbial communities from Yellowstone National Park, Wyoming, USA - Fairy Falls B (FF_Mn_B) MetaG (SPADES assembly) (version 2) | ecosystem: Environmental > Aquatic >... | reverse complement strand
ATATTTACAACCACTCCTCCACTGGAAATTATATGCGAATACATTACGTTAGCTTTGAAAAAACCTTGCAAAGAGTCAAAGAAAGCAAGAAAGCTTCACATACCAGTTTGTAAATGGCATATGCAACCCATGCGATTACTTAGACATCGAAATTATCAGTTATACCAATGCAAGACATGTATTAGGAGAGGGTACCAACCGTTTGCAAACTACCGTGTTGTTCAAGGTGTGATTTGCTCATATAATGTGCATAAGTTTAAAATGTAAAAATGTTAATATTACGTAAATTGAAAATATTACTAAGTCGCTTTGCCATAAAGGCATTCGACAAATGGTCCTCTACATACCACTATGATGCCCCATTAAAACTTCAACGGCGGGGATATACTTATGAAGAACTAGCATGCATGGTAGCATCATGGCTAAGATTGAAGGATGGTTCAATTCTACTCGATATCGGCATAGGAACCGGAGAATTGACCAAATATCTTTATTTCAAAGGAAAAGTATGGATAATTGGTATTGATATATCAAAAAACATGCTTTACATCGCAAGTAAACACATTAATCATATATCGCTTATTAGATGTAGTGCAGAAGCTTTACCAATAGCCAATAGCCGCATTGATGGAGTTTGCTGTACCTTTGTACTCCATAGCATATTGGATCAAGGGGCAGCGCTTAGTGAAATGAATAGAGTATTAAAATCAGGAGCTCGTGGAGTGATGGTGGATTTATGTATTGATGGAACTTCATGGTTGAGAAAACTGTGTGCTTTTATCCATTCTATAGTGTATGAGCATGGCGCGCCGGCCCTATACAGATCGCCAAATGAATATAAAAAGATGGCAGAATTGCATGGTCTTAAAGTCATTGAGATAAAGCAGCTAGGTATCAAGAAGACATACACACATTTCTTATTTAAATTCATAAAGTTCATGGATAAACCATTTAGCAAAAGTTCAAAATGAACATAGCTGTAATCTTTTAACTTTTTTAGATAAAAAACATATAGGGAATTTAGTAAATTTTTTTAAAGAATTACAATTTAAATATTTAAAAGATTTTTTTAAATCATTGCAGCAATGCTTCTCCCTAACTCAAATAAGACTGAGTAAAAAAACAAATTTGATTATTATGCCAGTTATAAGTGTAAAGTTCAAGAATAAAAAAGAAAATGAAAAAGTTAAGTAAATTATAAGCTGGTCTGAAGAGCAGAAATTTCATAATCTTAAAGATCAATGAGATTGAAAGAATTAGAGATGTTGAAAGAGCTATAAATTTAAAAAAGCTCCTTCTACTTTTAGAAATGATCCAATTTTTCTATTTTTCTTGAAGTTGACTGTACCAGTTAATATTAGCCCAAACCTTTACCTAAAATTTAGGTTTTTAACATAACATAAATAATTATACCTACTTAATTATCTAATATGGGAGAAAGGTTTAATTCAATTAATAATTAAGAGTTAAATTTATATATTATATCAGACATTATTATGTTTGATGAGGGGAAAAAATGTAATGGATATGGCAAACAGAAAATCTGAAAAAGACAAAAAAATCAAATATTTTAAAACATTAGCTACAGTAATGTATATAACTATAATTTTCTGTGCCATGCTAGCGGCATTAGAACCAGTTTCTGCATTAAGCGTTAAAGCGGTTATAAAGCTTGGAGGCCTTATGCCACTCGTTAATGGTACATTGAATGTTATTGTATCCCTTGATCATGTTAGCGCAAGGCAAGTTATTGAAATTTCAAAAGGAAAAGAAGTTAAAGCTGAGGCAAATATAGAGGGGCAGCACATTCGAAAAGGTTCGAATATAATTATTGAGGGGATTATAGATAGTTTAAATATTCTTAAAATAAAGCTAACCTTTCATGAAAGCGGATGGCGTGTGACAGAAGCTGACTATAATTCTGCATTTTTGAGGCCTATTCCAAATGCAGAATTATTGAATGTCCAGTTGGTTACGAATATCGCCAAAGTGGAAATTTTTATTCCCAATTTTCTAGTAACTGAAGAGTCTGTTGAAGTAAAAATTGGAGAAGAATCGATCAGCCCATCGATTACCAAAACTAGTAGTGGAACATATATTGCTTTTAATGCCTTTATTAATATAAATGAAACAACAACCATGACTTTAAATATTATCAGAGGCGATAAAAAACTATTAAGTATCTTTGGCACTATTCCAATCGAAGGTAATAACTATACCGGATTTAAAGTAGAGGGTGTATTTGATAATGTTAACTTAAAATTTTTAAGAGGCTTAGGGCTCATAGAATTTTCCATCACTACAGAATTCTTAAAAGAGGTACCTATAAATGATCGGGGAGTTATCTTCAGGGGCATTGAGGTGTCTATTAAACCCTTAAGTAGCATTGAAGCAGCCCGAGAAGTCCGAATTTTAGTTTTTGATGAATATACTAAAAAAATAATTCAAAAAACTGTTCAGCTATCTATTTTTATGGAAGAACGAAAAACATGGCTTAATGTGACAGCTACATCCGGCAATGCTTCGATAATACTTCCTAAAGAAACCTTAAAGATATATGCGTCCGTAGAAGGCTACGAAGACAGTTCAATTAAAGTAGATCCTGAAGTAAGTCTAGTATCTTTGTATTTAAGGAACAAATCTCCTTCAGTCGAAGAAAGGATCGTCCGTTTATTCTATGGTTTGCAGCAATGGATTTTGAAAAATTTACTGGCATTTCTGCTAATGGTAATAATAGCATTTGCTTTAATTGTAATATGGAGGTTAAGAAGGTGAAAACATGAGATACACTAAAATATTTGTATGGATATATATTATAGGCATCATTGCAATTATCTTAACTTTAATATCTCCTATTATAGTAATTATAACACTAGGATTAATTGAAGAACTATCTAAATTGGGAATATATGGAGATATAGTAACAACAATATTGGTTATATTATTTGTAATAGTTCCATTGCTAATATCTCTGCTATTTATAAAAGAAATAATACGAAGAAAAATTGAGCAACGCAGACAAAAATCTTTCGTAATAATTTATACGACCCAGCTAGGTAGGTGGGAAAAGTTAGAGCCAAAAGGGGATATCAAATACATCATAAATGATTGTGCAGAAGTATTAGGTTCAAAAAACATCGCAATCATATCCCTCCCTACATATGAAGAGGGAATGGTGGATTATCCAGGGTATAAGAAAGTCCCTGAACGTAAATTAATTTATAAACCTAAGAACTTTTGGCTGGGTAAAGTACCAGGAGTCTTTGTCGTGGTCAGATCCCAGAAAGCCCCTAAGGAAGCAAGCGAGGTGGTGAGAGAAAATGCTTAATGAACTTGAAATTATAAAGAAGGTAATTAAAGATGCTACCCAGAATACTAATCCACGGCTTGCAACTATATCCGCAACCGGGGGTCCTTCTGGTAGTCGCATATTAGAAGAAGAATTTTTGCCGTTAGCTCCTCGCTTTAGTAGAGTAATAACGATATTCGTAGCAGACGAAAAACATGCTACAGAGAGAATGAAGAAGAATGAAGGCATCATTGACACATTTAAAAAATATGTTAAAGAAACATACAATTCAATCTATATACTAGTTGATAATGGCTTGAAAAGGTATTCTTTTTTAAATGACACATGGCAGAGTAAGGTAATTTACGAGCCAACAGATTATCATGGGAGAGCTGTAAATGAAGCAATTAGAGATAACCCATTTATATTTGTAACAGCAGAAAATATTACCAGCGGCCAAACTCTAGTTCATATGGATACGACGGATAGGAAACATTTCTATGCCATGAGCGTGCCGAAATATGCGTTTTCTTATACAGCTTTAGATCAATTCGAAAATTGGTTGAGAAATTCGCTTGATATTACTTTCACAAGAATAGGCGATGATTTAAAATCAAGAGAGATCCTAGTATTTTATATAGCTATCAATTTAGGAAGCGACATAGAAAGCCGTATACGTAGAAGAATTGAAAGTAAACTGAAACCTTCCAAATTGTACATTATAGGTGGAAATAGGGAAGTTGAACCTTCAAAGTTTGCATTTTTTAAGAGCAATTTAGCAACACAAGGATTTTTGGTAGCTACATTATTGTTTGAATTGAAGAAAACAGATGCTGAAAATTTCGGTCCTCAATACCGCTTTCTTAAGGATTTCTTTGAATAGAAATAGCTAAATTAATTTTTTTTATTTCACATCTAAATATAATTTTCAAAGCTGTTTTTTTCTTTAATAAAAAAATCTAAGATCTTCTTCTAGCTCTCTTTAACTCGAAACAAAATATGCTAAAACCAAAATTCAATACCTAACAATAAACATGGTAAAAAATTATTGTGGTTTTTACTTCTTTATATTTTACTTCTTTATATATTAAAAATTATTTCTGCCTCTACTAACCAAATACGCTTTTGTTATTAAGACTACCATTTTAACCCATTTAGCTTGGTTAAGAAGATTAGAAGATTGAGCAGCAGTTCGCTTAAGTATCCCTTCTAAATACTCATCCCAGATTAAATTATGAATTCTTTCCATCTCGAATACATCGTCCCATGTTGCTAAGTTAGGATTGTCAACAAGCCTATCTATAATGCGTTGTAGCTTCCACTTTTCCTCACTAGTGTAATACTTAGTTCCAGTTTCCATGTTTCTAGGTTTAGGTAGTGCCTTTATTAAAGCCCTATACTCAGAATCAGTTATAGCACTCCTAGATAACAGTAGCAACACTAAAAGTTCCTCAGTTACATTGATCAAATATTCAAGTTTTTCTAATCTGTCTCTATGCGAACTTAATTCCATGTCCAAGAGTTCTTTTTCAAATTTATTCCAATAGCACCATATGCTCATATATTATTCTCACCCTACTATATTATAAACTAACTAAAGTATTTAGTTTTAAGCTATTCATACTGTGTCGCATGATTTTCTTATGTGATCTTTTCCTGCCCAGATGTTTTCTAATACTGGTTTTCATACTAAAACAAATTTATATTTTTTAGAAAATCTGCTAGTGTAGATGAAGACAATAATAAAAAGTTTGCATTTTTGTAACATTCCATTAAACTCCCAATGTTGACTAATAATCTTTTGTTGCTAGATAAGTTAGCAACAAATTAAGATCTTTAATAAAAAATCTAAGATCTTCTTCCAGAGCTCTTTAACTCCTATTCTTTTTGAAGAACAAATTTCAATTTTTCTTTTTCTTTATTCCTTTATAAGCTCTTGAAGCTGGATCGTTATAGCCTAATAAGCTTATGTCTCTACTATCTTCGAAATTAAAAAATTACATTTAATTCTCCTTACTAAAAAATTCTAATAATTCTATTGCTAAATATTATGAAAATTATGATTCTTCAATATAAAGTTTTAAGAAGCTTAAAATATTGATTTTGAGAAAAAAATTAATTTTTCTTATCTTCTTTTTATCATACTTAGATTAAACCTATCTTGTCCTAAAGATTTTGATTAAACCTTATTGTATTGTAAAATTTTTAACGAATTCCTCATAAAATCCTTCAATATTATTTATTAAATATTCATACGCATAGCTTTGCCATTTCCCAAAATTTTTTTCAGCAAAATTTTTAACAATATTGATCAACCTTCTTGTATCATTTTCTTCATCCAAGCCTAAGACTTTCGCAAAAAATTTTACATTATCAGAATTTACTGGAAATAATGGATGAATAGGATATAACAATAAAGATTTGTTAATACCTTTTACTTCTTGTATGATTTTCTTGGCATCTTTTAAAGACATTTTCTTCAATTCCAAGGTATCTTTTGGAATTTTGGAATTCATAATTAATTTTGAATTGTAGATAATATTATTAGCAGTCTGATAGTTAATTTTACATTTATCTTTTAACTCTAATATTCCTCTTGTAACGATTTTTTCAGGTGATGGCGAAATAAATATTTTCCTTCCATCAAATTCTATTAATTCGCCATAATTTCTATAAATACTCCTGATTTTTTCATGGTATCCAAATTTAAAATATGTTCTTAAAATTGAATCAAACATTCTAGGATTAACAGTGATTCTCATGCCGTAAAGTTCAATTATAGATTTTTTCAAAGAAGGATAATTTTCTGCTAGCTCATAAAATTCACCTAGGTCTTTTTCTATATCCAACGCAGTTTTAATTATTCTTTCTATTTCGTTTATATCTTTATTTGAGAATTCTTTTTCACAAAAAATTTTTACATTTACTTTCATGTTATCTACTCTTCCTAAAAATTCAAAATGCAAACCTATTGGCATGTCATTTAAAATTCTGATACCTGTCCAAATATTATTTTTTCTCGAAAAAATTTCATAAGGCGTAAGCCAGAACCAATTAATACTAATATTTTTATAGAAAGTTTTTTCAAAATCAAAAGGAGAATTGCATCTCAGTTCCAAGTCAATTTGTTTTTTGACTTGGCTGAGTTGACTCATTATTGTGTTTTTATTTGAATTTTAGGGTTTAAAAACCTTCATTAACTTTATACCTGTGAAAAAGGTGAATTTATTATTCTTAATAAATAATTAACTCATTTTGTTTTAGTTACTTTCTTAAAAAATTATAAAATATTTATTTAAGGTAAAATTTATTGAGAGGTAGTAAATGAAATTTTCAAAATTTTTTTACCACTTTTTTTACAAACATCTATGATTTGAAAGAGGGTGGTAAAATTTTTTATCTTTGATCTGATATAAAATTTTTAGTGGAAAGAAGTAAATTTCTAATTCTTCTGGATAACATCAAACATAATGATACAATTCTTTGTTGACCATCAACTATCCAATCTTTTTCCGTTTCTAAAATGCATATCTTCCAGATGTGTATTCACTTAAATCCTATATTAGTAAAGAACCTATAGGATAACCCTCAATAAGAGAGTCTAAAAGATCCTTAACTTGCTTCTTTGTCGATGGTTCCGTCTATTAGAAAAACTGGAAGTGGAACCTTCATTGATTTTAATACGTTTACTAATATAAATGAAACAGCTACGATTAGTGTATATATCATAAAGAAAAAATTATTAGGTATCTCTGAAAGCATTCCAATAGAAAGTAATTTTTGTCAGTTAATCATTTTCGATTTAGACTAAAAGTTAAAGTTTTTATATTTTTATACCTTAACTATTACATGATTGAGATCATGCAAAAAGAAGCACCATCGGTAAAAATATCAGCATATTGCATTGCAGGTAATAGAAAAGTAACTTATATCCTTTCAGTAGAAGAAGGCTTATCACTTAAATGCAAAAAGTGTGGGAGATCAGCTATTATAGCATCACCAAATCATGTGTATTGCGGTGTTTGTCATAAATATATCTATGAGCGCTATGTTAAAGTATGTAGTAGGTGTGATTCTGATGATATCGAATGGTATGATGGTTGGTTTTACAAAGGTTATCGTTGTAGAAAATGTGACTCTCATAATTACTATTACGAATATTATTTACATTGTTGCTCCTTTGATATTACAAGAAGTCGTAATAGAATATTACCAATCGATATTAGTAAAAGCTATTATTGTGGGGGGTGTGGTGAAAAATTAGAATTGGGAGAGAAAGTTAGTGTGATATCGGCATTATGCACTTACTGTGGAGGAAAAAGGTATTGTGTTGGAGAAAAGATAATGGATGTGTTTTCTGCTTTTTGTAAGTCCTGTTTCAATCCAATCACCCACTTACTCGGTTGCATGACTGAGTGGATTGAAACCGATATGGCTGTCATGTGTTTATCATGCGGGTCAGTTTTGGGGAAGTAGGTATGATAGATTATGATAAGATTACTGAATGTGTAGCCTTAGTCTCGACTGATATCATAAGCTCATATACTTATCCAAGATCGGATGTTGCTTTTGGATCAGGTTTTTTCATAGATTCACAGTTGATGGTTACATGTAAACATGTCATTAAAGGTGCTAATAAGCTATATTTCAGAACAAAACAATTATCAAGTGTTGCTTTTGTAGAAGCGTACCGTGAAGTATCTGATTTAGCCCTTTTACGTTCTTTAGCTCTAAACTCTAAGTCGCATCTAGACATTAGCTTTGAACCTGTTAATGTTGGGGAGGAGGTTTATGCTGTCGGTTTTCCGCTTGGTGTGATTGTTGATAAAAATGGTCTTCCTGCTCCTTCAGTCACTAAGGGGATTATAAGTCGACTAGGTGTTAAGCCTGAGCTTGGTAAAATTAATGTGGAATTGATACAGTTTGATGCTGCTGTAAATCCTGGAAATAGTGGCGGACCATTACTTAATAGGGATGGGAAAGTGATCGGGGTCGTAAGTAGTGGAATACCTTCTGCACAAAATATAGGTTTTGCTGTACCATCAATCCATATTAAAACGCTTATAGAGGATTATTCGAGGATTGCTAGTCACGGTTATTTACGTAAAGAAGACAAAGAAAATCTTATTGGTTGTGTAATACTTGAAGCAAAAACAGCTAAGAAGTTTGGAATAAATGTGAACCAAAGAGTAGCCTTAATTAATAATTTAGAGAAGGAATTGGCAAGTAAAGGATTAGAGATAGGAGATATAATCTTGGAGGTTAATGGTAAAGAACCATCCGAATACAAGCAGATATTGGATGTATTGCTACATGGAGGGAAGATTAAGATTTATAGAAAAGGAAAAGTAAATATTTTATACATAAAGTAAGAGGTCATTACATTAGCGTATATAGGAGAAATTAATCCCAAATAATGTTGTATATGATTTCTCTGACCAAGCAGCTTTATTACATTCAGCAATAAGACTAATTTCCCTATACGAATACATAGTACTATATATATTTGAAGGAAAAGATATAAGAAATGCTCTCGAAGATCTTCTTCCAGATCTCTTTTAACTCCTATTCTTTTTGAAGAATAGATTTCAAAATTTTTCCTTTTTTATTGTCAAAGAAAGAAAGAGGTATTGTCAACTTTACATATGTGAAAAAGATGAATTTGTTATTCTTGAATAATGTTTAACTCATTATGATATAGTTTTACTCTTAAATAATCGTAAAAAAATTTTTAAGGTAAAATTTATTGAGAGGAATAAAATATATTAAAATATTTTATTCGGAATTTTTTTCATCAAAGATGTATGTTTCAATGAGTGAAGGTAAAATATTTATATATTTAATCTAATATATAAATTTTAGATTATGGAGAGGCGAGAAAATGAGCTATGGAAAAATGTCTAAAGGAGAAATTTTAACCATAATAGTTCTATATCTATTTGGCGGAAAGGCTATGACTAGCGAACTCGCCAAAGTATCCAATATTCCAGAAACCTATATCAGAAATATTGTCCTAAAGCTTCGAAGAAAAAACATTATAACTTCGCTAAGTTCAACAGATATTAGAGGATTGAGTTCCGAAATCTTAAAGTCTACGTCAAAAGAATCAGGTGAAGGACCTACAGCTCCTTTATTGGGCTTTGCACCTCTTGATATAGAACCACCTAAAACAAAAGAGAATATTCATATATTAAAAGTTGAGTTTGAGGAACTTTTAGATAAATATCCAGAAATCCTTGAATATGCAAAAACATTATTCCCTGTTAAAACAAAGGAAGAATTCATTAAATATCTTGATGAATTAAAACCAAAGCTACGTAGTAAGATAGATTAATAAAATTATAAAAATAAATTTTTTTTATTTTACATTTATCGCTCAGTTTTCGTTATGATATAGCTTTACATTTTTCGTTTCATTCTCCGATAATAAAATTTGTAATTCACTTTTTAATAAAAATGTAAAGCTAATTAGGATATTCCTAAATATAAAATCTACGTAGATTTTTGGGTGAAAAATTTTCAAACCAAGATATACTAAATGAAATAAATTCGTCCAATAATTTTTACAAAATTTTTAAGGTAAAAAAATTTCACATATTTTTTACCTAAATCGCAAACGAAAAAAATAGATTTACTTTTATAAAAAATTAGAAAAGAAAAATTTTCCCCTAAATAACTTATCGTAACTAATTTTATCCCTCACATAAAATTTATATATTAGTAAAACATATAAAAAATAATGACATCCTTAATTGAGAGAGAAATAAAACAGGTACTAAAGTATCATGGTGGTAGAACTGGGTCAGAAGTGATAGAGTCAATACTCACCAAACAGGGCTACAGTACATGGAGTATAAGAGAATCTTTAGATTCCCTAGTTAAGAAAGGCGAATTAAGAGTAATCGGACCAGGAGCATATGAACAAGTGAACAAGTAAGGCTGATAACAGGGATAGAGAAATTGAAAGAGTTATAGAAATAATTTAATTAAAATATTTTTTGCCAAATTTTACAAAAATATAAACTATCCTTATTTTGTTATCTTTTGCCTGCGTTTTTAAGCAAAATTTTTTATAAATATTGGCTTTGTCATTAATGGATATTAAAAGAATTAGTCTTTTTTTGAGGACTGTTTAATGAAATTTTTTATCATTTTTTAAATATCTGGATAATCTTAAAACATAGCTGCGTAGCCAGATAGATTAACGATGCTATAAATATCAATTTTTTATATTGAAATATACATTTATAGCCCATTTTTTTAATCTTACACGAAAAAGTCGGTAAAAATTCCTTTGATATTATTATGACAGCCGATTGTAACTACCTCAAAGAAAATCCATTATTATTGAAGAATAACAAATTTACTTTTTTTAACAGGTGAAAAGTTAATGAAGGTTTTTAAACCCTAATATGCAAAACAACATAAAAAAATAAAATGACTAATGGTTATGAGTTCAAAGATCTTGACAGAGTATTCTTAAATAAAACTTTATCCCATGATGTAAAACTTGATGATAAATATGAAAAAATTCTTGAAACAAAAATATATTTAGATGATGAGATTAAAATTGATAAAATACATTTATCTTTAAAGGGCAGTATAGATGATGAATTTGAAAATAAATTAAAAGAATTCATATTTCGATCATACAAACGTTCACAAGGACGCCTTTTAGGCTTAGATCATATATCAAGAATTATTTGGTTCGATTATGATTATCTTGATTATTTTACAATAGGAATAGAAGATTATAAAGAAAAAGCGTTTGCTAAAAAAGTTTTACAGTATGTAGCCAAAGGACATGAAGGAATTGCTGGCCATGGAAAATCTGTGTTGAATCTAGGTCTAGGCGACATAGATAAGATGTATATTATTATTTCTACGATGGTTAAAAACCCATTTAGAGAGGAAAACCCAGAATACGTTCAGTCTGGTTTGCCTCCATATTTTGTATATGATAAAGTCGGCCATGAGACTTTTGCAATATTAAATGAGGAATATTTATGGAAAAAATATGAAGAATATTCAAGTGTGAGAATTGCAAAAAATAATTTACAAGAAAAGAGAAATACAAATTCTATTTATAAAAAGGCATACGAGATGATTAAATGTTTGCAGAATTTAAAGAACTTTGACTATGGAGATATAAAAAGACTCTTCGATGATCCTCCTAAGGCCATTTTTTTAGAGGATAAAAAGATAAAGAGCTGGATAGGTGTTTACTCCAGAGCGCTTGAGTTATTATATTACACGATATTTTATTTAAGAAAAGGTCTTAAACCTAGTGATATTAAAGAATATATTGAAGACATAACAAAAGAAAGAGTTTTGAAATGGTGTAAAAGGTTTCCGTATTTTGAAGAAGTAGACAAATTAACTGACTCATATACTATTGTATTCATTCATTCTTATTTTTGTATTTTTCCCACACCAAAAGAAAATTGTTATAAGTTAAAAATTTATGCGCCAGTTGGTTACGTGAAGACAAATTCTAATGAAATATTATCTGCATTAAAAGCTTTTATGAAGTTTTCAAATGTACTAAATGAGGGTGTAAGTTATTCCAGGGTTTTAAAAGAGCTCATTTATGGTGAAGCCTTGTTCGTCAGAGCATTACAAAGAGTTAGCCTTAAATGGCTTGTCTATGACGCTGAAGAATTTCATAGAATGTTTTTGCATATGCTTCTGAATGGTAATCTAGATAAATACAAAACGATTGATTATTTGATTCATGATATACTTAAGGTTATAAAACCAAAATATTATTTAGATGTTTGGAATAAAGTAGAAGAATTGAAGAAGAACTTTAGTTAAATAATTTTTTTAAATTTTTTAAATTTTAAATGTAGAACAATAATCCGTAATAATTCAGTTAGAATATAAATATTCTAAAAAGTTTAAGCAAATTTTGGAGAAGTTGAGATTTTGACAATTAATTTCAAATTCTTAATGTAAGGCAAATAAGCATACCGCCTCAATTTTCTTATAAACACAATAACCTGTTATAATATTATATTCAAATTAAAACTAACTTAGTTAAGTTTAGTTAAATAATTTTTTAATTTTTTAAATTTTAAAGGTAGAACAATGAAAGCTGGAATTATCGGTATTGGATATATGGGAAGTATACACGCTCATAATTTAAATAAGTTAAATGTTGAAATTTTTCTTTATGATATCGATCATGAAAAAGCTAAAAGAAAAGCTAAGGAATTATGTGCAAATTTTATTAAGGATTTTCATGATTTTCCAAAAGTTGATTTTTTTATTGTATCAACACCTGCATGGACTCATTCTTTTTATATTTTTAATCTCCTCTCTAAAAATGTGCCAATTTTTGTAGAAAAACCGCTTGTAACTACTTATTCAGATTTTCAAAAAATAATAAAAGAAAAAAATAAAGATTATATTGCAGTTGGTCATCAGCTTAGATTCTCTGCTCCTTATAATTATATTAAGGATTTGATGAAAAAAGATAATGATAACTTCGAAATTGAATTTTGGAGACATGGTCCTTGCATGGAAAGAAAATATGGAGGAGCACTTTTCGATTTGGGTATACATGATCTTGATCTTGCAATTTGGATCCAAGAATCGCCTATTAAAAAAATGGAAATAAAAGGGAATTTGGATGACTGTATTATTACATTTTACCATGAAAATAACAACAAAAGTATAATAAAAACAAGAAGAGAGATAAACTTCAATGCAGGTTTAAAAGCAAAAAGCAAAAAAACTGAAGTATATCTAGATTTTCTAAACAATAAAGTTCGAATAAATGAACATTATATTTACTTTAGTTGCGATCCATATTTTGAAGAAATGAAAGAGTTTGTAGAATTTGTGGAAGGGAAGCGAAACTCGTATAAAAATTCTCTTCCCCAGCTATTATATTCTTATTTATTATTATTTCAAGCTGCAGAACAATTAGTTTTAAGTACCAACTAGATATTTTCCGTATAAAACAAGAGACAAATTATTTATAAGACTAGGTCTTAATAATTAGAAAAATTCAAAGCATTGAAAATTTTCTAATGCTTCTTACATTTCATTAGCAAGTGAAAAGAGTTCCGATTTATGGATAGTAACTTGTAAATATCTAACATTAATTTTTACATTTTTGTTGTAGGATTTGGATTCTTAATATTTAATCATACACTTCATATCAAATGAAAAAGTATGAACAAGCAAATATTTTATAGGTAGAACTTTTATAATGCCTTCTCAAAAAGAAAGAGAAAGAACTGTAAAATTAAAATTAAATCCAATTAAACCGCTTATCAAAGATAAAAAAGTATTATTAATAGATGATAGCATCGTAAGAGGAACAACTATAAAAAATATAATAGAAATAATTAGGAAAGCAGGAGCAAAAAAAGTTGAAGTTTGGATAACTTGTCCTCCAATAATTTCACCTTGTTTTTATGGAATTGATATCGCTATACATGGAGAATTGATAGCTTCAGATAAAAAAGTTGAAGAAATAGCTAAAGAAATAGGTGCTGATAGATTATGCTATCAAACATTAGAAGGATTAATAAGAGCTACAGGAATGGAAGAAAGACTTTGTTTATCTTGTTTAACAGGAATATATCCTACACCTTTAGCTCAAAGGCTTGCTAATATGTTAAAGGATAAGAAAATTCAACAAAGATA
>Ga0079992_133306_pt1 | contig 13948 bp, 9 predicted proteins | sample FaiFalFF_MnMetaG_3_FD_69197 | JGI IMG/M metagenome (GOLD analysis project Ga0079992, IMG submission 69197) | Freshwater microbial communities from Yellowstone National Park, Wyoming, USA - Fairy Falls B (FF_Mn_B) MetaG (SPADES assembly) (version 2) | ecosystem: Environmental > Aquatic > Freshwater... | reverse complement strand
TCGGATAAAAGGGACGGTGACGGCAATGGCAAAAGGTTTGCTGCTCGCTAAGGCGCCTCCTTTCGTTCCTTTCTTTCGTCGCAAGGCGCAGACGGCAGCGGCTATCTTTCACCGAGAAGGCGTGCGGGGCGTGCTGCGCACCTTCTGGCTGAAATTGCGCCAACCCCTCAGTTTCTGGCGGGCAGATTGGGAACGGGTGCACATTGAGGGCTGCGATTATGTGCTGCTTCCCGATGTCAACGGCTTTGCGATGCTGGTCGCCAGCACCGATGTCGGCATCGGTCAAGAGTTAGCCCTTTATCGCATCCACGAACCGATGGCGACGAAGTTGCTGAGAGGCTTTGTGCCGACAGGTGGGGTCGTCTTGGACATCGGCGCCAACATCGGCTATTACACCTTGCTGCTGTCGCGCTTGGTCGGCAACGAAGGCTTGGTCGTCGCCGTAGAACCTCATCCCGTCAACTTTCATCTGCTGCAACTGAACCTGCGGATTAACCGCGTGAGCAATGTGCGGTTGGTCTCAGCGGCAATCAGCGACAAGGACGGGCGAGCCTTCCTCTTTGAGGCGGAAGGCTCCAATTGGCATTCTCTCCTGCCCACCGAACGCACCAGCCAAAAAGCCATAGAAGTGCCGACCCTCACGATTGACACCCTCGCCCACCAAGTAGAGCGCCCCATTGACCTTCTCCGCATGGACATTGAAGGCGGGGAACTGAGCGCCTTGAAAGGGGGCGAAAAGACTTTGCGCTGCTATCGCCCTGCTTTGGTCATGGAAATTCATCCGCCCTACCTGCCCCCTGATGCCGTCCCCCAACTCCTTTCTTGGCTGCAATCGTTGGGCTACCAACGAGGATTCTTTGTCCTTCGGCGGGATGATTTCCCCTGGGTCAAGCGCCCAAGACGGGTTTGGGAACGAACCCTTTCCGAGTTGCTCAGCGACGAAGCCCTACTGAAGAGCGGCGAATGTTTCACTTTGCTGTTGGAGCGCCCCTGACGCCCTGCACGGTTGCCGATGTCGTTTGTAAGGAACTCCGTTAGGTGAAAGGGTCTGCGACGGACACCACTTTGGCGAGCGCCTTTTTTCGTCACTCACTTCTCCGTGAAGCGTGGCAACATTTATGACGCCTGTGGTTGAAGACACTTCGGTCGCAGGGAGGTTGAGCCGCTGTGACCGTGCGAAGGCGCTTGGGAACGCTCCTAACGCTAATCGGCAGTTGCTGGCTTTTTGCCTCGCCCATTTTGGCAGCGACGGAAGCCGTTGAACTGCCGCCTTTCCAAAGCCATGACATCGCCGTCCTGATTATCGTCTTGGGGACGGCGTTGCTGGCGATCCTTTACGGCATCTATCTGATTCGCCGCGTCTTGTCCGAGCCAGCGGGGACGGAAGCGATGCAGCGGGTCGCTGCTGCCGTCCGAGAAGGCGCTTTCGCTTACCTGCGCCAACAGTTTCGTTTGATGCGCATTTTCGTCTTGATCCTCGCTTTCCTGCTGCTCATCGTCTATTCGCAAGTGCCCGAATACGGACCAGCGTTGGCGGCAGGCACTGCCATCGCCTTCCTGATGGGCGTGGCGGCGTCGTATGGGGCGGGTGTCGTCGGGATGTGGATGGCGGTCAACGGCAATGTCCGCGTCGCTTATGCCGCCCTTCGCAGTTTCCGAGAGGCTTTGCGCATCGCTTTTCAAGCGGGCGCCGTTTCAGGAATGGCAACGGTTGCCTTAGGGCTTTTGGGCGCAACGCTCATCTTCCTCGCTTTTCGGGAGAAAGCGATGTTCGTCTTGGTTGGCTTTGGGTTTGGCGGTTGTTTGGCGGCGTTGTTCATGCGCGTGGGCGGTGGGATTTACACGAAGGCAGCCGATGTCGGGGCGGATTTGGTCGGCAAAGTGGAAGCAGGCATCCCCGAAGATGACCCTCGCAATCCCGCCACCATCGCCGACAATGTGGGTGACAATGTGGGCGATTGCGCGGGCATGGCTGCCGATGTCTTTGAAAGTTACGAAGTCACCCTCGTCGCTGCCATCTTGCTCGGCTACGGCGCTTTGGCGTCCGTCGGCAAGGAGCATGTCATGCAACTCATCCTCTACCCGCTTTTGGTTCGGGGCGTCGGTGTCATCGCCTCCATCCTCGGCACGGCGATGGTGCGGGCGAAAGACGAAGAGCGCATTGACCCGATGCAGCCCATCAATGTCGGCTTCTGGACGGCAGCAATTCTGTCGGTCATCGGCTTCTGGTTGGTCAGTTACTTCTATCTCGGCAACATGGCGAATTGGTGGAAGTTCGCTTTGGCGTGCACCATCGGCATCGCTCTGACGCAAGTCATCGGTTGGCTGACGCAATACTTCACGGGCACCGAATATCGTCCCGTCAAAGACATCGCCCAAAGTTCCCGCACGGGCACGGCGACGATGATTCTGGAAGGTTTCTCCGTCGGCTTGGAAAGCAGCGTCTGGGCAATCGTCGCCATCGCCTTGACGATTTTCCTGTCCATCCTGCTGTTCCCCGGCGACTTTGCCTTGTCGGCATATGCGGTGGCGTTGTCGGGATTGGGATTGCTGGCGACGACGGGCTTTGTGTTGGCGATGGACACTTACGGTCCCATCAGCGACAACGCCAACGGCATTTTTGAGATGTCAGGGGCGTTGCGGGATGCGGAAGCGAGAGGCAATGAGCGCGCCGCCCGCATCGTCGCCCAACTGGATGCCGTCGGCAACACGGTCAAGGCGTTGACGAAAGGTTTCGCGATTGCGACAGCCGTCATCGCAGCGGTTTCGCTGTTCCGCTCCTTCACGGAAGCGACGGGATTGGTGGCGCATGGAGCGCAAGGGTTGGGCATCCGCATTGACCAACCCGAAGTCTTCATCGGCGTGCTCCTTGGCGCTGCTGTGCCTTTCCTCTTCAGCGCTTTCGCCATTCGCGCCGTCAGCCGTGCGGCTTTCCAACTCGTGGAAGAAGTGCGCCGACAATTCCGAACCATCCCTGGCATTTTGGAAGGCAAAGCGACGCCCGATTACTCCCGCGCCGTCGCCATCAGCACGGAAGCGGCGCAGCGAGAATTGCTTTCGCCTGGCATCTTAGCCATCGCCTCGCCCATCCTTGTCGGCTTTGCGTTGGGCTTTGCAGACCCGAAGATGGGCGCGGCGGCATTGGGTGGCTTTTTGGGCGGGGCGATTGTGTCGGGGCAATTGTTGGCAGTGCTGATGGCAAACAGTGGCGGGGCATGGGACAATGCCAAGAAGTTGATTGAAGCGGGCTTGTTTGGCGGCAAAGGGACGGAGTTTCACAAGAGTGCCGTCGTCTGCGACACCGTTGGCGACCCCTTCAAAGACACCGCCGGTCCCGCCCTCAACCCTCTCATCAAAGTCATGAACCTCGTCGGCATCCTCATCGCTCCTATCCTCGTCCAGCCGATAGATGCCCTCGTGCGGTTTTTGATTGTCGCCGTGATGGTGGCAGCGTTGGCGGGGGCAGTGGCGTGGAGCAAGCGCACCGCCGTCTTGGAAGTCGCCGAACCCGTCCCAATTAGCAAATCGCAAGCGTAATGCCTCACTACCGTTTAATCGCAAAGGCTTGCGCAGGGGCGAGAAGCGACAGTTTACAATCCGCCTGTTTACCCTCTGCCCTGCGTGTGACGAAAATCACCCTTTGTCCTTGCATCGGCACAAGGGGCGCGCCAAAATGGTGGCGTCGTGGTCAGTGAGTCGGCAGATGGGTGAATGCCCAAAACGCGTCGGAGGTGAGTGACATGTTGAGGTCGTTGCTTGGAAGGAAGGCGTGGTTGTTGTCGGCGGTCGGTGTTTTGAGTTTGTCGGCGTTGTTGCTTTGGGGATGTGGGAGTTTCGGCGGGAAGAAAGGCAAACCCTCCGCTTCCGTCCCCTTCCAACCTGTCTCCCTCGGTTCGGGTAGTCCCACAGGGCGCGGCATGTTGTCGGTTCGGGTCAACCTCACGCGAGCCATCCCTGAAGTCTCCCGTGTAAGTGTCTTCGTCCTCGGCGAGGGGTTAACCGAAGAGCCGCTGGCAGGTGACATTTTTGTGCCACAGGAAACTTCCACGACCTTCAAGAATGTGCCCGTCGGGCTCAAATGGGTAATCGTCGGCGCCTTCGGTCCGTCAGGTCAAATTTTAGGTCTGTCGGCAAAGGCTGTCGTCGTCCAAGATGGCATGCAAACGACAGCCACCCTCAACTTATCCCTCAGCCAGCGGGTCGTGGACATCACCGAAAAAGTCTCCGGCGCCACCACCGTGACGGATTTCGGAACGCCTGCGCCTATTGAGGTCCGCCGCACCAATGGAACGGTCGGGTTTTACAGCAACAACTCCGCCCCACCGAAAATCCAACCGGTCACGACCTTGTGGCACGGCTACAAGACGGCGGACGGCAATCTTTTCCGCTTTGACCCGCCCGTCACCTACATCCGCAACGAAGCCGACCCCAGCCAACCGTTGAGTGCTGGCGAATTCCAACCCGGTCAACAACTGCAGACCACGACAACCCTTAGAGGTCCCAACAACCTTGCCGAACAGCAAACAGTGACAGTCAACTTTCTCGCTTGGCAAGCCGCTTTCTTGCTGACAGGCACTTCCATTTCGGATATCCGAAGCGTCCCCAACGCTGCCCACCGTGTCGTGAAGGTGTCAGGAAGCACCAACCCAATGCAATGGGTGGAATGGCTAAAGCGTGGTTTTGGTCCTGTCGTGCGATTGGACATAGACCCCAACGCTTCTATCGGTGACGGCACTGTGCCCACCCGCGTTTGGGTCGCTTACCAAGAAAGTGGCGACTTCTCACCGTTGGAGGGCAATTTGTTCTATCCGTTAGACTTGACCCACGAGCGGCGCTTCACGGTGTCACCGGGCAACGGTGCAGGCGATATCAATGTGACGGTTGACTTGCCCTTCGGGTTGGTCGCTTGCGATGCTGACCCCGATGCGGGCGCCGTCTCTGTCCGTTACAGTTTGCCCGTCAAACTTGTGCCTGACACCGACGCCGATTCCGCCCTAAACCTCGCCAACTACACCCTCTTTGTCGGCGACACGCAATTGGACTTGACAGGAGCGGGAACGAAAGCCTCTAACCCACAGACCATCGTCATCCAAGGGCTTGCGGGCAAGTTGACGCCGGGCGCTGACCTGAAGGTCGTCGTCCGCAATGTCAAGACCGCCGACGGGACGAAAACCATCCCCGACCCTAACGGCACGACGAGGGACGACCCCGACGACCCCAATGTCTGCGTGACCAAAATTCGCCCCACCTTCTTCCGACTTGCTTTTGTTGATGCCTTTGATGACCCAGCACGAGCGGTGGTCATAGAGTTCAACCGCCCTGTTGACCCGACGACCGCCCTCAACAAAGCCAACTATCGCTTGGAAAGCCCGCCCGGCACGGTGATTAACCTCAGTCCCGCCTCCGTCGTCTTGGAAATTGACCCCTCTGACCCCCGCCGCGTGATCGTTGAAGGCGTGTAGTTGACAGCGGGCAACCTCTTCATCCTCACCGTCACTGGCGTCAAGGACACTCGGGGCAACACCATCCCCAACGACGGCATCAACAACCGCTTCAAAGGCACCGTGCAAAGCACCCAGAGGCGCATCGTCATCACCTCCGTCTTTGCTGGGGATGACGGAACTGTCTTCATTAATTTCGGACCGTTCGGCGGCTTCTTCCCCGTCAACCTGCTTCCCTCGGCGGCGGAGAACAAAGCCAACTACACCGTAGAAAGCCCCTTGGGCACGACCCTTGACCTGACACCTGCGACCGTGACCGTGACTCAGGTTGACAGGGACACTGTCCGCATTTCTGGGTTAACCCTGACAGCGGGCAACCTGTTGCGGGTCACGGTAAGGAACTTGCGGACGCAGGACAACATCCCCTTGCTGGAAGACGGCGTGCACAATGTCGCCAAAGTGACCGTGCGAGATGTCACCCCGCCTCGCATCGCCACCGCCCGTTTCTTCACGACCGCCCCCCATGTGGAGTTGACCTTTAACGAGCCACTGGATGTCAACAGCGCCCGAAACCGCTTCAACTACTCCGTCCGCGCTACTGACTTTTCTGAGTTCCCTAATGTCACTGACGCCACCTACGATGGCACGACGGTCAAGTTGACTTTGGACAGTGACTTGACAGCGGGCAAGGAGTATGAAGTGACCGCCGATGTCCGTGACCTTGCAGGCAACTTCGGTTCCTCTAGCGCAACGGGCACGGCAGGGACGAGGGCAGCGAGGGTTCGGTCACTGCGGTAACGATGGTCTGACAGGGACGGGGCAAGGGTGTCCTTCCTTGCCCCGCCCTTTCCGTTGGCGTCGGAGTTTGGTGAGGAGGGGATTACCGTGCGACGATGCTTGTGTGGCGGAGTGGTCGCCTTTTTGTTGATGGTGGCAACGGTCGCTGCCGCCCAGCCCAAAGACATCCTCTTTGTCACCAGCCAAGGGTTGGCGCAAGTCAATCCTGATGGGACGGGGTTGACACTCTTGAACCTTCAAGGAAAAGCCCCTCATTGGTCGCCTGATGGGACGAAGTTTGCTTTCCTAAAATTGACTGGCGGTTTCCAGTTCACCCTTTTCGTCGCCGATGCCGATGGCAGCAATGTCCGAACCCTCAACGCCAATGTGGGTTGGACGACTTACCAATGGTCACCTGACGCTACTCAAATCGCCTTCCTCAGTAACGGAGACCCCAGCACGGGTTTTGAGTTGTTCGTCGTCAACGCCGACGGGACGAACCTGCGGTCATTGGGCGTTCGGGTTGGAGTGGGCATCAGCGATTTTGGAAACCCCTTCGTTTGGACGCCCGATGGGTCGCAAATTTTGTTCGTTGCGCCTTCAGGGCAACTGAGTTATGTGCGGGTCAGCAATGGGACGGTCACCAATTTGCCTGTCAGGGGCGCAGGACTCGCCTATCACCCATCAGGCAGTTTCTTCGTCTTCACCAGCCAACGGAGCAACAATTCGCCCCTTGAACTGTTCGTCGCCAGCCCTGATGGGGCGACAGTGCGCCCCTTGAACCTGCGAGGCGAAAATCCCATCCTCTCCCCCAACGGTCAGTTCCTGCTGTTTTTCAGCAGCAGTAGCCAACCGCAAGCCTTCGTCGTGGAACTTTCGCCGACGGGCACTCCTGTCGGTGACCCCGTGCCGTTGAATGTCAGCAACCTGAGCGTCTCTGGTTCATTTGAGCCATGGTCGCCCGACAGCACTCGGCTGGTGCTGCCGACTGAAAGCGGGTTGTTCGTCGTCCGTCGGGATGGGACGGGCTTGACGCCCCTGAACGCCTCTGGTTTTGACCCACAATGGCGTCCCTTGCCCAGGTTGCAACTCACCGTCACGACGGATGCTGATAGCGGTGCGGGTTCTTTGCGGGAAGCCATCAACCAAGCCAACGCCGCCAATGTGGCGGTGATCATTCGCTTCACCCGAGCCTTCACCATCCGCCTGCAAAGCCCCTTGCCTCGGCTGACCAACCCTAACGGCATCACCATCATCGGCGATGTGGATGGGGACGGGACGCCTGATGTCGTGCTGGATGGCAGTGGTTTGCCCCGCATCCGTCAAGCCCCTGCCGATGGCTTGGTCATCACCACGCCCTCCAACACCGTCAACGGTCTCGTCCTGCGGGGCTTCCCTGGCAACGGCATCGTCCTTGACGGGACTAATGCGACGGGCAACAACATCGTCAATTGCACCATTGAAAACAACGGCGCCAACGGCATCCTCATCCGCAACGGCGCTTCTTCCAACACCGTCCGAACTTGCACCATCCAGAACAACACAGGCGACGGCGTTCGGATAGAAGGCAACGCCAGCGTCGCCAACCGCCTGACGCGCAACATCTTTCGGCAAAATGGACGACTGGGCATCAACCTCGTCGGCGGGACGGAAGACGCCAACGGCGTGACGGCGAACGATCCGGGCGATGCCGACACGGGTCCAAACAACCTGCAAAACTTCCCCGAACTCATTGCCGCCGTTGATCAAGGTGGCGGCACCGTTTTGGTGAAGGGGCGCATTGACACCCCCAACCCGACGACGGTGACCATTGACTTTTACGGCAATGCGTCCGCCGACCCCTCAGGCTTTGGCGAAGGGGAACGGTTGCTTGACAGTTTCCTCTCCATCAACGCCGACGGAACTTTTCAAGCCTTCGTGACAGGGGTGGCTTTGGGTGAATTCGTCACCGCCATCGCCACCGACACCAACGGCAACACCTCGGAATTTTCCCGCGCCATCCCTGTCGCGCCGCCGCCTCCCGCCCCTCAATTACTCTTCCCGACGGGCGGCATCGCCGTCTCCACGACGCCGTTCTTCCGACTGAAAGCGCCTGCCACGACAGGTTTGGGGCGGGTGCAATTCCGCATTGAACTGAGCCAAGACAACTTCGCTACTGTCGCCCGTGTCTTTGACCAATCTGCCGACCCGACGGGCTGGAACAAGCCTTTCTACAACCCCGACGAAGAAGCCGTCTTCCAAGTGCCTGCTGGCGCCTCCTTGCCTGAAGGGACATGGCAATGGCGGGCGAAAACGATAGACATTGACCGACAGTTGGTCAGTGGGTTCAGTGCCGTCCAAAATTTCGTCGCTGTTCCCCCGCCCCCTCCGCCAAACCTTTTGGAGCCTGCCGACAATGCGGTCGTTTCCCCGACGCCGACTTTCAAAGTGCAAGGGACTTTGCCTGCGGATAATCCTACCCGCCTCGTTTACTTTCTGGAACTGAGCCAAGACAACTTTGCGACCGTCCGAACCGTTGAACCTGGCACCGCCAACGGTTGGGATAAAGCCGATTACGGTCCGAACGAAGTGGCGACGCTGACTTTGCCTTCCGCCCAAGCCTTGCCCGAAGGGGCGTGGAAATGGCGGGTGAGAGCGGCTTTAGCCACCCAACCGACCGTCCAAAGTGCCCCAACTTCTGCCCGTTCCTTCACCGCCATAGACAATCGCAACCGCATCCCCGCAGGATTGAGTTTGGTCGGTTTGCCTTTCATCCCGACAAACCCGACACGGACAGGTTTGGGTTTGGCGTCGGGCACTCGCATCGCCGTTTACGACACTGCCAGCGGCAATTACCGCATTGACGACGCCGCCGAACCTTTGCCCATCGCCGAAGGGAAAGCCTTCTGGGTGAAATCCGCCAACCCTCAATCGCCTCAGGTGACGGGAACGCCTTTTTCGTTTCCCGTCACCGTGTCGTTGCAACAAGGTTGGAACGCCATCGGTAATCCCCTGCCCACCTCTTTGGCGTGGCGCTTCACCGCCCCTTCCAACCTCCGCATCCGTCAAGGGACGCAGGAGTTCACCATAGAAGACGCCATCCGCAAAGGGTTGATTTCGCCCTTCGTTTGGGTCTGGAACGAGACGGCGAGCCGTTACGAACTCGTTTACGACGCCGCCATCTTGCCCGCCCAAAGTGGTGACCCCTTCCGCAACGACATCCCCGCTTGGCGAGGCTTTTGGCTTTTCGCCAAAACGAGTGGGTTGCAATTGGTCATTGACAGTGCCCCTCGCTCGGCAGTGTTGGCATCTCGCAGTGCCCCAGCGAAAAGCGATGGCTTCGCTTTGGCATTGACTGTGCGGAAAGGTGGACAGGTGATTGGCGAAGGGATGGTGGCGGTTCGCCCCAATGTGCCGAGCCGTTTGACCATTGCGCCGCCGCCACCTGCTCCCGACCGAACTGCCAACGCGCTTTCGTTAGATGACGGCAATGTCGTGGATGTTCGCCCCCTCGGACAATCCCGCTACCTCTGGACGGTTCAAGTGCAGGACGGCGACGAATTGAGTTGGCACGGCACAATCCCGCGCGGTTGGCAAATCACGCTGATGGACACAGCGACAGGCACGCAAATCAGCGTGCGCCATCTGTCCCGCTATCAAGTGAGTGGGCGCCGCTCCCTCCTGCTCATCGCCCAACGAGACACTAACCAACCGTTGCGCATCGTGAACTTACAAACGCAAGGGACGCGGGGACGAGGCGTTCGGATTTCCTTTGGGTTGACCGCTCCCGCTCAAGTCAAGGCGGTCATCACGACGCTGACGGGACGCATCATCCGCGTATTGGATGGAGGCAGCCGAATGGCGGGCACGCACCAACTTTTCTGGCGGGGTGAAACGGATGGCGGTCATCCCGCCCCTGTCGGCGTTTACCTGCTCCGCTTGCAAGCGACGGACGAAACGGGACGACAAACCCAAGCCGTTCGGACGGTGATGTGGCGATGAGACGGGCAATCCCTTTTGGATGCCGATGGAGGTGATGGGCGTGGTTCGGTGGATAATCTTCGTCGCAAGCGCCCTTTGGATGATGAGCCTTCTTGGCTGTGGCGGAGGCGGTAAACCAACTCAAACCGCTCAAGGCGGCACCATCGTCATCACTTTCCAGTTCCCCAATTCCGAACGCCTCATCCCTTCCGCAACGACAGAAATCTCCGTGACTGTCAATGGCGAAGGGTTGAGTGCGCCCCTTAAGGGCACGGCGACGCGAGCGAGCCCAACGGTCACCTTCAGGGATGTGCCACCCGGCGCCAAATTTGTGATGGCGTTTAGCCGCACCAGTTCTACCGCATCTTTGCCTGCCACCATTGGCGTAGCGACGGCGACGGTGACGGCTGGTGCGACGACTTCCGTGACGATAGAAATGCAAGCCACCAAGCCACCGTCTCGCTTGGTCGTGGAGACGCCTACCGCAGGACAAGTCACCCTCACCAACCCTGACAAGGAGGAACTCTTGTTCCTCGGCAACAGCGGTGGCTTGCAATGGTTCGGCTTCGTCACGCCCCAAGCGACGGTCACCTTTGACAATCCTGTTTCCCTCTCCAACGGTGCCTCTGTTGGTCAATCCGCCTCCCAAACAACATCTCAAGGGACGGCGACGATGCGCCTCGTCGGCGTGACGGGCGTGGGCGTGCCGGCGGGTGACTTCGCCAATTGCATCGTCGTGGAACTCAACCACAGCGGCAGCGTCTCCTTCCGCCGCATCCTTTACCTCGCCCGCAATTTCGGTCCCGTGATGCTTTTTGATGGCGCACCTTTGGGCTTTGCGGGTCAACCGACGGCGTTGTCTTCTCTGCCTTCCGTCCTCGTTAGCGGGCAAGTGGGCGCAACTTCGTTTAACTTCGCCAATCCCTTCAACGGGTTGGGACTGCCCGCTTACGATGGACAACTGAGCGCCTACTTGGCGACGCAGGTTGGCAACCGCTACGATTTCAGCGACTTACTTAGTCCCGACAATCCACCCAATCAACCGCCTTTGTGAACGCAGGCATCCCACGCTTTCAGCCAAACAGATGCGTGCGTTAAAATGACACCTGCCCAAACGCACATCCCGCTTGGAGAGGTGCGAACTGTTATGCCGTCTGAAAATGGGCGACGAGAAAGTTACCGTTTGCACACCCTTTCGGTGCTGGTGGAGAACCGACCGGGCGTTTTGGCGCGCATCGCTGGCTTGTTTGCCCGACGGGGCTTCAACATTGAAAGCCTCGCCGTCAACATCACCGACGACCCCAAAACTTCCCGCATGACCATCGTCGTCGGCGGCGACGACGACACCATTGAGCAAATCACCAAGCAACTCAACAAACTCGTTGATGTCATCAAAGTCCACGACCACACGGGCGAATCTGTCGTGGAGCGGGAACTGGCGCTCATCAAGGTCAACAGTGAAATGGAGCAACGCACCCCCATCATCCAACTCGTGGAAATCTTTCGGGCGTCCATCGTGGATGTGGGCGCCGACACGATGACCATTGAGATCACGGGCGACTCCGAAAAGATTGACGCCCTCGTGGAGTTGCTCCGCCCCTTCGGCATCCGCGAACTCGTCCGCACGGGCAAGATTATCTTGGAGCGGGGCAGCAAAAGCCTATAACCGCCCCGCCAACGCCCGCAACGCCACCTCGTCATAACCGACCACGATTTGCCCTCCCGCAATCACAATCGGACGGCGCAGCCATTCGGGATGCTGCGCCAACATGGCTATCGCTTCCTTGCGGCTCAACTTCGGAAGTTGTTCCTTGAGCGGACAAGTGCGGCTCAAAAACACCTCAATGGGTCGGTTACCGAGAAGTTGTCGCAGTTCGCTTTCCGTCGGCGGTTGGCGGCGCAAATCCCGCCAACGGACAGTCAACCCCAACTGGCGCAAGAGCCCGCTTGCGCGCTCGCAACTTCTTCAACCCTTCCGACCCCAAAGTTCCACTTCCATCCCACTCGCCTCCTTTCAGCGCTTCCGATTGTGCCAAGTTATCGGCGCGACGCTACACTTTCAGCGGTGATAGCGCATGGCGGAAACGAAAGTCAAACTCACCGCCCTTTCGCCCAAAGGTGGCTGAGCGTGCAAGATTGGTCCGGCGGACCTGCAGCGGATTTTGCAAGCCTTGCCCAAAGTGCCCAACCCGAAGGTGCTGGTGGGCATTGACACCAGCGACGATGCGGGTGTCTATCAGTTGACCGACGACCTCGCCATCGTCCAAACCCTGGACTTTATCACGCCTATCGTGGACGACCCGTATGCCTTCGGCGCCATCGCTGCCGCCAATGCCGTCAGCGACATTTACGCGATGGGCGCCACGCCTTTGACAGCGATGAACATCGTCGGCTACCCGTCCGATGAAGTGGAGCCCGAATTGGTTGCCGAAATTTTGCGGGGCGGTTACGACAAGTTGACCGAAGCGGGCGTCGCCATCATCGGCGGGCACACGGTGGACGACCCCGCCCTCAAATACGGCGTCGCTGTCACAGGCGTCGTCCATCCCAAACGCATCGTCACCAATGCGGGAGCGAAAGTCGGCGACGCGCTGGTGCTGACCAAACCTTTGGGCACGGGTGTCATCAATCAGGGCATCAAGATGGAACGCACTCCGACGGAAGTCATTGAACGCGCCGTTGAAGTCATGACGACCCTCAACAAAGGCGCGGCGGAAGCGATGGTTGCTGTCGGTGTGAGCGCTTGCACCGATGTGACAGGTTTTGGGTTGCTGGGGCATTTGCGAGAAATGCTTGTCGCCAGCGGTGTCAGCGCCCGAATTTTTGCGTCCCAAGTGCCCCTCATTGACGGCGCGTTGGCTTTGGCGGAACGCAGCATCGTCCCCGCTGGCACTCGCGCCAACCGCCGCTTCGTTGAACCTTTTGTCCATTGGCACGACGATGTGCCCGAACCCTTGCGGATGCTGTTGTGCGACGCACAAACTTCGGGCGGTTTGCTCATCAGCGTGCCCAAAGAGAAACTCAATGCCCTCATGGACGCCCTGAAAGAGCGGGGCGTTCGGTGGGCATCGGTCATCGGCGAAGTCGTGGACAATCCATCAGCGGAGGTGTGGGTTGAGCCATGAAGACGACACGGCGAAATTTGTTGCGGCAGTGGGCGCCGTCGGCACTCCTCGGAATGGCAGGCGCTACCGCTTTTTCCATCGCCGATGCTCAGCCGATTGCCGACGGCTTGCAAGTGGAAGTGCCCGTTCAAGTGAAAGCGGGCAAGCCTTTCCCCATTCGGTTGACATTGCCTGCCAAAAGCGATGCCAATTCCCAGTGGGCGGAAGTATGGCTTTTAGATGGGCAAGGGCAAAAGTTGCTCGCCCGATTGGAATTGGGCGACGCTTCCGCGACGGTCACCCTGACCGCCACCTTGCATCGCCCCACCACTTTGCGTGTCCGCGACACGCAAGGGCAAGTCATTGAACGACGCATCCAAGTCCGCTAAGCCAACCGCATCGTTCTGTTCAGGTGAAGCGCGTGGAGGGATGACGGATGGCGGGATGGCTGTGGCTTGCTTTGTTGGGAGCGTTGGCATTGCTTTACTTCGTTCCGCTATCAGGGCAGGTGACTGCTGTGACGGTGCGCATAGACGGCGAAAAATTTTTACTGGACGGTCAACCCACTTACGCCGATGTGCCCAACGCCAACCCGAAAGCCCTCGGCATGTTGCTCAACTCCCGCATGGTTCAGGCTCTCTTTGACGACGAGAACCCCGAGACTCG
>Ga0079992_116797_pt1 | contig 13958 bp, 4 predicted proteins | sample FaiFalFF_MnMetaG_3_FD_69197 | JGI IMG/M metagenome (GOLD analysis project Ga0079992, IMG submission 69197) | Freshwater microbial communities from Yellowstone National Park, Wyoming, USA - Fairy Falls B (FF_Mn_B) MetaG (SPADES assembly) (version 2) | ecosystem: Environmental > Aquatic > Freshwater... | reverse complement strand
GTACTGGGCCACCATCGGGAGGGTCGTGAGTTTGACGGCCTGGAGGGCCGTGAGCGGGATGGCCCACACGCGGCGGGCCAGTTCCTCCCCTTCGTCCCGGGCGATGCGATAGGGCAGAGCGACGGGATAAGGATAGTCTTTGACTACGTCCACCGCCCGACTCCCGGAGCGACGGTTCCAAACTATATCACGATAATCGGCGTAATTCAATAGGCACGGTCGGACCGATGACGCTTAGGGGCTTTCGACCTCAAGACCCAAGACGGGATGAACTTGGATCTGTTCGGGCCGGAACTCCGAGGGAAGTTCGCCGATGCTCCATCCCTGGGCCGTCATTTCACAGTAGTAATAACGGCGTCCCCCATATTCGGCGTAAACGCCAGGGATATCCGGGGCACCCGCCACACCTAAGGCGCAGTGGCCAGGCAGGAAGAGGAGGGCGACGTCGTAGCCCATCGTTTTCAAGATGGAAGCCCCCAGAATAGAAAAGTCCTCGCAGTCCCCGGTTCCGTCCACCAGAGTCTCTACAGGATACTTAGGGTACTCGGTGGCTTCCCGCTCATAACGGATGGCCTGTTGCACGAAGGCTAAGACCCACGAGACCTCCTGATAAGTCCCGTAAGGCTGACCGATTTCCATCAATTGATGGGCTAAGGCTCGAATCTCACCACATATCCCCCGAGCCACATACTCTTGGGCCCACCGGTTGTAAGGGACTCGAGGGCGATTGCGGAAATCTTCATAGAGGGACTTTCGAATGACGAGCTTCAGGGAGTAAGGGCGTCCCTGCCATTCCCATCGGAACTCACGGACTATGTCCTCTAAAGCTTCCGGCGCCGGGGGTTCTGGAATGACGACGCTCGGCAAGGTCGGTTCCGGTCGGGCCACCCAGGGCAGGGCAATGTCCCCCAGGGTCCCATGGAGCCAGGCCACGAGACCTACGGGGAGGGTGACGGCTAAGACCGGCGGTCGGAGATGTCCGGTTAAGACCAGTAGAGTAAGGCCGATGGCGACGCCCAGGGTGGAAAAAGCCAGCCAACGGGTTCCCGTAGGGTCCAAGAGACGCCGTAAGATGGGTTTCCATTCGGGCTGATAAGAGTGAATCAGGAAAGCGCCGAGAAGTACAAAAATAAAGGAGACAACCCAGAGGGCCAGACTCATCCATACAAAAGAGATCCCGCTGATTCCCCACAGGGGGGCTATGAAGTAACGAAATGCCGTCCACAGGACGATATAAATAGCTACCGTTAACAGTCCCATGGACAGCCTCTGGCCCGCCGGCTAAGACTCGTCCCAGAGCACGTCTTGTAAGTTAACTCCATCTACAATAGTAAACAGGGACAGATAGAAGGCGTTAGGGGGAAGTTCTTGGACTTCAATGCCATTCGGTCGAAATAGACGCTGTAATTGGCGTTGTAAGCGATTCCGAAAGTCACTACAGCGAGGGGGAATTTCGAGAATCGCCCTGGGGTCCAGTTGTCCGTGTCCTGGCCGGAGGGGGAGAAAGAAGTCTGTCGAGGAAGCGATGAGCTCACAGAATCTATCCCGCCGGTCATCCGGCCAGTCCTCGTCTTGAAGCACCTCACAAACGGGTAGCCCCCACGCCCCTTGTAGGGAAGGAAGGACGGCTTCTGCCGCCTTCTCTAAGAGGGTCTCTTCCCATGGATTAGGTTTAGAGGCCGCCGGTGGGTCAACCCGCTTCCATAGCAAGAAGGGGGAGTCCGGACCGAGGAGACCGGTAGCCGCCTGATTCAGATCCAGCTGGGTCCTTTGGACGTAACGTTCGACGTCCTGAGGGGTCCGGAGCACATAAACCCAGAAGGTTGATTCGCCGTCGGGAGGAACAAAGAATTGAGACGCCCATTGGACCAGTGTCTGGATTCTCTCTGAGGCTTGTCGAATCGACCGATGCGCCTCACTCACGGCGTCTTGATAGGCGGCCAGCATCCTATTGAGGATGGGCTCGGTCCTGGCCCGTACAAGGGCTTGCCACTTATCCCACAGAGCCTGCTGAATTTTAAGGATCAGGGTTTCGACCCGGTGCTTCCACGTATGCCAGGCAATAAAAGACCCGGCGATTCCAAGGAACGTTACCAAAAGAAGGCTTCCCAGGACCGGACCCCAAAAATCCCTCACATGCAAGATGCCCAACCCGCAGAGGGCCCCGAAAAGGGCCGCTCGAAGGGCCAACGACTCCGGCCGGGGACCTTTACGAACTTCATCCCGCAGAGCTTGGATCAAAGGTTGGGGGTCAGGATAAGAGGGTTGATCCGGCGTCATAGTGGCAAGCTCGCGGATATGATCGAGTAGCCGCTCGAGCAAAGTTTGAGCCATCCGAACGCCGCCCAGCGAGGAAGCGATGACTTTATCAACAGTTTCCAGGAGGTTCAGCCGAAATTCCTCTAAGAGCTGATGGGCCCGGCTTTCCAGGAGCCGAGCGTCCCGGTCAGCATAGGCCGGCAGAATGGCATTCAAGGCCTCGACGGCCGCTAAGTAAGTCTCCGGATTTCGGGCATCCCAAGTCAGCGAGTCAGCCACTTCAGGGGAATGAAAAGGATCGACCCGGCCTGGGGCCTCCCAAAGGGCCCCCCGAAGAGTATCTCGGGTGGTGAGGCAGGAGGCAATCATGAGGTCACCAAAGTAGTTCTCCAGCCGCTCTTGGGGAAAGTCCCCTAAAGTAGCCCTCTGGAGGACCTCTCCGCCCTTACGGATCAAGATGTGGGTCCATAGCCAATCCATAGGTACGAGGAGGGAGCAAGCCGTCCACGTGCTACATCGGCCGTCCGAGGGGCGGCTCCGGCCCATCCACTCGGTAAAGCTCTGAACGCCCTCAGGTTGATCAGCCCACCGGACGGGCCGGGTCATGAGGAGATACAAGAGCTGTCCTATCAGAGCCATGAGGTCTTCGGGACGGGAAAGGCCAATTCCTCTGGACGTCCGAGCCCCCAGCAGGAAGAGTCGGTCCAAGTATCGGGAGGCCCACTGCAGGCACTCATCGACATGAAGAGGCTTTCGCAAATCACCGTTTTCCATCCGGTGAAGGACAAAGATACCAATGCGAAAGAAGTTGCCGAACGGATTGGGTTGGTTAAACTGAGAAGCCATCTCCGAGAGGCGGCCGGCGAGGGCCTCATCGGTCAAATCCCCCAGGATGAAAATTTGATTGACCGTATCCAGTAGACGGAACCCTTCCTCCGTGAGACGGGTACGGACTTGAACGTCCAAGGCCGCTTGGAGAGTGGCTGCAAGGTCGGCAGGCTTTTGGACCCAGGCGTAGACTCGGCCAAGTTCCGGAGGCTCTGGAGGAAGGGGAAACCAATCGTGGAACCATTGCTGAACAGCCTTGAGGGAGGGCGATAGGATCACGACGCACGAACGAGCCACCCCCTGAGGTCGGAAGGTCCGAGCCGCCCGGATGATTGCACGGATCTTAGATTGCAAACGTTCGAGGGCAACTCCCCTCATACCCGCTCGATCCTCAGTTCGCGCTCGATATATCTTTGAAGGGCCCCCTTAAGGTCCACCAAGATGGTTTCCCGCTCATGCTCGTTGTTTTGGCGAGCTCTCTCGATTTCCTCCTCCAGCACGGGCATATACTCTCTTTCAAGTCTCTGGCGAATCTGGTCCACACCGACCTGGCGTACCTGGGCTTCTATGCGACGCCGGATGAGGTCTCTCCACTCCGGAGAGTCTTCAAATCTTTCGATAGCTTCGGAAAGTCCGTTTCCGACCAGGTGTTCCTTCCCTGAATCGTCGAGTATGTAATAGCGAGGCCCACGGGTATAAATAAAAGCCCTGTTCTTGGAGGGCTCCGGGGAGCTTGGGAAAAGCTGGCTGAAGGCCCGTCCTACGATAAACCACTCAAAAGCCTCTTCCTCTACAGGAGGCCGCGGGATCAGGTCAGGAGGACTTTCGGTATCCGGCCAGACCCAGGCATGGATAGGGCGATGGGGTCTCCTCTGAGCCCGAGCCTTTTCATAGCGACCCTGTAGGGAGTCGTAGGGAGCCTTCAACCTGGTCATGAGCTGGAGAGAATGGGGAGTATATCCGTGGGTGATAGTATACACGAGCACTTCGTAAGGGTTGGGGAAGTAAGCATCGTTCATGCCGGCGCCTGGAGGAATATGAGATTCAATGAGCGCCCTCCATTGATCTCGAATACTTGGGTGACTCGCGACCACCCATGCAGTCCAATAACCTGGTTCCTTAAAGTTTATATTCAAAGGGAACAAGGGTTTACACAGGTTGTGGATATTCCTAAAGAGGCGAGACTGCTCCTCTGGATTCGGGTAAAATTGATTAATAATATATACAATGTTAAATTGCTTAACCGTTTTATCGACCTCTTGACGGATAGTCTCGGATGCCTGAGAGATCCACTCTTGAGAGCCCAAGGTGAGCGCTTGCTCCAGAAGGCCTTGCTCCCGCCACCGGCTGCGGGCTGTTTGGGCTAAGTCAACTTCAGAGGCTTCAGGAAACCATCTTTGATACAGAAGGTGAATTTGGTTCCCATCGACCAGGCTGAAGCGGTTACCGCGACCCCGCCGGTCGACGTTGGCCATCCGGTCCAGTTCTTGCACCCAACCTTGAGATGTCTTCCGAATTTCATGACGAAGTGCCTGAAGTCTCTGAAGGATCCTGTCATAGGATTCGATAAAGCGGGAACATACTTCCAAAAGGGCTGTATATACTCGCAAGCCTTCCTCTTGAGACCATAGGATGATGGATTGATTCAGGTACTGATTGAATTCAGCTTCCAAGGCCGAAACAGCCGCTTGAATCCTCCCTCTCCGCCCGATAACGCCGCTTTGAGCCGCCTGGCGGACCTGTCGAATGGCTTCCCCTTGACGCTGTTGACGGAATTGCTCACAGAGGTCCCTGGTTCTCTGATATTCCTGAGCAAGAGCCTGCCTCTCCCCTTCCAACTGGACCTGAATCGTCCGAGCCCATGCCAGGGCATAGCCGACTGAACGCTGGAGTGCCTCATTCAGCTTCCGATTCAAGGCTTCGAGAGCTTCCGAGCTGAGCGCTTCCGCATTCCTCTGGATGATACTCTTATACTGATCCTCTAAGGCCCTCGAGAGCTCTTTGACCAAGCGATCGCATGCATCGGCAAGGTTATCCCGCGAAACGTCCTCCACACGCTCCTGCATGTTTATAGAAACTCTCAGGGATTGGCCTTGGGGGTCTCTGCGAATTCGCTCTTGGAGCTGATCGGATGCCGCTTCAGAGAGCTCTTGCTGATGAACCCAGGCGTTCGCTTCTTCTGAAGAAATGATGCCTTCCTGAATCTCCTCTTGAAGGGCTCGGTCCAAGATGGCCAAGGTGAAAATGTCTCGGACGATATCCACCGGAAAACCGAACCGAACCGTGCCGAAGGAAGAGAAGCATTTATACATACCGGAATTCCCATGAGTCTGCAGATCTGCATTTTCAGCGTCCTGTACCTTCGGCTTTCCCTCTCGGGTTTCCAGGGGCGTTTGGATTTCGGTAAGCAGATAGTTGGCGACGATATCGGCCAATTCGTCAGATCTCTCGACGATACCGATGCCGTCTTCATTTCTGGAGGCCAGGACATAAATGGGGTTGGGCAACCTAATCTCAACTCTATCTAAACCAGAAAGGCCGTAAGATACGGAGACTCTTTGGCACAGAACTCTATAAAGCTCCCTCAACGTAGCGTAAGTGTTTGCATATAGATCGGGTATATCTATCGGAGGGGCTTCCCCCTCCAGGACGTCCGGAAGGATCAGGATCGCCTGTCGCTTAGCGGGGATGCCTTGCAGAAGTGCTTGCGTCACAGCGATCACGTCCAGCAGTACCCCAGAACCAGTTCCGCCCGCCAATGAGGAAATGATATATACCTTAATTTCCACCTCTCCAAAGGCTTCTCGAAAAGCCCTAATCTGATTAATTATACTATTAAATCTGTCACAAAATGCTTGAAGCGTTGGACCGTAGCAAAAGGCAAACCGGCCGAGGACCCGGATCTTGTGCGCCCCTCCCCGAATCGCAGGCGCGTTCCATTGGCCCGTCAGATCCCTATACCACCCCAGGGTGGCCCGATACTGGGGTTGATTGACGATAACCGCTGGATCGACTCCTACGGAAAGTTCTAAATACTCATTTTGATCTAATATGTCCGTCCGTTCTCGAGCATGTGTGTCCAGCGCCAAGTAGGCAAAGCCTCGACGAACGTTTGCATCAGGGATGAGCTCCTGGATTGCCCGTTTCACCTTACGGACCACCATCGAGCCAATTCCACCCAGGCCGATGTAGACCGTCGGCCGCAGAGAGGCAACGTTTTTTAAATCAGCCCAAGCGTCCGCTATGGGACGAGCCTCCAGGCTTTGCTGAACAACGTCTTCCCAGAAGTTCATAGGCGGCCCTCCGAGATTAAGTGCGATATTCAAAGATGTAATCGATATTCAAAAATGTAGTTAGGACCGATTTGGATCCGGTCCCCATCCTGAAGGCTGTAATACCTTCCAATGGGCACAGGATGGGAAAGGCCTCCCCGGCGGACCTCAACGGGCACGTCTGGGTTATGGCTGTCATTCCGCAAGAGCGGTTGCATCCCCCGATGGAATACAAAGCTCACGCAAACCCCATCGGACAGATTCGGTAGGAGGACGTCGGGCTTCAAAGTACCCACTCGGATAGTATTTCTTTGTATATATCTTCTCCACCAACCCCTCGGTCGGATTTGGGCTAAGTGAATAGGCAATATCACTTCAGGCGGCGGAACCCGAACCGGCTGTAAGACGCCTCGGGGTCGGCCCGTAGAGCGGATATACAGGAAGCCTAAGAAGATGAGGCTTCCAACCACTACGAAGACTATGATGATCACTCCCCATGTGGCATATTCCCATATACTGGGGACATGGACTCGGAACTTTACAATAGGACGGGGACCGGCCTCCGACTGAAAGGTGATTTCTCCCTCAAAGTCCCCCCAACAACCCTTCCGTGGGACTCCCACCCTCACCGGCCGCCGGATGACCTCACCCAGAGCCACCCAAAACGTGTCTTCACGTACGTAGGGAACCCGCTCCGGCCGGTCTCCGCAACGACTGGCCGCCACGACTCGTCCTTTCACCCGAACCGGAGTCCTCGCCGGAAGTCCCGAATGGACCCTCACGTCTTGCCCTACTTCCTGGCCCGGCTTCAGACGACCGAAATCCAATTGGGCCGGCTCTACAAAGAAATGGGGGATGACCTCCACTCGGTATTCTCGAGTCGGCCGCGGGAGCATCTCTCGTCCCTGACGGTCCCAAGCGAACAGGATAAACTTCACGTGCAGGGTTCCCAACTCAGTGGGTCGGTATCGGAATACAAAGTCCTCCCCCTCGACGTTCAACATCTGTTGAGCATATTGCCCCTGAGGGGTCCAAACCTCGGCCTTGACCCGGCTGGAAGGGTCCAGTAGGGGCCTTGCATCTTGAGGCCCCAGTCGTACCCGTACCCGGCCCAAAATCTCTTGCCCATAGAGATACCGGTCTTGTAATCCCCTCACTTCTAAGGAGAGGAAGCTCCGGCCCGTGACCATGAGTCGGTAGCGACCCCTCCCTCCGGTAAAACCGTAGGTCCATCGAGCCGGCGGGGTTGCCGTTAAGGGGACGATCTTAAGGTTTGGATGAGTTCCAGCCACGGGGCCCACCTCTTGACCCTGGGGGTCCCTGACCCAAAGGGTCGCTTCTTCCTGAGTGACGACGATCAAAAAGACATTCCGCATGAATTCGTCCACAAAAAGGCTCAAGGAGCCGCCCCCTTGGACTTCTCCTTCTTCAACGCGGAAGAGCATCCTATTATCCCAATAGGCCAGGAGTTGCAGAAACGCCGGGACCCAATCGATGGCTTCTTGGACGTAGAAGGTACGCCTCTCCTGGGGTGTTTGGGTCGTCGTCTGCGTCAAAGTCTCCAAAAAAGACTTGTCCACTGTAGGACCAAAGCCGACGGCATAGACCTCAATTCCCTCCCCCTTCAGGGCGGGGAGAATTTCGGTCTCCAGTATCCGTCGAGCCACGGGGCTCAGCCGGTCTCTGAATTGCTCTTGGTAAATCTTCATCCGCTCAGCCCGCGTTTTTCCCACCGTGGCCCTGAGATACTCTGAGTTATAGGGGGCATACCGGTTATCCCAGGGATTAGGCTCCAGCTTGCCATCCGTCAGCAAGAGGATGACTCGGCGGGCTGAGGGAGGGGTCCCCTTCATCAGGTCCCAAGACTTCTCTAAGCCGGCCCGAAAGTCGGTAAAGGCCCCCGCCTGACCGACTTCTTGGATCGAGCGCCACAGGACTTCCCGATCCGACGCCGGATGCCAGTCCAACCGAACCCGCCCATCGGCATCAAACTCGACGATGGCGACCCGGTCCTCCGGGGACAGCAGAGTCACGATGGCTTGAGCGGCCAACTTTCGAAACCCCTGGGGATCCGTCTCCTGCATACTTCCAGAGGTATCCATCAGGATGAGAAGATACAAGGGAGTAGAGGTCTGAGAACCTCCCGGCTGGGGGGAGAGCTCCGAGGCCAAAGGTGGATGTTCCCATAGGAACAGGCACAAAGCCCATATTATGGGGCTCGCCTTCCACCGCCCCATAGATGCTCCACCTTGTTCCTCCTTGACGTCTTATTATAGCAATTGAGAAGGGGTCGATCCAAAGATCATGGATAACTTGTGATCAGGGTTGGGATTCGGAATCCCACTTACCCGTCACTGCGTCCCCCTGTCTTTCCATTTACCATTCTCCACTACTGCTCAATCCCAGGGATGATTGGGGCCAAGATGCAGGGTGCAAACCCGATGGGCGCGTTTTTCCGGTACCCAGGATCGGTCCTCGGTGCTCGGTATCCGGCCTCCGGCGTCGGTTCGGCTCCAGGTATCGGGTACCGGCTACCTGGCACCTGGGACCGGATACCCGGTACCTGCATCGGGATTCGGTACGGGTGTCAGGTCTCAGTTCCCGGTACCTGGCACCTGGGACCGGATACCCGGTACTGGATCGACGCCGAGGGCCGAACATCGGGCACCGAAGACCGAGCCCAACGCGCACACCGGGTTTGCATCCCGCATCCATTGCTCATCCCTACCCGCCGCACACTGCCTTGGCGATGGCTTCGCCCTGCTCGGGATACAACCCAGCCAGCCACCCACAGGCTTTGTAGGCTAACTCCAACGACCAACCGCACAAGGGAAGCAACCTCAGGAAACCTTCCTTGCTCTTTTCGTCGCCTTTTCTTGCCCGCTCCGCCAACACCTCAAGGACGGACGGCAACATTTCCGTTCGCATTCCCGTCTCCCGCTCCACGATGCCAACAGCCCCTTCCACTTCCCCTGCCCTTGCCATCTCTTCTGCAATCTCCCTCAATGCCCCTGCCCGGTAACTTATCTCTTCAATCTCTTCCGCTACTTTCAAGGCTTTTTCAAACATCCCTGCCTTCGCCATCTCTTCTGCAATCTTCCTCAATGTCCATGGCCACTTACTTGCATTCCCAATCCCTTCCACCACCTTCAAGGCTTTTTCAAACATCCCTGCCTTCGCCATCTCTTCCGCAATCACCCACAATGCCCTTGCCCGATCCCCTGCGTCCTCAATCCTTTCCGCTGCCTCCAAGGCTTGTTCAAACATCCCTGTCCTCGCCATCTTTTCTGCAATCGCCATCAGCGCAATTGCCCGCCACTTTTTTGAAATCTCAATCCCTTCAGCCACTTCCAAGGCTCGTTCAAATATCCCTAGCTTTGCCATGCGCGTCGCAATCAGCAGAAATTCATGTTCCCGCTTCCATGCCCTCTCAATCCTTCTCGCCACTTTCAGGGCTTGCTCAAAGACTTCCTCCGCTTGCCCTTTCATCTTTGCATTTACCATCTCTTCTGCAATATTCGTCAATGCCCATGCCCGCTCATCCGCTTCCCCAATCCCTTCCGCCACTTGCAAGGCTCTCTCAAAAACTTCCTTCGCCCAATCTGTCATCCCCGCTTCCGCCATCCCTCCCGCTATCGCTCCCAATGTCCTTGCCCGCTCATCCGCTTCCCCAATCCCTTCCGCCACCTGCAAGGCTTGTTCAAACATCCCTGCCTTCGTCATTTCTTCCGCAATCTCCCTCAATGTCCTTGCCCGCTTATCTGCATCCTCAATCCCTTCCGCCACCTTCAAGGCTTGGTCAAAGACTTCCTTCGCCCGTTCCTCCATCCCTGCCTTCGCCATCTCTCCCGCAATCTCCCTCAATGTCCTTGCCCGCGCCCATGCCCACTCAATCCCTTCCGCCACTTGCAAGGCTCTCTCAAAAACTTCCTTCGCCCAATTTGTCATCCCCGCTTCCGCCATCCCTTCCGCTATCGCTCTCAATGCCCTTGCCCGCTCATCCGCTTCCCCAATCCCTTCCGCCACTTGCAAGGCTTGGTCAAAGACTTCCTTTGCTCGTTCTTCCATCCCTGCCTTTGCCATCTCTTCTGCGATCTTCCTCAATGCGCTTGCCCGCTTCTCTGCATCCTTAATCCATTCCGCCACTTGCAAGGCTTGGTCAAACATCTCTGTCTTCGCCATCTCTTCCGCAATTCCACTCAATGCCTTTGCCCGGCTATTTGCATCCCACCACCACACATCCTCAATCCCTGCCACTACTTGCAAGGCTTGCTCAAACATCCCTGTCCTCGCTATTCCTCCCACAATCGTCATTAATGCCTCTTCCCCCCATATCCCCACGTCCTCTCCTGCCGCCTTTAGGACTTGCTCAGCTTGCTCAAAGACTTCCTTAGCTCGCTCTGCCACCCCTGCTTTTGCCATCCCTTCCGCAATAGCCCCCAATGCCTCTACCTGTGTAACAACCCCCCACTTGGCTAACCCTTCTACCGCCGCCTTTAGGACTTGTTCAGCTTGCTCAAAGACCTCCTTGGCTCGCTCTGCCACCCCTGCCTTCACCCATCCAATTCTTTTCGCTATTTTTAGGGCTCGGTCAAATATCCCTGCTCTCGCCATCTCTTTCATAATCTCCATTAACGCTTGTTCCCAATCCCATGCCCCTTCAATCCTTTCCGCCACTTGTAAGGCTTGGTCAAACATCCCTACCCTCACCATCTCTTCCGCAATCGCCCTCAATGCCTCTGCCCGATCCCCTGCGTCCTCAATCCTTTCTGCCATTTGTAAGGTTTTCTGCCACAAAGTCTCCTCTTGAACTCCTGCCTTCGCCATCTCTCCCGCAATCGCCCCCAATGCCCTTGCCCGCCACCATGCATCCTCAATCCCTTCCGCCACTTGCAAGGCTTGTTCAAAGACTTCCTTTGCTTGCTCTTCCATCCCTGCCTTCGCCATCTCTCCCGCAATCTCCCTCAATGCCAATGCCCGCTTCCCTGCCCCCTTAATTCCTTCCGCCACTTTCAAAGCTTGGTCAAAAAATCCCTTTGATGCCCAACTTGTCGCCAATTCCCTCTTGCGATCATCATCCAGCACCAAGCCTGCCACTTCTATCGCTTCTTTCACTTGCCCTACCTCGCCCAGCAAAAACACTGCCATTTGCCCTTGCCAATCCTTCAACTCCGTCAACTTCGCCCCTTCCCAACGCTTCCGAATTCCGTCCAGAAAACGCTTTGCCCATTCCCGTTCCCCTTCGCTTTCCGCCACCCATGTCAACAGCAAACTCCAAAGTGTGCCCAACTCGTGGTTTCGCTCAAAGACAATCTCCGTTGCCATCCTCAATGCCCGCTCCCGATGCCCTTTCCGCCACGCCTGCAAAGGCGTCTCTGCTTCAATTTGCGACCGCTTGGCATGCTCTATCAGCAACCTCGCCATCATCGGCACATCTTCCAACTGGATGGCAGCATCAAGGGCGCGCTGGACGGTTTTCAAAGGCAAGTCGGGTTCGTCGGGAAGGTATTGGGTTTGGGCATGGGCAAATTCAGGGTCAAGGGCGAGTTGGCACAAAGCATCATAGGTCATTTGCTCATTGGTCATTCGCCATTTATCATAAAGATGCTCGGCATAATGGCGCAGGATGTAACGGTGCAGGGATGGCTCTTGAGAAGCCAACGCTTTCCAATCTTTACAAACCTCCAGCCATCGCTCTTGCGCCCATTCTCGGCTGACGCTGACCGTTTCGCTCTCAAGCAAGTGTCGGCGGAAGGAGTCATGATAAATCGTCCAACCTGTTTCGCCATCAGGGGTCGGTCGTTGTTGAAGCATCAAGTGCCCATGCTCTAATGCCTTTCGGAACAATTCGCTCCATCTTGGAGTGCCAGCAAGGTGGTGAGTTTGGAGAAGGACCTTCATCGTCCCTTCAGTAATGGGTTCTTTCGCCCACGCCAGAATGCAAAAAAGTGGCGTCAGCACCGCCCCAACATCACTCACACGCAGCCGTTCCAGTAACCTCTCGTAGTAAGCCACCAACCCTTCGGGCAATTTCTCTTCGTCCCAGACCGTCAATCGTCCTGCCTTTAAGTCCTCAATGACCATCCGCACATACAAAGGCAACCCTTCCGATTTGCGTGTGACGACTTCCACGAAGCGATTACGCTCGCCGTCGTCCCGCTCGAACAGGGCATACTTGAGCCGTCCCAGATGCTCAATAAGCATCGCCCGAATGGCTTGTTCGTTCAAAGGTGGTAGCCCATCTGGAAAGACCCATACTGTTCCTCGGCTTTTCAGGGCTTCTTCCAAATCACCTTCGCTTCGTCCCGCACAAACCCAAACGATGCGATCTTTCACCGTCATGGTCATGAAAGGCACATTCAGGAATTCCCGTTCCTGCCGATAAATCTCATCCAAGCCGTCCACCAGAAAGAGCACTTTTTTGCCTGTCTCGCTCACTGCCTCTTCCAGCGCTTTCGCCAACTGCTGTTGGCGGTCGGGAAGTCTGGGTTCTGGCTCTATCTCCCGATTCAACTCCGCTTGCAACCGTTTGAGAGCGGTCGCCAGAAAATCCATCGTGGAACAGCCTGCCTGACCGTAGCGGAAGAAGTAGGGGATGACGATGTAGTGCTGGGTTTGACCGATGTAGTCCTGCATGAGTTTCGCCATCAATGCCGATTTGCCGACTCCCGGCTTGCCCGAAATCCAAAGGACGCCTTTGCTCGTTCTTTTGATGGCATCTTTGACTTGCCTGATGTGCTCCTCCCGACCGACGAAAACTTCCGTCAACTCCCTGACCTGTTCGTCCCAAAGTGTTTGGATGCCTTGCGCCTCGGCTTTTCTCCTTCGCTGTTCACGCCACTCTTCCAGTCGGAAGATGTCCTGAAAGCGTTGATAGACATCTTCTCCCAAATAGCTGAAGACGGCTCTATTGCTGAAAGGGATGCATTCCAAGTAGCCTCGTTCGCTTAGACGAAAGTAAATTTGTGGGGCGACTTCTCCCAGTCGTTCAAATTCGTAGCGCTCCTCCCGCCATTGCAGGATGTCGGTGAAGGCGTGGAGCGGGAAAAGGTCAAGCCCTTTGCCATCCCGCACCAAATAGACCCGTCCGTGTTCGGGAACAAAGGACAAGGGACGGTCATATTCAGGGAAAGAACCGTCGGCATCTGGCAAGCCTTTCAGCCAGACAATCTGCCCTTCCTTTGGGCAAGCGATAAGGTTGTAGTTGGCAAGGAAGGACAGTTCTTTGGCGAGCGATTCAAAGCGTTGCCGATGGGCGTTTAGCAACTCTTGGGCTTGCTCCTCAGGCAAGCGAGCACTGTGAGCGATGAGATTGCGCAAGGCGATGAGTTTCTCTTCAGGCTTGTCTTCACCACTTCCCAATGCAGGTAGCCACTTGTCCCGCACAAATAATGGCAATTCTGAGACAAAGCATTGCGGTTGCCCTCTTTCCTTTGGCAGGTTGTCAATCGCGATAGCGAGCAACTCCTTCCATGCGCCGAAGGTGGGTCGTTCCAGTTTTTCCGTCAAGGCATCTCGGACAGGTTCTGGGAATTCGCCTTTCTGGCGAAGGATGTCGCTGAGTGCGGTGATGGTGAAGAAGCGGGTGATGATTTCGGC
>Ga0079992_139897_pt1 | contig 13971 bp, 9 predicted proteins | sample FaiFalFF_MnMetaG_3_FD_69197 | JGI IMG/M metagenome (GOLD analysis project Ga0079992, IMG submission 69197) | Freshwater microbial communities from Yellowstone National Park, Wyoming, USA - Fairy Falls B (FF_Mn_B) MetaG (SPADES assembly) (version 2) | ecosystem: Environmental > Aquatic > Freshwater... | reverse complement strand
TTGGAGAGGGGCCACGGAGTTACTGTCATAGATATGACAGGACAGTACGTAATACTCGCCAAATGGATCATCGGCGCGCTCCTCAGAAAGCCCTTGAAGAAGACAGAGAAAGGTGTCGAGATCGACGAGGAGAAGGCGAAGGAGTTCCCCACGGAGCTCGAGAGGGTCCTCGGAAGGAAGCTCCTGAGGAGGCCGGTAGATGAAGGGCTGAGCGACGAGGAGAAGTGGAGGGCCCTCCATCGGAAGATCAGGATCCTGAACGTCGTCGAGAGGGGGATAAACGCCTTCTCGCCTGTGGCTGGGGAGCCGGACCTCATAATGGCCGAGGACCTCTCCTACGCCATCTCAATTGTGGAGAGGACGACCCTCGGAGCTAATCAGCACTATTATCTGGTAGCAGCGGCACAGGAGGAATGCTATAGGGCCATACAGGAGGGGAGGGTACCGAAGATATCTGGAGTGGCAAGGGTACTTGAAGAGTTTCTTTCAGAGCTGGATCCGAGGGAGAGGGACACCTTCCAGGCCATAAGGAGCCTACAGAGGAGGCTCAACCTCTTGGCCCTGTACCTCGAGCCCAACGGAATTCCCATCACACCCTACGACATGGAGGCAGGGACCTCTGAGACCGGGTGGGGGGGACCTCAGGGTGATCGACCTCAGCTCAATACACGACGAGGACGTGAAGGCGATAGCGGCGGAGCTGATCCTGAGGAAGATCGCCCACTACATCGAGAGCGGGAAGAGGAGCATGGCTCCCACCTCCCAAAAGTGGTTCATAGTTGTGGATGAGGCCTGGAGGCTCCTGAAGCCGAGCGAGGACACCCATCACAGGTCAAAACTCGAATGGCTGTACAGGGTAGGGAGGAACTGGAACGTCGGAATAATTGCCCTGACGCAGCTCTGGTCCGATATCGGAAAGATCGCCTCGAACGCCGACCTCCAGGTTCACCTGAGCATAGCCGACGCTGAGACCGTCGAGCAGCTGGTGGATTACACCGGTCTGCAGAAGCTGAGACAACTCGGACCTAAACTCCCTAAACATGCGGCCCTGATTCTGAACAGGAGCACTACGGACGACCTGGAGAGGCTGGCGGCCGCAACCCTCTATCGGGGAAGGGCGAAGATATGGGTCGTTGCCGAGATGTTCAGGCTTTACTTGCCGAGCTGGCAGGTGAAGCGAGTTCAGAACGAGATCGTGAAGGAGAGGGAGGCCATCAACGCGAGGCTCAGGGAGCTGTCGGCCCAAATCCTGACGGGACGCGTGAAGTTCCCTAGATCTGATAATGTCGCTGGCGGCGCCCAGGAGGAGAGAGGACAGGGTACAGGCCGAGCTGGCGGTGCGCAGGACACCGTACCGGCCTCTGACGGGGTGGGGGAAATGGAGCCGGTCCCCGGATACGATCCGCTGGCCGAGTTGATCTCGAAGCTCAGAGCAAAATATCCCGGGAATTACAGGAGAGAGGAGGTCCTCGCGGCCTGCATCCTGATATCTAATGGCGTCCTCAGAGATGATAAGCTCGATCTTACTTCAGCGGATGTGACCGTGAAGATGTGGCTCAAAAATCTGGGAGTTTTCGATCCCAAGATAGGATTGCCGAAACCTACCTTTGAGAAGTTGGTTAGGAGGCTCGTCAGTTTGCAGCTGCACAGCCAGCTGGATGCGGTAGTGAAGCTGACGTGTCATCGATGCTTCACTTATCCTATAACCCCCTCGCACGTATGTCCCTCAAATGGAAGTGGTCCTCATGAGCAATGACGAATTGATCGAGGAGGATAAGCGGGCCATAAAGCAGAGGCCTACGACGCTTAAGTATCAGTGTGGTTTAAATGAGAACAAGGACGGTATGCGATACATAAACTTAAGGCTCGGAAGGTCTGGCCTTGAGCGACAGGGATGGGTCATAAGAGTAACCCCTCTGAAAGGAGCGGTACTGGTACGACATCCAATTTATAAAGCAACCCCCATACAGGGAGCGGTACTGGTACCACATCTAATTTATAAAGCGACCCCGCTAGAGGTAGTGTCTCCAGGAACACCTTATGGTTGTATAAATACCTTTCAGGGTTGGTGGGTGATGTGAATGGAAGAAATAGCAAATGTCAGGAGGGCTTTACACCTAGCACTACGATACATTAATAAAGCAACTACATTGGACACCAAACTCAGCAACGCGAATCTCCTCACTACAAAGGATGCCACCAAAATTGAGGCATATAAAGCATTTGAAAATTATCTTCGTTGTGGTGTAAGCGATCCGCCTGTGGTCAAGTTGTTTGGCGTTTTCGGTGGTAGCCTTGCCACAGCGACCACAACGACAACATACTACTCCTTAATGGATCTCGTTGGAGATGGATGCTGGTCATCCGGAAGAAAGAATGTAGATCAAGAGCTAATCGACGTTGCCTTTGACGTTAGCGCAAGCTTCAAGGAGGGTGTTGGGCCAGGTAGTTTCGTGTGGTTAACGCTTATCAGGAAGAGCCTTTACGACCCGTTGTTCTATTTCGCGCGGCATATACTAAAAAAGGTACAGATAGAAAGGTGGAAGGCGAGCGATGGATTTGCTGAAGGTCTAAAAGAGTTGGGCAAGATCGTATACTATACCGTCTCCTATGATGCCTGGCTTCGGGACCGCGCTAAGCCTGAGGATGTAGCCGACTGGCATTACCATCGTGACGTCCATGAAAGGTCGAACCAGCATGAAAAGTTGGAGCTTTCCAAAAGCGCCATCAGAGATGACTACGCTTCATATGCGTTGCTCATCTGTCCATTCCTTGAGAATCCGCAGAAGGTTGATGTGGGTGAGGGTCTCCATATGTGGGAGGTAAGGATTGATTTCGAAAGCCTCGAAAGGTATGCAGAAAAAATTAAGCGACATATGGAAGAACACAAAGAGGTCATCTTCCATTTCGAAGAGATAATTCCTGAGATAGTATCTGGGCGCATGAAAGGTGTAGCCTCGCCGCTCAGAAGGGTCGCAGGATTGTGGAGGGGATGGGTCGGCTCGATGCTCAAAGGAATTGCAGAGGTTTCAGAAGAGGGCAAACCATTCCAGGTCGTTTACCTTCGGATATGGGAACCACCCTTCCGGCACTATCCGTTCGACGGCGACGAGTTCATGCGCCTGACGGCGAACACCCTCGCCATAAGCCGCCAGCTGGCCCACATATACAGCTATATGGCTAAACTCTTCGTGGAGAAGGCCACGAGGGCAGGGCTCGGTGAGATAGCTGAAAAGATCAAAGAGAGGCTTGACCCCTTATACTCCAAAAGCCCCGGATTGGCGAGCGATGAGTTGCGGCGGATACCCGCGAGGCCCTTTCCCAGCATATACGAGCAAATCTTTCACACGCCGACCGTTATGGTTGGGATGGCTTATAATGTGCTGAGTGGCATTAGCTTGGCCTTAGAGTTAGATCCAGAAATACCTCCGGACCCGCTCGACCTGATAAATCTGGACCCGGTCAAGGAGGAATGCGGAAAGTATTGGTCTGACCTGACGCGCCCCGAGCTCTCTGAGAGCGTCGAGCTACTGAGGACGTCGGCCCAAATACCGGTAGGCATTCTGGAATGGTACTTCGACTACATCAGGATGACCCTCGAGCTGTATCCTGTACCGGACGCTCTTCGGGGCTGGTGAAAGTGCCATGAGCTCCGGGTTCCTTGCCATGAGGATCCTCGACGTGCTGAGGCCTGCGTCAAAAAAGCCGAGGCCGGAACTCGATCAGCTCGCCTCGGAGCTCCGCCTGATCCTTATGGAGCGCGGCTATAAGGTGCACGAGCCACAGGTCTCGTCCGACCGTCCAACTGCCCGCCTGACGATCCTCTTCGAAAACGCCGTCGAGACTTTCAGCCTTCTGCTCCAGGGCGAGTCGTCCGGCCTGGTCCACAGGCACGTGGTGGGCTATAAGCGCGGGAAGAAATTCCTTGAGCCCCACGAAGAGGAGGTGCTCGACAAACTCTTGAGGATTCTAAGACAGAACAACGGTCCTTTCCCGGTCCTTGAGGTAGTGTGGCGGTGGTCGTGGAGCCGATTGCCGGGCCTCCTGCTTTATCCGGATGAAGACAATCCAATCGCCGTGGCCTTCGATAAGAACGTCGGAAGGACCTCCGGCCCCCGTTTCATAGGCCGCGTCGTGCTGCTGTCGAGGGATGCCAGATGCATCCATCTGTTGCATCTGTTGCACATGGTCCGGAGCATCGTGCCTTTTAACCTTTTGGTCCTAAAAGGCATAAGTAATGTTAACATGGTGAGGCAGTAGATGAGTTCAAAGATCGAATACCTGTCCAGGTGGGAGGGCTTAGATGCGAGGGGTTGCCTGCCGAACATATTCCCGGACCCGCAACATCCCATGGTGCAGGCTGTGGTGACGCTCTACGAGCCGCCGCGGGAGCTGAAGGAGAAGTACATGAAAGGTGGGAGCGAGGCGTGGAAGGCGCTGGAAAAGTTCTATGGGGAAGCGAAGGACCAGGGCGTGACCTTTGCAGTCCACCCCCTCTTCGAATGGTTGCTGCAGAGGAGAAAGGAGACGGCGAAAAAGAAGGTGGCGCCTGCCATGCTCCTCGGCGAAGTCCTGGAGGTCTACAGCAAGCGCGAGACCTGGAGGCTGAGCGAACTCATCATTCATCCCTGGAACACTAGAGTTATACCCCATAACGTCGATGGGGTTTTGGGGAACTTCAAGCACCTCTGTGAGACGGGCGACCTGAAGGATCCGCTCCTGGTCGTCCCGCTATCCGGGAAGCTCAAGGACGTTTACGTGAGGGCGTTCGAGATGATCCAGCAGAAGATAGAGGCGAAAGCGAAGAGCGACGAGAACTTCCGACGCGAAATAAAGCAAAACGGAATCGGAGGGGCCATGAGGGCCGTTATAGGCTTCCGCCAAGTGATGGTGGAGAAAGGGGACCTGGTGTTCACCGAGAAGGACCCCATCAGACAGATCACAGGTACGAAGTATGTCCGAGGCCTCATCTTGGACGGTCAACGGAGGGCCCTCGGCTTGTGGAAGAATTTAGTAGCAGGATGGGAGAATAAAAAGTACCTGCCGGAAAAAGACGTTGAGGTGAAGGTTGAGGTGGTAGAGGATTTAGACATGCTGACCTCAACTCACCTCTCTATAGTGCTGAACATGGGCTCAATAGAGTTGAATGAAGGTGAAATGACGGCGTTCTTCCGATCGAATCCGCTGAACAAAGTGATGGTCGAGATAACCGGGGAAAAAGCCGGGAGCGCATCAACTAAAAGGGTTAGAGATATAATGATAGATCGTGAGGCTGAAGCTCTGACAGGTTATGTTGAAACGCTTGAAAGAGTGCACGGGTTGCTGGAGCCTTCGCAGCCGACAGAGGAGGCACAAGAGAAGGTGGAAGAGTACGAAAAGAGGAGGTGGGAAAAGAGGGAGGAGTCTGCAAGACGTGCGGATGTCTTCGGGGTTCAGAGGCCTGTACCGACCCTCTCCTACGCGCCTGCCCAGCCGCAGCCCTCAGCCCAGATTTCGATATCGCCTTTGGCGCAACCGGTCAGGGAGGAGGTCCAAAGGCCCGGCGCCCTTCCGGGTGCTGCGGATGTATTGGCGGGGATCCTGAAGTACCGAAAGGAGGACCTGTCGCAGCTGGCACTTGGAAACGAAGCGAAGCTGACGATAGATTTCTCCCATCTGCACCCCAAACTACAGCATAGAATAGCCAAGGAGCTGGGGAGCCTGAAACTGGAAAGGACGGTTGTCGCGGTCCCGTTCGATAAGCTCTCAATGAAGCTCAACGACATCGAGCTGCTGACCTCAGGTTACTTCCTCTTCTACAAGACGAAGCAGGGGCTGCTCGAATGCCCCAACCCCAGGTGCAGGGCGCTTATACCGCTGGGTCCCATTAGGTGCCCGAGCTGCGGCCAACTGATAGAGGACGTGTCCCTCCTTCCGTTCCCGTATGAGTTCAGCTTCGAGTAACTTCATAGTAAGCGCAAAAATAACGTCGTTTCTCAAAGTATGGTGCGATGGACAGGAAAACAGTGCGGAAGGCAGGGCTAGGAGCGCTCGAGCACATCCTGACAGCGATAGTGGTGATAGTGCTGGGTACTGTCAAGTTGGTATTGCCTCCCCTTCTGTCCTTACGAGATTGTGAATCAGCGCTACTCCTTTCGCTATCTCCTCTATGCTCTTCAATGTCGTCGCGTTTATGTTGTTTAGAACCTCTTAGTCCTATTCTTCAATTCCCTTAAGCTTAGGTCTGTTGTGAAGAGAACGACGGAAAAGAGCTTCTCGAAGGAGCCCTTCACGAGGCATTCCCTCGGCACCTGAACCGCTCCTATCGCCTTGCTGATAGCCCTCCCCCTTGCATTGACCTCGACGCTCCCGTTCCGCTGGAGGGCGCGGTAGCAGGCTAAGACGTAGCTCGAGACAGGCTTTCTCCCTACTAGGACTGTCGGGGGCGCTCATATCTCCAGGCCCTCCGACTCCTCCTCTTCCCTCCTTCCGTTGACCTCCTCGAGAGCGGCCACAAGCGCATCGAGGTTCCTGTCGTTTATCAGCCTCCTGTACTCCTCTAGATCCCTCCTGCTCCTTATGTAGAGGCCCCTCCTCATGGTCGGCAGGTTGTTCTCGTCGACAGGGTTGAGCTCGATCAGAAGGGACGGCGGATTCCTCTTCGTTCCAGGGGCTTGACCACGAATATCCCGGGAGAGGACTTGACTGGGACCCTCTGCCAGTCCCTCGCCTTCTCCAAGATCTCTCTGAGCCTTGACTCCAGCTCCTGTACTTTACTCACGCCCTGTTATTTGCTAACGAGTTATAAAAGAGTTAGGGCCTGATAGCCGAGAGGAGGATCAGCCATGTCAGGACCGTCGCCACCGCAACCTTAGCCAGAAGGGCTCCGTGCCTGGTCTTGTGCCTGAAGATGAAGACTCCAGCGAGTATCCCTGGCCCTCCTCCCGTCAACGCGTACCGCTCTCGCCTTCTCGCTCAGCCTCCAGCCCTCCACAACTGCCTGAGACTTGTCGACCTTCATGGTAAGGAAGCCCAGTGAAGAGCTGACCAGCGCCATGATGGGGACCGCTGGCATCGTTACATGCACAGTTCTAACTGCATGGTCGAACAGGAAGGACAGCAGGTTAACGATGGGCTATAAGGCAGAGACGATGAAATCCACTAAAAGGTTGCCCGTAGAGGGGATTACTGAAAGGGCGGACTCGAGCCCCGATGCAACGGCCGAAGAACCTGACTATGCCGTAGAAGGTCCCGGAAAGCAGGGCTACGAAGATTCCCAACCCCGCGAAGAATTGAGGGAGCTGGACGGCTACGTGGGCGGAGAGCAGGAAGAGAAAAACGGCGAAGACGGTCGCCTCTACGAAATCTATTGCGGACGGCTGGGAGAACATCAGATGGAGTCCGTTGGAGAACGCCTGAAGCGGGTCGGACATAAGCCTCGAGGAGAACCCCATGGCCCTGAACGCAAGGGTAAGGACGTAAGCCAGGACAAATAGGGCGGCCATCCATCTGCACATGGTGTCGAGGATGTACTTCAACTGGTCCTCTAGGATCCTGAACTTGAGTCCATAACCAGTAATGTGGTGCTCGCGCGCCTCTAGTGCTGTGGGCGCAAAGGCCCTAAAGGCCATCACGCCATAGAGGGCGTAGTATTCGGCCCTCTTAGCAGGGTCGGAAAGGACCTGGTAAGCCCTGTCGATGAGCTTGAACCTCTCCTCGGCCACCGGAGACTGGTTCTTGTCAGGATGATATTCCTTAGTGAGCCGTCTGTAGGTCTCCTTTATCCCTTCGGGAATGGCATTTCTGGGGACTCCGAGGATAGCATAGTAGTCCTTGAGGTGCTCCAAACTTCATGAAGGATCAGAGAAACATACTTAAGAACTCCCTTTCAGTCTCGATTAAAAGAAATAGTCATGACCTGAAAATTGAAATAACATTTAGGAATCACCAAAGCTATGGGGTTGGCGACACAAGCCATAACGATGATTGATGTGAATTTCATCCTTACGATACTTACTAACATGTTCTATTGGTCGTTAATCATTGGTTCGGTAGGGCTATTGTTGAACCTACGACCAATCAAGCATATCTCCGACGTTGTGAACGATCGTTACATTTTCGTTAACGGTTTAATTGCGACCATTACCATGTCAGTTTATAGTGTGTATGTTATTATAGGTATAAATTTAACGGTTGAGGCTAGTAAGTCCGGATATTCATGGTTCCTTGAAGAAATCTTAGGTATAGGCAACATAATACCACTCTCCATCTTATTCACCATTATGTGGCTGCTCGTAATGTGGTCTATATTAATCGCTTCTATGTATTTCCTCAACGAGGGTTACAAGCGGATAGCTGATAGGACTAATACGGAAATGTTCAGGAAGGTAGGTCGCCTATACTATTATGGTGCTTTGCTATCGATCGTCTTCATCGGATTCCCACTTCTCTTGGCCGCAATCGTCTATCAGCTCCTAGCATACAAATCCCTGCCAGACTATCTACCGTCTCATGAGACATCAGAGGATAGTTGGACAGACCTTTAAAGAGAACCTTGCGACCGGAATCTGATTTGAGATGGTGAAGCGGCTATGGGAATGCTAAGCGCAAAACTGGTTGGTCTCAGTCACGGGCTAAAACCATGGGCGGTGTAGACTCGATCCATGTACCGCAGTATTTCGTGCTTTAGGTCGGGTTCGTCCTCGGGTCAGTGGGGTTCGTGATGGTCCTCTTAGCGGTCAAGCAGATCTCAGAAGCAGTGAAGGATGGGAAAAATCTTCGACAACGTACTGATGGCTGTAATCCTCCAGATAGTTGGCAGCGCGATCTCCGCTTTTATCGTAATCGGAGGTCTCCTCTCGACGTTCATGATGGCCCCGCTCGGATCGCCCTTCGACGGTTTCGCGGGTCCGGGCATGTTCGGCTCTAGTGCCGTCCTAGCCGTCATCGGTCCCCTCATCGCCGGACTGATAACAATGTGGGTCATACAGATCATAGCGGCGAGGTTCCTCAGGAAGGGCTACGAAGGAATAGCGGACAAGACCGGCACGAAAACGTTCAGATCTGTGGGGCGCTGGTAATACTATGGTGCGTGGTTGGCGATAATCTTGGTCGGATTCGTCCTGATCCTGATAGCTTGGATCCTCCAGATCAAAGCGTCCTTCTCCCTGCCAGAATCCCCACTAACTCAGCCGATAGCGCAGGCTCGGACGATCTGATATTAAAAGAACCTCATTTTTCTTATCTTTCAGTCCGCCTGGTCAATAACGAGGTCAGCTCCTCCACTACCTTCTTCAAGGTTTCCATTGCTTCTTCTATCCGCGAAACTATACCCATCAGTTTCGGTGGAGCTATAGACGCGAAGATCTCGTTAAAGGCTCTGTAGACGAGTTCATATATCTCTCTCGCGTTTTCTGCTTCTGCTTTCTTCCCAAGCTCGATGATTACAAAACCGTCGGCTTCAGCCGCCCTTTTCGCTGGAAGCGTCGCCTCCTTCGTTATTATTACCTTAAGTTGCGGCCATTCTCTCAAATTCATGACTCTGCCCATCTCCTCATCTATTACGGGTCTGTCTATCGGTCTATCCCAGTTCTTGCAAGAGACGTAAACTGAGAACCTAGTACTGACTATTCTTTTCCAAGCCCAGACATCAACCTCTATTGAACTTCCCGTCTTCGAATCCATTTTCACGTTGGTAATAGGGTAAAAGCCAAGGTCATCAAGAACATGCTTCACTATTTCTTCCAATATCTTCCAGCTAGGTTTTTCGTTGAAGCGCTCAAGTCCAGGTGGTGAAGGGATGAAAAGCTTTGTTCCGACAACAGGAAGTCTTTCGGTTGGCTTTTCTGGCCTTATTAATAGTTCTATCACTTCATCCGATTGACAAGTGGCAGGAAAGATGTATGAGTCATAGTTTCTGATCATTAATCCACTTCTTTCCAAACATGAGATGAGTCCGTTCACATCTTCATCTTTAATTCTCTGATAGGTCTTGATGCTTTCCCTTAATTTATATTCATTTAATTCAATTGTCCCTACATGTGTCCTTACATTTCCTCCATAGCGCTGGGAGCGGATATCTAATAGCACTTCTCGGACAATTCCTTTAAGTTCTTCAGGGATATTATCGAACTTTAAATACTTTTTAGTGGCCTCTAAAAATTTATCATAATACTTGATCTCTATCTCACTAAGGATAGCGATTCTTTTATTAGGGTCGAGGGCACCTGTTTCGTTCTCGAAAAGCCTGTCGATAAAAGTTCTACTGGCCTCGTAGGCTTGCTTAATATCTTCTATCCTATTAGCGAAGTAAAAGGCGAACCACTCCTTCATTTTCTCTGTAGTCACAATGAAAGTGCCAGAAGGCTTGTCGCGTATACTATACATTACAAGACGAAGGGGTCCTATGAAAAAGAGCATAGTCAAGTACGTCCCCATCGCCTTTGCATCTGAATTAACAAGGTCTTCAACCCACCAGTACCTCTGTTTTACCTCCTCCATGCGGCTCACACCTTTTAGTCGGTCACTTGCTTTCTAAAGCTTTTTGTCCCCTTGTCATCTGACCCTCAGACCGAATGTGCAGACTACAGAGATTAGAAATAACGAGACGAGATGTGCAGATGACAAAGACGTGACGGTGCTTTCACAAGCCAAAATATTAGGCGGCATAGGTTCGAATCTCATGCTTCTGTCACCGCTAATATCGCTGACGGCCCTCATCCCTTCGCTCACGATCTTGCTTGCCATTCTCGTCGATGAGGTTCAGCTTCAGCCGCTCTCCGGAAAGGATCTTCAGCCCGAAATCCAGCGCCGTGGTGACGGTTCCTAGGAGCAGGTTCGTGAACATGCCGGACATCAGGAAGCAATACGTCAGCGTCAGCGGGTTCTCATGCCGCCGGATAAAAGGCGTTTCCGGCACGTTGATCTTATGTTCTTTGGAATTTCCAGGAATGACGCATGCGAGGGTAGCTAGGTAGAGTGTCTCATCCCGCCTCGGCACACAGGTTACATTGAAATGGGTTACCACCGAACCGTTCTCGAGTGACTTGTAGTAGATTGCATTCAGGCTCGGAACCGCTCAAAGTAGACGACAGAGAGGGATAACGTTCCCCGGAACGTCGATTATCTCGAAAAGGGTGTACCGCCTCGCATCCGATCATCTTTCGGGAGCGAGGTATATCACCATGGTTTCGCGAGTCGTGGCTTATGTGGTTCATTGCGTCGTTTCTCTCCGCAGAGTAATTGTTCGTTCAGTCGCTCCGGGCCCAACTTCCATCCCTTTTGGGCTCGCCAGTCTTGTTAGTGCTGCTTAGCTCTGGGACCGAATTATGTATCGCTTAAGCTGAAGCCTGCCATGAAAAGATCGTCGGATCAGAAATTCTAGGCAGAAGAGTAATGGTGGGATCGAGATATATTAGAGACAAAGTCTAGTGCACATCGACGACGCGTATAACGACCAGAGATTACTCAAAAGGCTTAAGTAAAAACTTGTCAGTACCCCCTAACAAACCTAAAAAAAGTATAAATCCAACTTCTGGTATGTTATTTTGTCTAAGCATGCCCCACCTAAAGGCCTTAGTCCCAATACTCATACTTTTGGCATTACTACTAGGTTTAGTTTCCTCTAACGCCTCAGCAGGTCTGTGGAGGACACCAAATTCCATTCCCGGCTATCCACCAAAGATAAGCCTAGACCCAAGGGTCAGTCCCTCCACAACCTACTTCAAAATCGAGTTGATGGGTGGAGCCATCGTTCCGGTACTAACACTCAGACCTGAGGAGTGGATGAGAAACAATCTTGTCTTTGATAGCGATACATATTATGTTTTTTATATTTTCAATGAAAAGAACAAGGAAGCTATACCTTACATCGAATACATTAAGTCTATGGGAGTACCATGGGAACTAGTCAGCTTCATGGGTTTAACAACATTTGACCAGTGGGCTCACACATGGTATCCACCAAATTGGCATCTATGGTCGCCGTTCTCATGGTTTCCATCCTCATGGCTTGACCACATTTTCTTGCTACGCAAGCCGCCGGCAGATTATGACAAACTACGCTTCCTCCTCTTCTCGGACCTCAGACCCGACCTATACTTCTGTGGATACTTCTACACGTGGAGGGGAACTAACGACGAGGAAATATTCATCCCGATATGGATTCGTGGAAATGAGACACATGTACCGGCAATGCTCCCCGGTAGATGGATGGCCGCTGAAGGAATCGAATGTTACTACTCATGGGGGCCCTACATCTACAAAACACAGACACTCTACGCATACCCGACTTGGATAGCTGTCGGTGTGCCGGCCTTTGAAGAGATCATCTATGACTCCGCAACCTCTAGGAGAGTCTTCAAGGGGAAATGGTTGGTGAACGGGACTGAGTGGCCTGGACCGTACTTAGACCTCGATATAATGGGCTGGCCGATTGGTGAAAGCAAGCCTCAGAGGTGGCCGTGGGCCGACGGAAGGTGCCCGTCTGGAGTCTCTCGCTGTCCCTTCGACTGTCCTACACTCTACAAGTTACGGCTCACAGGCCCGAACGGAGGTCCGCTATACCTCGACGACTTCGCCAAAAGGTATGGGGGCTATGAAAAGGTCCCGTGGATGAGGGGCGTAACCGTGATCAGGGTGAGTTACAACACTACCCTTGAACCTGTCTACGAGAGGGAATATTTCGTCAGCTTTAGGATACCCGAAGGATTGAGGGTCATAGAAGGGAATACTACAGGATGGTACAAGGAGGGATCAAGGATCGTGCTACCTAGACTCACCGAGCTCCACGTGTCTAAGGGAACGAAGCTGCTCTACGAGTGGAGGGACGACTCCGGAAGGGTTTACAGGCCTGGTGAAGAGGTAATAGTCGACGGCCCGAAGTCCTTCGAGCCTGTCCCCGTGAGCTATCATTTGATCTCAGTAAAAGGTCCAAAGGAGCTCAAGCACGAAGGATCGGGCTGGTACAGGGAAGGATCAACAGCTAGGCTGAGGGTGGTTGAGAACGTCACCTACGTCTCAGACGTGACTAGGTACGTCTTCCTCGGCTTCAAGGTAGGCAGCGAAATGGAGAGTGATGCGGAAATCAAAGTAGAGGGTCCTGTCGAGGTCGAGGCGGTCTGGAGAAGGGAGCACCTTCTAACCGTCAAAAGCAGATTCCTCAGCTGGACCTTCACCAACCCCTGGTTCGAGGAGAACGCCACCTACTCCATCATCATACCAGGAGGCCTGCAAGATCTTGGGAACGGAACATTGGTAGAAGTGAAGGGTGTTGAGGTCCTCTCAGGAGGTAAAAGGTTCGTGGCCGAGAGGCTCGATCTTCCGACGATCAACATGACAGTCGGAGGGAGGCCTACTACCATCCTCTGGAACACCACCTTCACAGTCCACGGCCCAATAGAACTGCGGATCCTCTGGACAGTGAAGTACGCACTACAAATTAGCGCGCCATCAGGAGTTGCTTCCATAAGGGGTAGCTCAGTTCAGCTTCCTGCAACGGTCTTCATAGAGGAAGGAGAGAGGGTAACGCTGGACTTCAATACCGTTAAGCTGACAGGCGACACTGCTAGGCTCGTCCTCCACGATGTCATAATTGACAACAGGAGTCTTGGTCCAAGATACTACGTAGAGATCGAAATCAGTAAACCCGTTACTGTCGTCGCCGTTTACAGGGACCAGGTCATGGTCAGGCCTAAGCTCAGAGGTGCAGACGGATCGATCGCAGATCCAGACCTTGTGGTCCTGAGAAGCGACCTCGGCGAGGTTGTCTCAGAAGGAGGGGAGGCCGTCTGGCTCGACAGGTATCTGACGTTGGGTCTCAGGAGCGTCGAGTGGACGGTCGTGAAGGCCGTCTACAAAGGGGTTGACGTGACCGTGAAAGCGGCAGTGAGACCTAACGAGCCCGGAATCATTACGATACCTGCAACTATCTCCAGCCTTATGGTAAGGGTAAGGGACGTTTTGGGCATGCCAGTTCCTTTTGCGACCGTAGTA
>Ga0079992_122306_pt1 | contig 13971 bp, 16 predicted proteins | sample FaiFalFF_MnMetaG_3_FD_69197 | JGI IMG/M metagenome (GOLD analysis project Ga0079992, IMG submission 69197) | Freshwater microbial communities from Yellowstone National Park, Wyoming, USA - Fairy Falls B (FF_Mn_B) MetaG (SPADES assembly) (version 2) | ecosystem: Environmental > Aquatic >... | reverse complement strand
GCCTCAAACGGGCTGCGCCGCCTCCCAGTCATACATAATGACAGGCTTGTCGGAGTTGTCACAATAGACCGCCTAGCTTATGCCCTAGCGGCACAGCAGCAAGCAATGGAGGAATGGCTCAAACTCATTTTAGAGGCCTCAAAACCACCGGAAAGCAGTTATATAGGGTAAAGTCGAAAACAGTTGAAATAACACTCATCCCATCAGCCACGCATGTACACCATACACGATGTCCACGTTCACGTCCACCCCTTCAGCCGTATGAAGGAGGAACACATCAGGTTTCTTATGTGGGACTCTGACTACGGCCAACACAGCCGTGAACTTGAGCGAAACCCGAATACCTGGTTAAGCTGATGGACCAACAAAACGTAGGGTGTGCCGTAATCATCAACTATGTCTCCCCCGTCCTAAGGCTTCACGACGGAGGTAAACCGCTTCGCAGCATCCTATGTCAAGGATTACAGGGACAGGCTTATACCTTTCGGAGGGGTTGACTTCAGCCAAGACCTGAAAGAGTTTGAAGGCGAGCTGGAGGAGATCTACTCTAGACTTGAGCTCGCAGGCATCAAGCTGCATCCATGTCACCAACTGATCTACCCAAACCAGTACCTAGATGAGTACGGCTCCATGAAGCTCCCCCCTAGAGAAGCTTTACCAGTTCGCGTCAGACCACGGCCTCCCCATAACAGTCCACACTGGTAGATCCATGTTCCCTGGAGCCCGCAACAAGTACGGCGACCCACTCTACCTTGACGACGTGCTGACGGACTTCCCAAAGCTGAGGCTTATAATGGCTCACGGAGGGGGGCCGCTCTGGATCGACAGGGCCTTCTTCCTGCTCAGACGTTTCAAAAACCTCTACCTCGAAATATCCAGCATACCGCCCCAGAGAATCCTACACTACTTCCCGCGGATAACAGAGATAGCTGACAGGGTTCTCTACGGAATCGGCTGGCCAAGCCCAGGCGTCAAGGGAATGCGCCCAAACGCCGAAGAAATACTCAAACTCGAAATACCGCAAGAAGCAAAAGCCAAAATAGTGGTAATAACTTCGAGCAACTCTTCAAAACCCTGTCTAGAACAGCTGGTGGAGATAGCTGAAAAATGGGTGTACCGGTAAAGTCTACACCAATATAGCTGATCAACTATTTTAAAGATTACAAAACGAGTGAACGTACTCTAAACAAACTCCGCCAAGATGTCGTGGTCTGTAAATGGCTTCTTCATTAAAGTTTTTAAAGCCATGAATATACAAGTCTCTAGAGTTGGAGGACCTAAGGCACTATTTGAATGAAATAAGGGAGCACTATTCCGATGAGTTTTACGAGATAAGTGAAACAATCGATCCCGAATACGAGGCAACAGCTTGGTGGCGTGAGCTAATTAAATTCAACAATCCCATACTGTTTTTCCAGCATGTCAGAGGTTACGACATGCACGTTGTAGCTAACGTTTTCGGAACACTTGAAAGAGTTGCGCGTATGATTGGGGCTAAACCTAGTAACATTTATGATGTGTGGATTGAGAAAACAAAGAATACTGTTAATCCAGTTATTGTGGATGATGGCCCGGTTAAGGAAAATATATACAGTGGTTCGAATGTGAATGTTTTCAAGCTACCTGTGCTTAAGTTTTTCAGAGAGGACGGGGGACGTTATATAACCTCAGGTATAGTGGTTGCAAATGACCCTGAAACGGGCCTGGTAAATCTAAGCTTTGCGAGAATGGTGGTGAAAGAGCCTAATAAGCTCGGGTTAAGCATTCACTCGCGTGGAAATTTATGGCATTACTATCAGAAAGCAGTGAGGAATGGGCTGCCTTGGTTGGATGCAGCGGTAGTTATAGGATGCCATCCGACAATATATCTAGCGGCAGCAACAAGGAAAACCGATGAATACAAGTTAGCGGGAGCGCTTGCAGGCTCACCCGTGGACTTGGTAAGATGTGAAACAAAAGACATATACGTGCCCGCCCACTCCGAAATCGTTCTTGAGGGACGGATCCTTACAGGTGTTACAGAAGATGAAGGACCTTTTTCGGAATTTACTGGCTATGTCTCAGGCAGATCTACTAGAAATGTTATGCACGTAGACTGCATCACAAAACGGCATGATTCCATCTACCAAACCATAATACCCTCTAAATCCTCAGAACATCTCCTCCTCGGCGGCCTGCCTTTTCATGCCGCGGTTTATGCTAAGCTTAAAGAATCCATCCCACAAGTCTGTGGTGTTAACTTCCCTCTCTGGGGCACACATTTCGTAGCTGTAATCTCTGTCGACAAACACGGTAAAGAAGGAGTCCAAATCAGAGCAGCCCTGAGGCTTATCGGCGAGGACCCTTACGTAAAATATGTAATTGTAGTGGATAACGACGTCGATGTTTACGACGATTTTGAAGTTTTGTGGGCTGTTGCAACAAGGTCACAGCCTAACAAAAACATTCATGTTATAGACGTCACCGACGGCAGTATGTTAGACCCGTCCCAGGAGAAGGCAGGACTCTCCAGCAGAGCTATAATAGATGCAACTAAACCGCCCCACATGGAGAACATAGCAGTACCTTCAATTCCTGAAAACATTATGGAAAAAATCAGAACAAGTATTAAAAAATCTTCAACAAAGCTATAATAAGCGGCAAATGAACCGAGACCCGATGACGACAAAACCCCTGGTCATCAGCTCTTACTGGTGGAAGTATGCCACCAGTAACGACTGGGTTTTAAAAGATATAAACTTAGAAGTATCGGAGGGGGAGTTTATATTAATCACTGGACCAACCGGCGCCGGCAAAACAACGCTCTGCCTTTCCATGGCGGGATTAATACCACACCACTACAACGGCTACATAAAGGGAAAAGTATACCTTTTCGGCAGAGACGTATCCCAAATGTCGAGTCATGAAATAGCGAGGATTGTAGGGATTGTTTTTCAAGACCCAGAAAGCCAGTTTTTAACGATGTCTGTAGAGGATGAAATAGCATTCGCGTTGGAAAACTTGGCGCTTCCACGTGAAGAAATACGGGAAAGAATATATGAAGCCGCACGCCTTGTCAAGGTGGAAGACCTGTTGGAAAGAGCGCCTTACGAGCTTTCTGGTGGTCAAAAACAGCGTGTAGCAATAGCCTCAGCATTAGCCATGAAACCGAAAGTATTGATAATGGACGAGCCGACAGGACAGCTGGACCCAGTAGGAAAGAATGAAGTGGTTTCTGTATTGGAAAGGCTGAAAAAGGAAGGAATAACCATCGTGCTGGTAGAACACATAATTGAGGAGGTGGCTTTGTTTGCAGACCGTTTAGTTTTGATGAATGATGGGATGATAGTTTATAACGGTAATTTAAGAGAATTTTTTAAAGATGAAAAAAATGCAAGATCAGCCGGAGTACCTATACCCCAGGTCACAGAAATTTGGTACCGGCTTAAAGACATTGTCGACGCCTCAGACACACCCCCAATCACGCTTGAGGAATGCGAACAATTACTGAAAAGGGTTTTAGAGGTGAAGAAGATTGAGTAATGAATACGTTGTAGATGTGAGAAATGTTTCGCACGTTTATTCCAACAACATCGTTGCTCTTAATAATGTGAATTTAAAGATAAGACGTGGTGAGTTTTTGGCGATCATTGGTCATAACGGCTCAGGGAAGACTACTCTCGCCAAACACATAAACGGTCTTTTGAAACCTACGGCTGGCGAGGTAATTGTTCATGGAATGGACACCCGAAGGCACAGCGTCGCTGAAATAGCCCGCAAGGTAGGCTACGTTTTCCAGAATCCAGATCACCAAATATGTATGAAAACTGTATATGATGAGCTGGCATTTGGGCCACGTAACCTAGGATACCCAGAAGAAGAGGTAAGAAGAATAGTGGACGACATGCTTGCGTTATTCAATTTAGATAAGTATAGAGATGCCCATCCATTTCTTCTAAGTAAGGCTGACAGACTTAGGATAGCACTTTGTAGTATTTTAACAATGAAGCCTGAAACGCTTATAGTTGACGAGCCAACAACCGGACAGGATATGCGCCAGTCATATGAGGTGATGGAAATACTTAAAAGACTAAACATTGAAGGAAAGACTGTTATATTCATTACACATAACATGCGACTAGTTGCGGAGTATGCGAAAAGGTCAGCTATAATGAATAACGGTAGAATAATTATGGATGGCCCGACTGCGGAAGTGTTTAACAACTTCGAGGCGCTGTCCCTGGCTCAGCTGAAACCTCCCCAGGTCACTATATTAGCCTCAAAGCTGGTTGATCATTTTAAGGAATTCCGAGTTTTAAATGTCGATGATTTTTTGAGAATATTAAGATCCTTTTAACAATGGGTGTTTAATAACCTCATGTAATCGAGTTTACTGATCATATTAAAGCAGGTGTTTCTATCTTGGTCCTGTCCACCTCCTGTATAGTTCATGTTTTACACCTAAAACATCGAGTATTTTTCCAACAATGTGGTTAACTATGTCGTCTATTGTTTTTGGTTTGTGGTAGAAGCCGGGCATTGCGGGCAGAATTATAGCCCCAGCCTTCGCAGCTAGCAGCATGTTTTTAATGTGAGGGATGGCCAGTGGTGTTTCACGAGGAACCAGCACTAAGGGTCTTTTCTCCTTAAGCGTTACTAATGCAGCTCTGATCAAAAGGTTTTCCTCATAACCATGTGCTATGCCTGCTAAGGTCTTCATGCTGCATGGCACTACAACCATCCCATCAGTTTGAAAAGAACCGCTTGAAATCGCTGCCGAAAGATCCATGTACCTATAGCTGATGGTTGCGAGAGATTCTACATAACCGACCTCATAATCCGTCTCTAACACAATGGTCTCTCGTGCAGCAGGCGTTACTACGAGATGAATCTCCATACCCATCCGATTCAAAACCTCTAAAAGACGAACAGCATAGATAACACCACTACCACCCGACACACCAACAACCAGCCGCATATCTTATTCTAACGAATCATGTATTACATAAACCTAAATCGCTTTTAATTTATTGTTTGTTGTGGTTTTAGGGTTTATTTCACGGCCTTCCAACCGTTGCTGGATGGTTCGATCTACTAGCCTTAGACCTACCTATCATAAACCCAGAAGGAAGAAAAGGTCTAACGATCTCTACTCGTAATTGAATTGCTAATCTCCCTAAAATCTCACACAAATTGCATTAGTAGTGTCGGAATAATACTCTAAAAAATCCGCAAAGTGTGTCTTTTTGGAATTTATGAAATTACAGTAATCTCTATAGCCATATGAACATTTATCAGGACATTCTAGCCTGGAAGATATCTCGCATATATCATGGCCGCTAGCACTATGATCGTGAATAGGTTCTCTGGTATTGTTAGAAGAAAGAGTCTCCTTCTTAGTCTCTTTAATGTTATAATTTCTTCGCTGTTTTCATTCTGAATGTTAGCTTCGAGTATTTTCTGGCACTGGATAGCAATCATGACGCGGTTCTGCCCTATAATGAATCCTAGAAGAAATATTCCCATTCCAAACACTGCACCAACAAGTATTGAAAGCCCCCATAACGTCTGGACAAAGACCGACAACTCACCTCTAGTTCTCTCTAGCGCTAGAATAAGACTTGCCAGTAATAATGCCATGGAGGTATTGCTGAGAAGCCTTATCTGACTTGGTTTAAGATTAACAAAAAGTATAACCAATACAATTATTAGCCCTGCTATAAGAGATATTCCCCAGATAGATGTAACTAATGGTAGTATGCTACCCCAAGTCCTCAAGATGGCCATAGCAGTGCCTGAGCTTAATGTGAGAACGGCGGCCAGCCCAGTGACCTGGTTAAATCGTAAGAAAAGCCTGCTGAGCAGCGACACTTCTGTCACTCTACCAACTTTTTTCAATGAAGGGTCGAGGGTGAAAAGTTGGAAGAAATGGGCCCCAATCCACGTTATAACCGCGACAACATGTATAAAATGAAGAATGGGTAATTGAACCATGTTAGATTGTAAATATAAAGCTTCTATTTTAGTTTATAAGCAATAAGGATAGATGTCCTAGAAAGCGTTTTTTCATTCGCTTTGGTAGTGTCCAAATAGGTTGTTTTGTTTAAAGGCTGTTGTTTGTATTGATGTTGTGGGTTTGGTTTTGTGTTGTTTTATTTGTGTTAAATGGAGTTGGGTTGTTGTGGTTTTGCGGTATTTGGGGTATATGTTTCATGGAGGCTGTACACGCTATACTACTAGGCCGCAAGGGTGGGAAGGTGAGCAAAAATGCTTATTTAGATACTATCAATTACGCATCTATCCGGAAGAGCTTGGCAGCGTTGTCATGTAGCATCATCTCCTTCTCCGACTCTGGTACATGCATGTCCTTGATCGACTCTATGCATTTGGCGAAGTGGCCTATTGGTGATGGATAATTGCTGCCCAACATGATATGTGCGGGCCCCACATTCCGGTACAGGTAGTCCATGGCGGTGGGATGGGCTGCTGCACCATTCTCATAATATAGCATCTTCAGATAATGCATAGGATCATAGGCCATCCTCCTTCTCAGCTCCTCGAAGGCCTCGTAAAACCTCACCATTCTACCAACCACGAACGGTAGGGCTCCGCCCAGATCCGCCAACAATACCTTCAGGTTGGGTAGCCTGTCCAAGAGGCCTGATACAATCAAGTCAGCCACGACAATTGTGGTCTCGGAAGGATATCCTACCATAAGACCGATCAGGTTTTCTCGCAGCATCTCGGAGCCCGGCGGTAGAGCTGGATGTATGAAGACAGGAATCCCAAGCCTGCTGGCCGTCTCGAAGATGGGATAGTGTTTGGTGACCGACAACATCTCCATTCCATTCACCCGTGTGGGTATTATGACACCCTTCAATCCCAGCTCACCTACAGATCTTTTGATCTCTTCCACAGCCGAGTCCACGTCGTTGAGTGGTATTGTGGCCATTCCCTCAAGCCTGCCTGGAAACTTCTCACATGCATGGGCTATGTCGTCGTTGACCAGCTGGGCGAGCTTGGCTGACTGTGGTGGTGGTAGGAAATCAACCCATGGCTCTGAGAGGGACATAACCTGGGTCTCAAGTCCGCCCTCATCCAACTCCCTGACCCGAGCCATTGGATCGTTGGTGGCTTTCATGCATCTGAAAATATACCCCCTCCGACTCCTGATTACAGGAGTGCCATCACTACCATGAATAATCTCCCACCCGTAACTAGCTCCATGCTCAGCCAAGATCTTAAGATAATTCACGGGATACCAGTGGTTGTGAACATCTATCGCCATGGTCATCCAACGATTTGGATGCTTATATAAGTATAGGATCCTGTCAACTTAAACTTTTATCTCTGCATCCGTCCGTATTTAAGTGGTTGTATGGTCTTTGTGATAGTGTCCAAATGTTGTGTTTTGTTTGTTTGGATGTTGTGTCTCTGGCTGTTTAGGCGTAATAAAAAAGTAGGGTGGTAAGGTCCTAGCTATATGTTTCATGGTGGTTGTAGGGAGGTTTCTAAGGTTCTTAGCATGGGTTTGGAGCCTATAAGCATGTCAGCGGTACACTACCTAGCCAAGAATGTATCTTCTATAAAGGTTGCTAAGGAGCCTAGGTATAGGGGATGTACTAGTCGATAAAGGCCCATGGTATAGATGGGCGTTTGAGAGTATAGGCATGAGAGATTCGGTATGAGGAACAGGGTAGAGAGGTTCTTCAGATATCTTGAGAGGACTGTAGTATTCCACCACAAGCTAAGCGCAAAAGACCACACACAAGGAATAAACAACCTAAAACTATTCCTAAGCCCATTCGCGCTCTACTATCAATCCGTGAGAACAGGGAGGTGAGCAAAAATGCTTATTTGGACACTATCACGTATTAAAAAAACACTTATATATTGGTAATTTAATGTTATGATACATGAGCAAAGAAAAGCTCCCCCGTCTAAAGAAGATTCTCAGATATACTCTCCCAAGCATATTAATTGCATTAATGCTGATAGCAGTTACAGTCCTACCACATGCCGAGTCTCAGCCAAAACCTCAACCGAGGTATGGGGGTACATTAATAGTGGGATTGGCATCTGAGCCTCCGCACCTAGTCTTAAGTGGTCCACCAACCTGGGCTTTCTATCAGGTCGTCAGGCAGCTCGGTAATTCTCTGGTAAGCTTTAACCCTGAGACTCTTGAATGGATGCCTGAGCTAGCTCAGTCTTGGGAGATAACAAAAGAACCTGATGGTGGGATGACTATCGTATTCCGATTAGTCAGGAACGCTACATGGCACGACGGTAAACCATTCACATCCGCTGATGTCAAATTTACTTATGAGCAAGTAGCACCATTATTTAACAGCTTCGTTGATTCAATGATGAAGAATTATGTTAAATCTATAGAAACACCAGATGACTATACAGTTATATTCAGATTCAAGACTGCGTGGGCTCCGGTGTTCTATCCGGGCTACTTTGGGGGGTCTGGGATAAACATCAGTCCTAAACATCTCTACGAGGGTACAGACATCTTGAACAATCCATATAATACTAAACCTGTAGGGACTGGGCCATTCAAATTCAAAGAATGGAAGAAGGGTGAATACATTATCCTCGAGAGAAATGAAAACTACTGGAAAAAAGGGCTACCATACCTTGACAGGATAATATTCAAGATAATTAGAACATCTCCAGCTATGATTCTTGCATTTGAGAAGGGGGAGATAGACTTTGTATGGACATATGGTTTAGCGATCTCCGATGCGGTAGCACTACAAGAAAAGATAGGTCTAGGGCAATTACCAGGTAAGAGAGTATGGTTCTTCCCGAGCCCAGGAGGGTCTCTCGATGTTGTAGGATTTAACTTGCATCCTGAAGGGCTTGCTCCTTTAAAAGATGTTAGAGTAAGAAAAGCTATAGCAGCAGCTATTGACCGCAAAAAGATAGCTGAAGTAGTTTACTTCAATAGAGTTGAAGCACTCGATACAGTTGTTTCAAGCGCACCTGCTGTTGCACGCTATAACCCTGGTGTAAACCAACCGCCCTATGACCCAGCTCTAGCGGAAAGATTGCTTGATGAGGCAGGATACCCACGCGGCCCAGATGGGACTAGATTCAAGATTAGGTTGATGATAGATTCCGTATCTTACCCATTCTATCTAAAGGAAGCGGAGCTGATAAGAGATTTCCTAGCTCAAGTAGGTATAGTAGTTGAGATAGTAGCGCTAGACACGGCAGCATGGCATGAAAGAGTATTCAAGAACTGGGACTTCGATATGAGCATATTCCCATTCGTACATGGTCCTGGACCAACCTACTTCATCCGTTACTACACCGAGAAGGGCATCGTTAGGGCTTCATGGTCGAACGCTATGGGTTACAATAATCCAGCATTCAATGAGAAGATCTTCGCTGCAGAATTTGAGATAGATAGGGAGAAAGAAGCACAGATTGTTAGGGAAGCACTCAAGATACTGGTTGATGACCAGCCTGCTGTTTGGACATGCTCAAGAACATTTGTGGCGGCCGTCAATCTAGACTTCTCCGATGAGTTGGAGCCAGGTGCATGGGAGCATGGAGTAGGTACAGGATACCTAAATCTAGAGAAAATCTATTGGCTGAAGGCACCACCTAAGCCTGAAGTAACCACGATCGTGAGAACGGAAGTTACAACTATAGTGCAGCCGGGTACAACGATGGTAACTACTGTTGAGAGACCCGTAGTAACAACAGTTGCTACGCCAGCTCCTACACCAACCGTGACAGTAGTAGAAGTCGTCCCAACATGGGTATATGCGCTCATAATAGTCGTAATAATCGTAGCAGCCGCCTCAATAGCTTATGCTGGTCAGAGAGCTAGAAAGCCAAAGTCCTAACCTATTATCAATCCTATTCTTGCTCTGATTTTGGATAGAGAGGATAATCCTTAAAGTTCATATATTATCTTGCCAACAACTTAGCCATGATTGTTATGGTGGTGGTTGAACGGTGTCTACCTTGAAACAACTATTGGAAATCGTCGATCTTCTAGATGACCCGAAGGTAGATGGAGCGCAAGTTAGGGAATTCTTTACTAATAAAGGGTTATCCCATATGGAAATAAATGTAGAGCGTATCGAAGGTGAAAAAGCCTCAACAGATTTTATATCCATCATGATTCAAGGCGTAGAAGGAAAATATTCTGGAGGTACTTCCCGATCTCTTGGGATAATTGGTAGGCTTGGCGGTATTGGTGCTCGACCTGAATGTATAGGTCTTGTCTCAGATGCAGATGGAGCCGTAGTCTCACTTGCCGCAGCCTATAAAATTGCAGAAATGATGAAACGAGGAGACTTGATAGAAGGAGACGTTATAGTAAAGACACACATATGTCCAAACGCGCCTACAAGACCCTACAAGCCTGCACCTATGATGGATTCTCCAGTGGATATATTCACCCTTCTAAGGAGGGAGGCTGAAGGTCAGGTAGATGCCATAATTTCAGTTGATGCTACAAAAGCCAACTGGGTAATAAAACATAATGGATTTGCGATCACTCCCACTGTTAAGGAAGGATGGATACTGAAGGTTAGTCCAGACCTTATAGATATCTACATTAGAGTTACTGGGCAGCCGCCCGTAGTAGTACCAATAACTATGCAAGACATCATTCCATACACCACCCCTGTCTACCACATAAATAGTATGATGCAGCCGTGGATTTATACGAAGGCTCCTATTGTCGGAGTAGCAATAACTACTAGTATGGTGGTACCAGGCTCTGCAACAGGCGCTACAAACATCTTCCACTTAGAACAAGCCACGCGATTCGTAGTAGAAGTAGCTAAAGATTTTGGGAGGGGTAGAGTAAAGTTTTATGATGAAGAAGAGTGGAAGAAGATAATATCTATTCATGGGTCATTAGCTGATTTAATGCGGAGGGGAGCGCCGGAATAGGAGGTTTCAAGATGTATACTGTCGGTTTAATAAGAGTCTTAACCATGAGAGACGAGGAAAAGACGAATCTTCATGGAAAAATAATTGAAAAGGCCTTCAATGAGTTGAAAGTTATTTCAAAATGCATAGAGGACCAGCCTCTAGGCATTTATGATGAGATTAGTGAAGAGATCGCTAAACCTAAGATACTTAGACTAATAAAAGAGTTCGAGGCGATGAATGTTGACGTAGTAATAGTAAGCTGTGCAGCCGATCCAGCTGTAGAGGAGGGTAGAAGAACTTCAAAAATTCCAGTCATAGGAGCTGGCTCAGCAACTGCATCTCTTGCTTTGTCCTATGGTGAGAGAATAGGTGTACTGAAGATTACTGAAGAAGTACCTAGAGTAATAAAGAGAATTCTTGGTCGTCACTTAGTGGCTGAGGAGAAGCCTGAAGGCGTAAGAAACACAGTTGATTTAATGCAGGAATCGGGTATAAGAGCATCGATCAAAGCTTTAGAGAAATTGCTAGAGTCTGGAGTAGATGTTATTATTCCAGGGTGTACAGGCTTCTCCACTATAAACTTTATAGATATCGTAAGAAAGATATCTGATAAGTTGTTGTTTATAGATCCGGTTCTAGCTTCAGGGTCAGTCGCACTTGGGATACTTAAGCAGCTTAATAGACGGGGAGGTAAAAATGATTGTCAAAGTTGATGAAAAGATTGCGGAAGCAGCAGTTCTAGGTGGAGCATTCTACGGTGGAGGAGGAGGCGGAGACTATAGAGAGGGGCTTAGATATGCACGACTGGCATTAGAGTTAGGTGAAGTCTATATAGTTGATGTAGAAAGCATCCCGCCTGAAAGATATGTTGCTACCGCATCTATTATAGGTGCTCCAGCAGCTAGAGAAAAATATGTTCTTCCATCCCATATGATTAGAGCAGTCGAGCTTTTAATGGATAGTATAGATGTTCCGCTAGATGGACTTATAACAGGCGAGAATGGCGGGTTATCAAGCGTTAACGGGTGGATACAGTCTGCGATTCTTGGGATACCTATCATCGATGCTCCTGGAGATGGGAGAGCGCATCCGACAGGTGTAATGGGCTCGTTAGGTCTCCACAAGATACCAGACTATGTCTCGATTCAAGCTGCTGTGGGAGGGGATAAGAAAGCTGGTAGATATGTTGAGTTGGTAGTTCAAGGATCATTAGAGAAAGTTGATAAGATAATTAGAGAAGCATCTATTCAAGCAGGTGGAATGATTGCCGTTGCAAGGAATCCTATCACAGTAGATTATCTTAAAGATCATGCAGCTCTTGGAGCTTTATCTAAAGCTATAGAAGTAGGAAGGATATTCCAGAAACATCTTGGAGATTCTTTGAAAATTGCTCAGGGGGTTGCCGAGCTCATAAACGGGAAAATAATTGATGAAGGAACAGTGGAGTACGTTTCACTCGAGACAAGAAGCGGATATGATATTGGCAGATTAATTATTAATGGGAAGTATGATAAGTACGAGATAACTTTCTGGAATGAATATATGACTGTTGAAGACTCAAATTCTAGGAGAATAGCATCATTCCCAGACTTAATAGTGACCTTAAATGTTGAATCGGGTCTGCCGATCACTTCAGCGGAAATAAGGAAGAATGATAAGATAATCCTTATAGTATGTCCAGAGGAAAACATCTTGTTAGGAGCGGGAGTCAAAGATCCACAACTATTATCACAGGTTGAAGAAATCATAGGTAAAAAGATAACATGAAGAAGCACAATCTACTTAGTAGAATCTATGAGTCTCCAGCTCCGATAAAATCTTCTTTGTGGAAACTCCTGTCCCAGCCCACTCATGAAGTCCTTGTAGAGTTTTGACCAAGCTGTGTGGAATTCCGTCATATCAACCACCTATCTACATTAAGCCCGACCCCCATGAGTAGTAACGTAACGGAGATTACGAGTGTGTTGAGAAGGAGGTCGCCACATCTCTCTCCACAGTTCCGTATTGCAAACAAATCAAGTAGTGGTAGTATCCCCAGCGTGATACTGAAAACACCGAAGCCACGTTGAACCACGCTTCTCATACCAGTATCGGTGCTTCCAACTCATAGACTTCCCTACGCCGCCATCCTTTAAATGTTCGAAAATCTCATCCCAACCCCATCCCGATGTCCCCGTAAAGCAACCCTCACACAGTCCGCCGTTCTTCCTGTATTCTCCGATGGCTTCGGCGTGTTTGCGAAGATATAAACCTCTGAAAACCATTCATCACATCCGTGACATTTTAGCTCAAGCCCGTCCCTATCTCGGAGTCTGAATACCTTTGACATAAACTCACACCTCGATAGTCTCACCCTGTCCTATGATTGTTTCTGGGCTCGGTAGCTCCATCAACATACCAGATAAGCAGTCACCATAAAGACCTGCGTCCTCGGACATGAATAGCTTTTTTGCCTCCGATTTCGAGGTGGCGAGGACGTAGAGGTTTGTAACCCTCCAACCACAACCATAGCATTTCAATTCATCGCCGTTGCCACCCCTTATCCTGAAGACCCGCTTTTCGGGGGCCTTATCATGCGTGTTTATGTGTGTCTCGACCATTGCGGACACCATACGTAAGCTGTTCAAGGCGGCGAATAAAAGCCCTCACGGCTCTATTGTTTCCCACATAGACCCACCAACCCTCCATTTGTTTGCGCAGTGTTTTTGTTAACATCTATTTATAAGTCTTGAAACCAAGGTAGGGGCTGAGTAGGCCGTTTTACGGCATAGCATATCACAGCAATTAGATTAGCAGTACTGAAAACTATAAACATCTTCAACACTGATTAAGAAGTTATGAGGAGGCTGTTGATATATGTAGGGCATTTCGTTACATTCACCGCAATTGTCCCCCTCATCTTAGTTAATGTAGCAGATCTGGTAAGAACCCTATTTAGTGCTTTGTGACCTAATTCTACTTTGGTTTCTTTTGTTTGTCGGATCTTATCTCGCATGCCTGTTTATTAGCATGTTGTATATGTATGCTTTTGTGTTCAGCTCTCTTTCCATGTTTCTAGACATGCAGTATTCTCCGTATAGTCTTTTG
>Ga0079992_133255_pt1 | contig 13991 bp, 14 predicted proteins | sample FaiFalFF_MnMetaG_3_FD_69197 | JGI IMG/M metagenome (GOLD analysis project Ga0079992, IMG submission 69197) | Freshwater microbial communities from Yellowstone National Park, Wyoming, USA - Fairy Falls B (FF_Mn_B) MetaG (SPADES assembly) (version 2) | ecosystem: Environmental > Aquatic >... | reverse complement strand
CCTCCGATGCGTATTGGATGATTTTCGGCTGCAGATCTCATAGCTGCAAGACATATCTCCAGACTCTTCCTCGCCTCTACTCCGTCGGTTATTGGCATGCGATCTTCCTTTATGCACTCCACAAAATGTCTTATCTCACGATAGAATGGATCTAGGGGGAACGGATGTACACCTGGCTTCCATGGAAGGGTTTCGGGTGAGAATCCCTCCACACCTGATTCTGTCCAGAGCCTCAGAGGTGTGGGTGATTGATTGTCTAGATGTATCATGCCCTTTGTCCCATCAACCTCAAGCTTCATTGTAAAGGGATAGGATTTTGGCAGGGCCCAGTTGGCCTCCAGGAGGGCTATGCAGCCTGTGGGGAATTTCAGCGCTATTAGGGCGTAGTCATGGATGTCATGTGATTTGTGGACGAGATTCGCCACCTTCGCATACACCTCGGAGGGCATGCATCCATTGATCCAAATCGCAAAATCCACATCATGTATAGCGAGGTCGACGGTGACGCCGCCGCTCTTCCCAAGATCCATGAACCAAGGACTCCACTCGGGAGCCGGGCCACCCCTCCAAGCCCTAATCACCGCCAACTTGCCCAACAACCCCTGATCTATGAGGTCCTTGGCCTTCATATATTCGGGAAAAAACCTAAGCACATGGGCCACCATCAGCTTTACTCCGGTCCTTCTAGAGGTGCTTATCATATCATCCGCCTCCTCAAGGTTAAGGGCCATAGGTTTCTCCACAATAACATGCTTCCCAGCCTCCATAGCCTCTACAGCCAGCTTTCTATGAGTGTAGGTTGGCGTACAGATGTCCACGACGTCAACATCTTTATCATCGATTATTTGACTGAAGCTTTCGTAGGGCCTTACACCGTACTTCGACGCAACATCATTAAGCCGGGACTTATCCCTCCCCCACAGCCCCAGCACCCTACAGTCATCCATCATCTTCCATGCAGCCAGATGCGTGGTTCCCATGAAACCATAACCCAGTATAGCCACTCCAATCCTTTTCATACGATCTTATCATATGAGGACTATAGATAAGTGTTGCGATCCTGTCAACCAAGTAATACGCCTCCTTGGGTTTTTATCGCTGTGAGTGTGTTTCTGATTATTGGTGTTGCATAGTCTTCTATTGACTTGATACTTCAGGTGTTTACCTGTTAAACCTAAACAACCCAGCCAACCTATCAAGGACATAATCCAGAACATGCATAAGAAAATAGGAATACAAACCATGCCATAACCATAAAAAAGTTGACATGATCTGGCCTACGCAATGTTTAAGTAATAGTTAGGAAGCGGTTATATCACGTGGAGAAGAAACTGGGAGTACTGGTCCATGGTGCCGGTTGGGTATCAACACAGCACATAAAAGCATTTCAGAACAATCCCCATACTAGGGTTGTGGCAATTTCGAGCAGGAGAATAGAGAGCGCCAAGAAGAGGGCGGAGGAGGCCGGACTCAAGGATGTCAAGACATACGATAGCCTTGACAAGGCTCTCGAAAATCCTGAGGTGGATATAGTATCGATCTGCACACCACAGCATGTCCATGCTGAGAACACAATAGCGGCGGCCAAGGCCGGGAAGCATATAGTGATTGAGAAGCCAATTGGGAACTCCTTGGATGAGATAAGGGCTATGCGGGACGCTGTAAGGAAGGCTAAGGTCAAGACCGTCGTGAGCTTCGTTCTCAGGTGGAATCCATTGTTCAAGATACTCAAGTCCATAATAGCAGATGGGATGCTGGGAAACATATACTTCGTGGAGGCGGATTATCAAAGCGCCATCGCCGCATGGTGGTCCGGGTACGAGGATGCTAGGAAGAAGTCAACTGGTGTAAGTGCATTCCTTGTAGGCGGATGTCATGCAATAGATGCTGTGAGGTGGTTTGCTGAGAAGCAGAATTACAAGGCCGCCACCCCGGTGGAGGTTTTCGCCTACTCAGGCGGGCTGAGAAAAGGTAGGATCAGGCAGTGGAACTACTATACCCAGCGTTGGGAGGATATGCCACCACTGGAGTATGATGATTTTGAAATCGCCTTGATAAAGTTTGACAACGGCGTTCTTGGTAAGGTCTCAGTGAATTTCGGAGGTGTACAGCCCTACACTTTCCCGATAGAGATATTTGGTGATGAGGGTACTGTGAAAGACAATAGGATATGGTCTACTAGATTCCAGGGTCAGAGGGATTGGATCACCATACCGACAATACTCCCAGATAGTGCGGATGTCACCCATCATCCCTTCCAAGCTCAGATGGATCACTTCGTGGAGTGCATACTAGAGGATCGGGAGTCCCACTGCAATCTTGAGGACGCCATAAAAACCCATGAGATAGCCTTTGCAGCCCTCGAATGCTACAAGACGGGAAAACCAGTACGCCTACCTCTCCTCAGCTAATATATAATAGTGGCCCTTCAGAAAAGTGTCTAGGTTGACGCCTTATGGCTGATGTGAGGCTCGTAGGTGTTTCTAAAAGATTCGGCAAGCAGGAGGCTGTGAGGAACCTGACGCTTGAGGTGCAAGACAAATCCTTTGTATGCCTCCTAGGGCCATCTGGATGTGGTAAGACGACAACACTACGGATGATCGCCGGTCTTGAGTCCCCAGATACTGGTGAGATCTATATTGGAGGGAACCTGGTCAATAAGGTACCTCCTCATGAGCGGGATATTGCGATGGTATTCCAGTTCTATGCAATATATCCTGGGATGACGGTATTCGATAACTTGGCTTTTCCCCTTAGACAGCGGAAATGGACTAAGGGTGAGATAGCCAAGAGAGTGAGAGAGGTAGCTGAGATTCTCCAGATAGCCCACCTACTTGAGAAGGACGCCATGAGCCTTACGGTTGGTGAGAAGCAGAGGGTTGCGCTCGGCCGCGCTATGGTCAGGGATCCTAAGGTTTTCCTCTTGGATGAGCCGTTGACAAACTTGGATGCGAGGCTTAGGGCGGTTATGCGGGTTGAGCTGAAGAAACTCCATAACAGGATAAAGACCACAACGATTTACGTCACCCATGATCAACTGGAGGCCATGACGTTAGCGGACAAGATAGGTGTCATGGAATCGGGTGTTCTACAGCAATATGATACTCCCTCCAATCTGTACAATAGGCCTGCGAACCTTTTTGTAGCCGGATTTATAGGAAGCCCAACGATGAATCTCCTAGAGTGTCGGGTTAGAAAGGGTGAGAGGATATACTTGGATTTCGACGGATTCACACTGGCTGCGGACGGATTTGACGGCAGGTTAAAAAGCGTCCATGATGGCATGGAACTGGTCTTTGGAGTGAGGCCTAGCGATATCAGGGTTGAAGAGGGTGGAGGAGGCCTATTGAACGGTAGGATCGAGGTTATAGAGCCGCTAGGTGATAAGGCCATCCTCGATATCTTGGTGGGTAGGACGGTAGTACGGGTTCTTGAGTACAGGAAGGCAAGGGTAGACGTGGGCAGCAGTGTCGCCTTGTACATGGACAGTGAGAAAATTCACTTTTTTGATAAAAAAACTGGTCTGAGGCTGTAGGATCATGGCAAGGGTCTTCCTCAACCATGTTGTGAAGAAATACGGTAAGGAAACAGCGGTAGAGGACCTAACCCTAGAGGTGAGGGATGGGGAGTTCGTAGCATTGTTCGGCCCACCCGGTGCTGGAAAGACGACCATACTTAGGATGATAGCAGGATTGGAGGATGTCACCTCAGGTGAGATATGGATTGGTGATAAACTGGTTAACGACCTGAGCCCTGCTGAGAGGGACGTGGCTATGGTCTTCCAAAGCTTTGCGCTATATCCCACTAAGACTGTTTTTGAAAATCTAGCATTTCCGCTGAGAAAGAGAAAGGTTCCCCCCGACGAGATTGAAAAGCGTGTTAAGGAGATAGCGGCCGTCCTAAACATAAGCCACCTCCTGGAGAAAAAGCCCGGAACCCTTAGTGGTGGTGAGAGGCAGAGGGTTGCATTAGGGAGGGCCATGGTTAGGCGTCCGCAGCTCTTCCTCTTCGACGAGCCGCTGACAAACCTTGATGCAAAACTTAGGCTTCACATGAGGGCTGAGCTTAAGAAGCTTCAGAGGGAGATGGGTCAGACAGCGATCTTTAGCACACCTGATGACGTTGAGGCCATATCAATGGCTGATAGGATAGCTGTTCTGTCGAAAGGTAGGCTTATCCAATATGACACAGTAGACAACATCTATGAGAGGCCATACAATCTCTATGTTGCACAGAATATTGGAAGCCCCCAGATAAACACTGTAGAAGGAAGTCTTGTGACCGAAGGCGGGGGCCCTCTATTGGATTTGGGATTTACCAAGATCAACCTCAGCCATCTTGGTGATGTTTTGAAAGGTTTTGAGGGAAAGAGTCTCATCCTAGGAGTGAGACCTCCCGATATAACTCCCAGCACAAGAAAAACAGATGATATATCCTTCCGGGGAAGGGTTGAGATTATCGAGGATACCGGTGCGGAGGTTTATGCAAATGTAGGGGTCGACTCGACAACCTTTACCGTCTTAATTCCATCGGGTATGAGGCTCGGTGTGGGTGATGAGGTATGGCTATCTCTCAACCCCAAGAGGATACACATCTTTGAGAAGAGTTCAGGCAAAGCGCTCCTGTAGATTATCTCACCGCACCCGCAACCAAGCCTCTTATCAGATACCTCCTGAAGATCGCTATTATGACGAGGGCGGGTAGCATGGCGACCAGTCCGCCGGCCATAAGTATTCCAACTGGCTTGTATGGCTGGGCCGCCATAAATCCCACTATGACTGGAAGTGTCCTGCTGAGCTGTGTCTGGGTCACCATGAAAGCGAAGAAGAACTCGCCCCATGAGACCATGAAGGATATTATTCCAATGGCCACTATTCCGGGCTTTATCACGGGGAGTACGACCTTGAACAGGGTTTCAAGCCTTCCATATCCGTCCACCCTCGCCGCATCCTCTATGTCCGATGGTATGGCTGAGAGATAGGTGTTGAGGATCCATATGTTGATGGGAAGGGTGAATGCTGCGTGCACCAAGATTACCGCTATCAGTGTGTCCAAGAGGTTCAGCCCGAAAAAGTTCTGTATTATAATGTAATAGGGCACCACTATTGCCACGGGCGGTATGAGTCGGCCTGCTACTGACATGTAGAAGAGCAGGCCGCTTCCTCTAAACCTAATCCTAGTGAACGTGTATGACGCCATGGTTGCAGCTATGATATTAATTACTGTGATGACGAGGCCTACTATGACGCTGTTGACGAGTGCATTGGGAAACCATCTCGCAACAGCCGGAAGAAATGACAGCCTCCCACTCTCTTGGAGTCTCGCCTCAATTGCGCTACTGGCGTCGAAGATGAACCAGTAGTTGAAGTAGTTCGGTTGTGCTGGCCATAGGGTGGGTGGCGCAGAATGTATCTCAGGTTCTGTTTGTAGACTTATGCTGAACATCCAAGCTATTGGGAAGAGAACCCAGAAGGCCACGACAACAGACGCCAAAACAATGGCAATTCTGTATCCGATGCCCATTGCATCCTCACGCCCTTAGGCGTATCTTGCCTACTCGTAGTGCTTTGAAGTAGGCGATTATTAATGCTACGCTGACTAGCACTACTAGGAAAGCCAGTGCAGAGGCCCTTCCAAAATTGAGGAAAGTGAACATCTCACTCCATGTATAGTACGAGATGACTGCTGTAAAATTGCCTGGTCCTCCAGCAGTTATAACATAGACTAGGTCGAAGGTCCAGATGGCCATCAGGGTACTGTAAACAGCCACTATGAGCATGAAAGGCCGGAGCCACGTGAGTGTTATAGTCCTGAATTTTGCCCATCCCCTAGCTCCGTCTATGGTAGCGGCTTCATAGAGCTCAGCTGGAATGGACTGCATACCTGCTAAGAAGAGGAGGGTTGGAAGAGGCAGCTGAACCCATAGGAAGGCCACTACGAGGATCAGGAGCGCGGGCCATCTAAGGTTAAGCCATGGGACATAGCTATCTATAAGCCCTAGAGATTTGAGAACAGCATTAAACAGTCCATAGTTGGCGTCGAATATCCACTTCCAGATCGCGCCACTGTCCACCAGGGGAATAGCCCACGGAACTAATACAAGCCACTGGAGAAAACCCACACCTCGGAAATTCTGGGATAGAAGTAGTGCGAGACCGAGGGAGATAAAAACCACTAGTGGTACGGTTATGGATACGAATGTAACGGTCGCAATGGTTGAATCGGCCATATAGTATGAAGTGAGAACCTCTATGTAGTTGTCAAACCCTGCGAATGCAATTTCTTCAGGGTATTTGAGGTCATATCGCAGGGTGCTCACATACGCAGCGTATGCTATTGGGTAAAATGTGAATGGAAAAATAAAAGATAGGGCCGGTATAAGCCCTATCAGGACGAATTTTAGGTCGCCCTTCTGCATCTTCTCCTGCCTATTTACCTGTCTTCGACTCCTTCTTCTTCTTGTTCCACTCGTCAGCTATCCTGTTCAAAACCCTCAGTATGTCGTCGTCAGATGTGCCGACGTTACCCAGTATCAGGTCGTGAATTGCCGGCCGAGCCACACCAGCCTGCCAATAACCCCACCATTCGGACCACCATGTCGTCATACGCGGATCATTGAAGAAGTCGTACGTGTTGAAGAGGACCTGCTTCTTAATTTCCGGATCTACCCATGATTTGATAGCCTCTCTGATGTCAGCATACTTGGGGTCCTCCCACATTGAGATGTAGATTGGGCCGACGCCCTTCTCGTTGTTCAGACGTCTACATACGAAGTATTCTCCGTTCTCAAAGTCGGGTTTTCCATTCCGGGTTCTTCCACCCACGAACTGCATCACACGCCATGCAGCCTCAAGATACCGTGGCCCCTTATCGGCTGTGGCCTTCGAAACAAGATAGGATCTGTATATTGCCGAGACCTTTCCAGTCCCCGGGTTCATGCCCATTCTGAGGTTTCCAGCCTCCTTTGAGGGTGGTGTGTTAGCAAAGGCTAGGTCGTAGTCGGGCATCCAGAAGAATGTATGGGCGCCAGAGCCAAAGGCGTTGACGGCTTGGGCCTCATCATATAGGACACCTTTCGTCGAGGCTAGTTTCTCCTTATGTATCATCCTTAACTGCCATTTTAGGGATCTGAACAATGCAGATCCCTTATCGTTGAAGATTGGGTTTAGGTTTTCGTCCCACATATATGGGCCTGGATCATTTTCTGCCATACCTAGCATGAAGTCGTAAATACCGACCTCCACGAACCCCCAGCTACCATACCATATCCCTATGGGATCGTCACATATACCCTTCTGCTTGATCTTCCTAGCCTGCTCCTCCAGTTCTTCCCATGTCTTTGGAGGCTGTCCTATTCCAGCCGCGTCCAAGTGCCTTTTGTTGTACATGAACGGCTGAGCACCTCCATAGTATGGGAGACCGCTCATCAGTTTTGTGTCCGGGTTTATGAAGCCTGACCTGAATCCGGGGAAGATGTCATCAAGATATCGCCGTATCTCTGGGAAGTACTGCTCCATGTCTATCGCCCATCCGTTCTGCTGGTAGATGTAGGTGACGTCTGGTGTGCTGTAGTGTATTGTGGGCGGGTTTCCGGCTGTGTATGCTGCGCTTATGCCTGAGAAGAATGTGTCAAGTCCATAGTCCACGACTTTGATGTATATGTCGTCGTTCCAGGCATTGAATTTCGCAGCATTGTCCTGCACAAGTTCTACGCCCCAGCTCCATATCCCCCATGTCACCTCGATCTTTCCGGCCGGGGGCTGTGTCACTGTTCCTGTAACAGTCTGGGTTACGGTCTGTGTTACGGTCCTAGTTTCAACACGGCCCGGCCCCGCCTGAGATAGGCCGGCTAGGTATCCACCTGAACCTGCGACGACTGCGCCTACCACAGCACCTAAAGCCGCTGCTCCCGCCTTGCTTATCGCCTTCCTCCTAGTGATTTTGCTCTGGAAATCACTGGGTATGGTAGTGCTCTCAAATTTTTTGGGTTTTCTACCATTTTTCACAGCATTTTAATGCGAGTTAGAGGTAGATAAATTTTTTCCTTAATAGCAGTTTCTCTCCCAAACCCTAAAGACCCCCAGGGCGCTGAGCCCTATGAGAAGTAGCAACTCACCCGTGTAGATGTCTACCAAGGCCACATAGCCGTGTAGCGGGCTCTGCTCCGACACAATCCTCAGACTGTAGGCTATCCTGTCTCCACAGACCTTTATACCCTCTATGATGGGCTGCCTATAGGTGAACCCAACGTAGCCATTCTTCCCTATTGTGGCCATGAGTGTGGAGAACTTTGGCTCTGGTATCACAGGCTGGATAGGAGGAATCCTGTACACATCGTAAAGCATTACAGATTTGATGCCGATTTGCAGCGCATCGGTCTCAATATAGTAGCCGCTTCCAATAATTTTATATCCTCCCAACGATTGATATCCACGGAAAAATGCATTACCATTTTCACTCGTCGTTAATTCAAGGGTGAAATCCGTGGTTAGATTTGGATCTCCTGAAAGTGTTCTGAGCAGCTGGTTCACAGACGATCTAATATCCCCTGTAAAGCCCGCCAAGCTTATGCCACGCTCATTCGTATAGCTGACGAATCTGAATTCCCCCCTACAGAAACCCACCTGAACACGGTTTCCCGCACGGGTTGCATAATGCTCAATATTACATCCAGGAAGTCTTATCTCATTTGTCTTAGCTATCACCTCATCCCCGAGTGCCACGGCATATCTTGAGACCAGCTCCCACCGACTCAGGCCGTACGGTATGACACTCTTAAGCTTAACAGCTTCAGCCGGATGTGGGTTCAACAATCCAGCTGTCATGAGAGTCATGTAAGTTGAAAAAGCAAGTAAGACGATCAAGATGCTTAAAATGAGCTTGAAACTTAAATCACACAGCAGAGCTTTTTTGAGCGAATATAGCAGGGCATAGTTAACGTTAGTAGGCTTGAACCCCACATGACACACCCTACAGGGTGATTACGCGGGCCGTCCTAGCCGACTCCTCGGCTGCGAGAACAGCTTGGAGGGCTTTTCTCGCATCTTCTGGGGTCACTATTTCGGGCTTTCTATCCTCCACTATGCATCTTACAAAGTAGGATATCTCGTTTTTGAGGGCCCCCACTATCTCACCATGCATAACCGGCCAGTGGATTGTATCGAGTTTCTTCACACCAGCCATATCATTTACCATAAGTCCGGACTCAGAGCAGTCGACATAAATGGCTCCTCTGTCACCGAGGATCTCCATCTTAGCATCTATCGCATAGGGAGTGTTCTCGGGTAGGAACCAGAGACTCTCGCATACGCCTTTAGTCCCTCTCTTGAAGTTATAAACTGTCCATGTTATCTCTGGGTTCGGCGCGCCGCTTCCCGTGTCCAGCATCGTGGAGTAGACAGATCCAACATCATCGCCTAGATACCACATCATTATGTCGGTGTCATGTATGGCGTCAAGCGATATCGGGGTCCCATATCTCAGATGAGGTCTGGCAAAAACACCCGGTATATTCCGCCTGGCGTAGATTGAGAGAATTCTCCCAATCCTACCAGCATTGATGGCCTCCTTCGCCAGGGCATAACGTGGTTCAAACCTTAGTATATGCCCCACCATAAAATGAACACCAGCTTTACGGGTTGCAGATATCATCTTATCAGCATCCTCCAGTGTTGATGCTATGGGCTTCTCCACCAGAACGTGCTTTCCATGCTCTGCCGCCAACACTACAGGTTCACGATGATCTGTAACATGCGTCACCACACTAACTGCGTCGATGTTGGGATCTTCAGCTATCTTAGACCAGTCGGTGTAGACTTTATCGGCCCCATATCTACTTGCTAGTTCAGCGGCCCTTTCCCTTGTCCTTGAGCATAATGCAGCAACCTTAACGTTGGGTAGTTGGGAGAGAACTTGGAGATGTTTCTCACCAAACCATCCCAGTCCAATAACGCCAAATCTAATGATATTCATGTCCGATAGGTACGAGATCCTGTCAACTTTTACTTAAGGTTTTCTCTTTATGGTTATGGCCTAGTTATTGCTATGCTCTCTTATGTCCTTGATAGGTTGTCTGGGTTGTTTAGGTTTAATAGGTATTCTTTGGTTGAGAAGGCTTATTATGTCTTGTTTCATGTTGTTGGTTTAAGCCTTAGGGAGGTACTGTGTGACTAATGCTTCTAGGGAGAGTGTTAGAAGATGGTTCCATAGATTCTCCAAGATATTCTCTGTGGAGAAGAAGTTTAGGAATGCTGTGGCTGTTGATGAGACTGTGGTGAAGACGCATGGTCTTAGAGCTTATTTATGGTCTGCTGTAGACGTAGATTCAGGCGAAATACTGGCAATATACGCCTCAAGGAGCAGAAACATGCTAATCGCTTTGAAGTTCCTTAGAATGTCCTGAGTAGATGTATTAACAAGCCATTGATAGTAGTCGATAGAGGTCCTTGGTATAGGTGGGCTCTAGAAAGGCTTGGACTAAAGTATCAGTATCAGAGATTCGGTTAAGGAATAGAGTTGAGAGGTTCTTCGGATACCTAAAACAGAGAACAAGAAGATTCCACAATAACATAAACAGTTGGAAGGCCCAATCGATGCAAGACTACGCGAAAACCATAGCAATGATCAGAAACCTAATCACACTAATAAAAACCCAAGGAGGCGTATTACTTGGTTGACAGGATCGGCGGCTCCAAGTAACCGGCACATCCGTAGGCCTGTACGGCTCCATCGCTTCCCACAAGCACAAATATCGCATTTCCCAACTTGAGTCTTGACATCGGCGGCAACTTTTTCTCTTACCGGCCACTCGTCACCCCACTCAATTGTTACATCAATATTTTCGGAGTTCTCAAACTTTTCAGCCAGTCAGTTTCGGTTGTTCCGTCTGCACCAAAGAGCTCGGGCCAGGCGAAACCTTGTGCAAAGGCTATCACGTTAAATTTTACTTTTTCACGAGTGGTGCTGTAACGAATTGCGTAACTGTTCTCTCAATTGTGGACGCAGCTTGCGTCACAATTGTGGTCACGGTTCTTTCAGCGGCCTCAGGCTTAGCCAGCCATCCTGCTGCCGCTCCAATAGCCAGCCCGCCGACTAGTCCACCTACAGCTCCCAACACAGTTCTCCTTGATACACTCTTCTCCGACATGCGGTATCTTTATTATCCTTGTTGGCTCATCCCTCCCTATCTTCGACCTCATCTCCGAATACTCCTACTTGTGTCACGGATATTCTCACAGCATACTTCAAGCCAGATCTACAGACCTCCACCAAGACCGATGCCTTAACGTGAAGCCTTATGTTTCCATAAACATAGAGTCAAAGCCCTTTAAGCCCGAGACGTAATCCTAGCCAGCCATCGGGAAGCCCAATGTCATAAGCCCTTTCATCCCGCTTTCAAAACATAAAGAAAAGAGAGGAGAAGCGCTCAGTTGGACAGCCCAAAATTAAAAAAATCTTATATCATCGCCTTGGTCAAAACTTGCATGGTCAATTTGGTGAAGTTTGGTGTTATTGGCCTCGGAGATTTTGGTGAAAGGCATGTACAGGCTTTGAAGAGCATTAAAGGTGTTGAGGTTGTTGCTGTTTGTTCACGGACGAGAAGTCGTGCTGAAGAGGTTGCTAGGATGTATGGGGTGAAGAAGTGGTATACTGATAGAGAGAAGCTCGTGAGGGATGATGAGGTAGATGCGGTCACAATAGCTACCGCAGATGATGACCATGTGGAGCCGACGATTTTGGCTGCCGATGCTGGGAAGCCTGCACTTCTGGAGAAGCCTATTGCGACGACGCTAGAAGATGCAGACAAAATAATCAGCGCGGTAAAGAGAAGTAACATAATTTTCATGGTCGGGCATATATTGAGGTTTGATAGACGATATAGAATAGTTTACAACATGGCAAAGGATGGTAGGCTTGGAAGGATAGGCTCGATGTATGCTCGTAGGACAGGCAGACAGAGAGCTGCGAGAATTTTCTTGGACAGGGTCTCGCCGCCAGTCCAGACAGGGGTGCATGACATTGATATAATGAGATGGATAGCGGGAAGAGAGGTAGTTCAAGTCGCAGGCTTTGCTGCAAGGAGAATGAACTACAAGTATCCAGATATTTTCTGGACGGTCATGAAGTTTGACGACGGCTCGCTGGGAGTTATGGAGAACGGATTTATGCTGAATGACAGTTACCCGCACTTCATCGACTCACAACTAGAAGTAATATCGGAGAAAGCAACAATACATATCCTCACACCAGGTGAATATTTCTCGGTATACAGCGTCGAAGGAGTGGAGAAGCCTGACGTCACATACTGGCCTAAAATGGACACACATGCCGAGGGCGCTCTCAGAGATGAATTAGAATATTTTGCGAAATGCGTAGCCGAAGGCAGGCAACCAACAGCCGTCCCGGTAGAAGACGCAAAGAGGGCTTTAGAGATAGCATTGATGGCGATTAAATCGGCGGAAAACAAAGGGTCTCCCCTCTCTGTTTAACAGTATACTGATGAAAAGATGCTGAGCAAAGCGGGAAATTTGCCAGTCAGCAATTGCAGACATTCTTGTAAGCAACCACGCGAAGATATGCACCACTACCAAATCCACGACCACTAGCCTAGGAAGAATATCATACGGCAACCAGACACAAACACTAATTCACTCAGCTCCAATGGGAAAACACAAATCTAATTACAAAGCAAGAAAAAATCAACACAATTATCAGGAGCAATGTCTATAATTCTTAAAAGTCAGCGTTAATACAGATTGATGGTGAATTCTATTATGGGTTGCATGTCTGCTGAGGAGTTGGAGAAGTTTTTGAATGGACCCAATTTGGCGAGGATAGCGGTGGTTAGAGAAGATGGCTTTCCCTTCATAGTTCCTGTATGAGTGGTGTGGGAAATACCTCTACGTCGTGGGTAGAAAAAGATCTAGCTATGTAAACGATATCAGACGGGATGGTCGTGTCTGTGTGTTGATTGACGAGGATAAGCTACCATTAAGAAAGGTGATCATTGAGGGGGGCGCGGAAGTCGTGGGAACCGACTGGATAGACATAGGTAAACGAATGGCCGTAAGATATCTTGGACCAGATGTTGGGCCCAAATATCTTGAAGGGACTCGAGACCAACCGCGCTGGGTCATACGCATAACTCCAAAAAAGATAACAACTTGGAAAGTTCCTCCAGAGTCTGCAGAGAGAAAGGAAGCTTGGCACCCACGATACTACGAGCCAGGAACAAGATGGCACATGGAATATCAGAAGGAAAAGCAGATTTAGTGAGACTGTTTCGAGGATTGTCTTCTTTATTGATGGAGTAAATCGGCTTTTCTTTTATTTGCTCCATATTCTGCTAGTCTGCTCAGGTATATCACCGTAATGGATATTGGAATAACACGTTCATATACTTTATTCTCTGTATATTACACAAGACGATAGTGTCCAAATAAGCATTTTTGCTCACCTTCCCCCACTTGGCCTGATAGTATATTGTGAATAAGTTTAATAATGGTTTGAGGTTTGTTATTCCCTGTATGTGGTTTCTCGCGCTCATCTTGTGGTGGAATACTCATAGTTCTCTCCTTTAGGTATCTGAAGTACCTCTTCCTAATACTGAATCTCTCATGCCTATACTCTAGCCCAAGCCTCTCAAATGCCACCTATACCATGGACCCTTATCCACTATTACTAATGGCTTGTTTGTACACATCTTTAAGGAATGTTAGGGCGTTGAGGCTGCTCTTACCATAAGACGCCTCTAGAGCCAGTAATTTCTTTGAATCTACGTCTACCGCGGACCATATGTATACGTAGGATTTCTTGACGCGTAGCTTAGTCTCATCAACAGCTATACATCTCCTATACTTGGGCTCCTTAGCGACATTTACAGAGGATATCTTCCTGGCTAGGTAGTGAACGGAAGACTTGCTTATCGGCTCTAAAGCAATGCTATGAACCTTAGAAACCTTCCTACAGCTACCATTAAACATATAGCTAGG
>Ga0079992_128325_pt1 | contig 14032 bp, 13 predicted proteins | sample FaiFalFF_MnMetaG_3_FD_69197 | JGI IMG/M metagenome (GOLD analysis project Ga0079992, IMG submission 69197) | Freshwater microbial communities from Yellowstone National Park, Wyoming, USA - Fairy Falls B (FF_Mn_B) MetaG (SPADES assembly) (version 2) | ecosystem: Environmental > Aquatic >... | reverse complement strand
ACAACATGAATTCTGACGGATGAAAATTCAGGATTTTGATGATGTTTATGCTCAAACCAATCAGAAGATTTAAGATGACATTCTACATCTCCTTCCATCTTTACCCCATCAACAAACACAACGGCATTTTTAAAATCAGGACCAATTTTGCTTTTCAATCCAGAAAATGCGACATATATTTCCCTTTCACCATCATATATTTTCAGTCCGCTGGCACTTTCCCAAAATATTTGAATCTCCTCCTCAGATGAGAAAACTTTCATCCATTAAAAATTAAGTTTTACCAATTTTTTGTTCTTCTTAACAAGAGAAATAAAAATATAAAGATAAAAGATAACAGGAATAGAAATTAAAAAAGATAAAAATTTACATCCTCTTTTTTGATTTTTAAATATGATACCAATAAGAGATGAAAATCCTTCTCGAAGCTTTCCTCTGATAACTTTGATTTTGATTCTATCAAATTCAATTATATGGTTATATGAGTGGTATATCAGCTGGAGCGGAGAATTTTTCTTTGAAAGATTCATAAGGGAATTCGGTCTTGTTCCGAAAAACATTTCAGATAACCCAAAAACTCTTGTAACTCATATGTTCCTGCACGGCAGTTGGTTTCATATAATAAGCAACATGTGGGTTCTCTGGATATTTGGAGATAATGTTGAGTATGTGATGGGTAAGTCAAAGTTTATCTTGTTTTATATTTTGTGTGGATTAGGAGCAGCAGCTTTGCAAGTTATCGTAAGCTTGATATTTGGCGGTGTGGAAACTCCGATGGTTGGAGCAAGCGGAGCTATAAGCGGAGTACTTGCAGCATATATGAAATTTTTTCCCAGAGCAAGAATCCTTTCGCTCGTTCCATTTTTCTTCTATATTTATTTTGCTCGCATCCCAGCAGTAATATTTATAGGTTTCTGGTTTCTAAGCCAAATAATAAATGGAATTTTATTTTTGCCATTCTCTGGACTGGGCGGTGTAGCTTGGTGGGCTCATATAGGTGGTTTTATTTTCGGACTCTGGTTAGCACCCAAATTTGCTGATATAACAAAACTAAAAACAAGAAAAAGAATAAGAATAGTTAGAATAAACTGAATAATATGAACAAATGAAAAACAATAAAAAAATGACAAAAAAAAACAAACAAAAAACCAACTAAAAACAAAAATTCATAGATCAATAAAACTTAAAAAGTCTTTGATGTCGTAAATCGTTCCAAATGAGAAAACACGCAAAGAAGGTTCCATTTTCTTTACAAGAGATGACAAAACTTTTCCGGGACCTACTTCACAAAAAGAATGAAAGCCATTTTCCACGAGCTTCTTTACCGCTCCCAAAAAATTTACCTTTTGAACTATTCCGGAAAGCAAAGTTTCTTTTACATTATCTTCTGAATAAAATTCCAAGGTATGAGCAGAAATAACGGGAAAATTCAATTTTTTTATTTCAATTGAACTCATAATTTGAGATAATTTTTCACGAGCCGGTTCCATAAGCGGACAATGAAACGGAGCAGAAACTCTCAAGGGAACAAATCTCACTTTCAAAGATTTTAATATCTCGCTGAAAATTTTTATTCCTTCTGATTTTCCGGAAACAACAACCTGGTTTTGCGAATTTATATTTGCAATCCACACATCCTTTATCTGGTAGTTTTCCAGTAGATTTTCAATTTGGTCAGTATCTGCCATAACGGCAAGCATAGCACCCTCCCCTGGCGGAACGGCTTCCTGCATAAATTTTCCTCTCGCTCTCACAAGTTTCACTCCATCTTCAAATGAAATAGCACCAGCAGCACATATTGCTGTGTACTCCCCTAAACTGTGCCCTAACCCAACTACTAAATTATTTATATCAACACCAATTTTTTTGAGCTCCTCTTTTATGAACTGGAAAAGAGCAAAACTTAAAGTAAAAATTGCGGGTTGAGCATTCTCAGTAAGATTCAATTTTTCCTCAGGTCCCGAAAACATGATTTCAGAAATATTATCCCCTAAAACTTCGTCAGCTCTTTTTATAAAGTAAGATACCAAAGCAGAATCCACACAGTCTTTTCCCATTCCTACAAATTGACTACCCTGCCCCGGAAACAGGAAAACAATTTTTTTAGAGTGGGATATTTCCATGCTTTTTAGGTGGGAGTTTTTCTATTTTGTCTTCCAAGGATTTCAAAACAGCCGCTATTTTTTTTCTTACATCTTCTGGTCTTATAACATCATCTATGAAACCCAAAGATGCGGCTTTCCACGGATTTGCAAATTTCATTTTGTATTCTTCTATGAATTTAGCTCGCGCTTCTTCCGGTTTTTTTGCAGATTTGATTTCTTTCCTAAAAATTATGTCAACAGCTCCCTCAGGTCCCATTACAGCAATTTCTGCTTGTGGCAAAGCAAAAACAACATCTGCCAAAAGATGCCTTGACCCCATCACCACATATGCTCCTCCATAAGCTTTCCTCATTATTAAAGTTATTTTTGGAACTGTTGCTTCTGCATACGCATAAAGGAGTTTAGCTCCCCTTCTTATTATTCCGTTATGCTCTTGTGCAATTCCCGGAAGGAATCCAGGAACATCAACAAATGTTATGATAGGAATGTTGAAGCAATCACAAAATCTTACAAACCTTGCTGCTTTTTCAGAGGAGTTTATGTCAAGGCATCCCGCAAGATGCGCAGGATTATTCGCAACTATCCCCACAACTTTTCCTCCTATTCTTGCAAAACCAATTACTATATTTTGAGCAAAATCTTTCTGAACTTCAAAGAAAGAATCCCTATCAACAACAACATTTATAACATCCCTTACATCAAAAGCTATATTTGGGTCCTCAGGAATTATAGATTTTAACTCTTCTGTTGACCTATTTTCAGGATCTTCTGACGGCACAAATGGAGGATCTTCAAGGTAGTTTCTTGGCAGATAAGAAATCAGCTTTCTTATTTTTTCTATACAGTCTTCATCATTTGCTGCAAGAAAATGAGCAATCCCAGATTTTTCCATATGAATTTCGGGACCGCCCAACTCTTCTTTTGTCACCTCCTCAAATGTTGCAGCTTTCACAACATCAGGACCAGTTATGAACATATAACTTGTTTTTTTGACCATAAAAATAAAGTCTGTTATGGCAGGAGAATAAACAGCTCCACCTGCGCAAGGTCCCATAATAGCGGAGATCTGTGGTATAACGCCTGAATACCTTACATTTCTCAAAAATATGTCTCCATATCCTCCCAGCGAAAGTACTCCTTCTTGAATTCTGGCACCACCTGAATCATTTAGTCCTATTATTGGAGAGCCAGTTTTTGCAGCCATGTCAAAGATTTTGCAAACTTTTTTTGCGAACATCTCCCCGAGCGAACCCCCAAAAACTGTAAAATCTTGCGAGAAAGCAAAAACTAATCTTCCATCTATTTTACCGTAACCAACTATAACTCCGTCTCCTAAAACCTTTTTGCTTTCCATACCAAAGTCTGTTATTCTATGTTCAACAAACCTATCTATTTCTTCAAATGTTCCTTCGTCAAATAGAAGGTTTATTCTCTCACGAGCTGTAAGTTTTCCCTCTTTGTGCTGCTTTTCTATTTTGTCTTTTCCACCGGCTTCAAGCAAAAGAGCCTCCTTTTCCAAAAGTGTTTCATACTTTGTTTTTTTAGTTTTTCCGTCTTTGATCATACAATTTACCTCCTTTTTACCAGAATTATGAAGTTTTAGGAATTTACAAAAGTTTTTGTAAATTTTGAAATTTTGTATTCCCAAGTTTCCAGAGTGACTGCAAAAATAGAAAGTAAAAAGTTAAGCCTTACAAAGTTCTACTATGAAAATAATTTTGCTCTTGGGATTAGTTTCTTTGTTTGCAGATATAACATATGAGAGCGCAAGAAGTATATCCGGTCCATTTCTTGCGAGCTTAGGTGCAGGTGCATTTTTGATATCTTTCGTAGGAGGATTAGGAGAATTCATAGGATATGGTCTGCGAATATTTGCTGGATATATATCAGATAAACTTAAAAATTATTGGGGCTTGACAATTTTAGGATATTTTCTTGGTCTTTTCTCTCCCCCCTTACTTGCATTCTCACCAAATTGGCAATTCGCTACCACACTAATTTTAGCAGAAAGATTTGGAAAAGCTATAAGGAGTCCCGCAAGAGATACGATTTTATCTTTGGCATCAAAAAAGTTGGGATACGGTAAAGGTTTTGCAATACATGAAGCATTAGATCAAATAGGCGCAGTAGCTGGCCCCTTATTTATTTCCTTTATATTGGCAAATTTCGGGTACAAGACTTCTTTTCTTGTACTTTTTATTCCTGCTATTTTAGCTTTTTCACTCCTCATATCAGCTGAAAGAATCTACAAGAAAATATATAAAGACGAAAATTTGAAAGAAGAAAAGGAAGCAAATCACATATCAAAAATTAAGAAAAGTAAAGAGTGGAAGAAAATACCGGTCATTTTATTTTTTATTTTTTCTGCCATGACTATTTTTTCTGCTCTCAACTTCCAGCTCATATCTTATCATATGAAAGTAAGTGGAGTCAAAGATCATATCATTCCTCAACTCTTTGCATTAGCTATGATAGTAGATGCAGTATCAGCGATACCGATAGGATTGATTTTTGATAAATTGAAAGATAGATGGAAATTATTAGTTCTTTGTGCTATGCCTCTATCTGCCACAATTTCAAACATACTTATTTTTTCAAAAAGTTTTTACATAGGTTGTTTAATTTGGGGATTTTATATAGGAATGACAGAAAGCGTAATGAGGTCAGCAGTAGCTCAAATAACACCAGAACAAAAAAGAGGAATTATGTTCGGAATTTTCCACACAGTTTACGGGATATCTTTTTTAGTTGGGGGTTCAGTTTTTGGTAAAATCTATCCAGATATTGGGAAAATACTGACTTTGGTTTTCGTATCCCAAATACTATCTTTATTTTTTCTCTTTTTGACTATGCTCTCCCTAAATACTCGTTCGTTTCAGGATTGACCTTTATTTTCTCGCCTTTTTTGACATGTAAAGGAACATAAATTACTACTCCGTTTGACAAAGTAGCAGGTTTCACTCCACCCGCCTCTGTATCTCCTTTAACTCCCGGAGGAGTATCAACGACCTCAATCTCAACAACTTTTGGGAGCCTTATCGCAACCGGCGCCTGATTTGCTACGATTATCTGAAATTCTATTCCCTCTATGAACCACGGTGATATATCTTCAACTGCTTCTCTTTTGAACCTATATTCTTCATAAGTTTGAGAATCAATAAAAACAAACTCATCGCCATCAGAATACAAAAATTTAGCATACCTTAAACTTGCGTCGGGAGATTTCAGCTCATCAGATGAAACGAATGTTCTTTCTATAACTTTCCCTGTCACAGTTTCTTTGAGTTTTGTTTTAACATGAGGCTGTCTTTGAGCTACTTTCTGCCTTTCGACTTCAATAACTTCATATATTTTACCTTCAAGTTCCACGAACATGCCCGCTTTAAGATCTCCTGCCCTCATACAGAAAATTTTTAATAAAAGTGTTTTTAAAGTATGAAAAGGTAGAAAAATAAAATAATTGCCCATCAAAAAATCAAAATCTTACTATATGAATTGGGTTATCTGAAACTGATATTTTGAATGTGTAAGGATTAAGATTTACCCAAATTTTCTTTTCAAGCTCAATTTCAAGTAATGGGACTTTTGCAGGTTGAAATACTATCTCAACCTCTTTTCCAAAAGTTTCCTCTCCATCAACAAATACCTTTGTTATTTCAGATGACACTTTCAACTCTTTTGTTTTTTTCCATTCACAAGCACCAGAAAGAGATTCAATGGGCTGCCCCAAAAATGGGAATAAAAAAGTTTCTTTGAGCTGTTTTTGAATTTTTTCAAGTTTTTGTTTTTCTTCTTCTTTCATTCCTAATGGGACACAGTCGTGAAGCTCAAATTTTTTTTCTGGTCTCAAAATAACAAGCTTTAAACTTTTTTTATTTCTTGATGTAGTATCTATTATATTTGTGAGAAAATTAGAAATCTTTCTTGCCTGAGCTTTAACCTCCTCCTCCTTGACTATTGGTATTTTGGGGAATATAAGACCAAAAAATAAAGCTATAATTGCTACAACTATTGAGATCTCAATAAGGGTAAAAGATTTTCTATACTGCTGAAATCGCTTACTCTGCTGAAATATCATCTCCTGTTCCAAGAGCTTTGTCCGGTCCCGGAGATTTTAGTGTGAAAGTATTTCCATCTGAAACATAGTAGTAGTCAGAACCCCAAGGGTCTTTTGGTATTTGTTTGCCTTTGAGATATCCACCAGAAACCAGAGCTTGTAATCCCTCATCTGTTGTCGGATATCTTCCATTTTCCATCCTATAAAGTTCAATAGCTTGCTGTATCAGTGTAATTTGAGTCTTGGCTGTTCTTTCTCTTGCTCTCTCAAAGTATCTTACAACATTTATTCCAACAAGCCCCGCAAGCAAACCTATTATAAGAACAACAACCATTATTTCTATTAAAGTGAAAGCCCGTTTTTGCTTTTTTCTTTCCCTCTTCACCATAACCATATATATAAAATTATTTTTTCATCCACAGAAATGCTAAATTTCAAGCATTATTAATTAACAGCCTATTGTTAAAAATTTTTGAAAATTAACAAAATTATTTCTGTAATTATCAAATAGAATGATGATAATTATTATTTATTATTCCTTTCCTCGCGCTCTCTAAAAGGGCGACCAAAAATATTAAAGGAGGGAAGGAAGGAGAAAAGATAAAAAATAAAAAAATAGATAGAAAGAAAAAAATAGAAAGAAAAAAGAGGAAGAAAAGAGAAAAAAAGAAAAATAAAAAAGGAAAAAGGGAAGGAAAAAAGAATAGGAAAAAGAAGAGGAAAAGTAAAGGTAAAAGAAAAAGTAAAGGTAGCCCGGTAGAACGGGTAGATGCGGTGGCAGGCGCTAGGGGAAGTAAGGTTTGCATGAGCAAAAAGCTCATAGCAGATAAACCTTCCCCAAACCCATTGTTTTTTTAACAATGGGCTGTTAACCCAAGTGTATAAATAATGTAGAAATAATCAGGTCATAATCTGCCAACTCAAATATAAATCTAATTGCTCACAGAATTCCTACCTTAAAGGAGCAGAATTTAAAAGAGTTGAATGAGAAATCTCCTAATGAGAAATCTCCTATAAAAGCATTAATTATTTATTTATTCACCGCCAAGGTGTTTTTTTAGGAAATTGACCATCATAGCCCATGCATCTTTTGCAGATGGTTCATGATAAACCTCGGGTCTTTTTTCATTCAGAAAAGCGTGATTGACGCCCGGATAGACTTTGAGTTGTACTTCAACTCCGTTTCGCCAAACCTTTTTTGCAAGTTCAATAACATCATCATTGTTTACGAACTCATCTTTTTCTGCAAGAATAAAGAATATTGGTATCTTTATATTTTCCGGTTTTATTGGAGCAAGTTGGGGAAGTCCATAAAATGGGCAAGCCGCATTCAAAATATCAGAGAAAATAGAAGCAAAATACATTGTCAAAGTTCCACCACAACAGAAGCCGATTACTCCAACCTTTTTTGGAGAAACTTTATCTAAACTTTTAAGATATTCAACTGCAACTTTGAATGTATTTGATACTTCTTCCAGGCGATTTTGGAACATATCTGTCATAAGCTGACCTGCATCGTTTGGATTATCTACAACTTTACCTTTGTATAAATCTAATGCCAGAACAGAAAAACCTTCTTTTGATAACCTATCTGCAACTCCCTTTATTTGTTCATTCAGTCCCCACCATTCATGTAAAACTATAACTGCTGGCGCTCTCCTGCGAGGAACGGAAAAATATCCCATAATCTCCACTCCATTTTTTTGAAACTTTATATCTTTTCCCATCGTAATTCTACCTCCTTTCAGTTTTTGAATTCTATTCTAACGAATAAAATTGTTTTTTTGGAATTTGCGAAAATTTTACCACTATTTACACACTAATGCAAATCTTCCAAGAGTATTCTTATTTTTCATTTTTGAGTGAGCATCAATGGCTCTTTCAAGTGGGAATTCTTCTGAAATAATTGGTCGCACTTTACCCGACTCAATAAGTCGGAAAAGATTTTGAAGCTCATTCTGATTTATTCCTACCGAACCTTTTAATTTAAGTTCTCTCAAAATAACCATTCCAGGATTAAGAGAATATCTATCTACCTTTATATTTCCTATAAGAACGAGCGTTCCGCCCAATTTCAGACTTCTTATAGCTCCTTCAAGCCCAACAGAACCAGTATTTTCTATAACGACATCAACCCCTCTTCCTCCTGTTCTTTTCATCACTTCATCATTAAATCTCATATCTTCTGATAAAATCACCTCATCTGCTCCGAACTCTTTTAGTTTTTCAACTTTGCTTTTTGATGAAGTTACAGCTAAAACATATGCCCCAGATGATTTTGCTATTTGGATTGCATGCAAACCAACTCCTCCGCTTGCTCCCGTTATAAGTACAACATCGCCAGGTTTAACTTCCCCCTGATGAGCAATTGCTCTATATGCCGTTCCGACCGCACAAAAAATTATAGAAAGTTGAGAATAAGATAAAATTTTAATAAGATTTTCTGGAACCTTCACAAAAGCAGACCAGTGAGCTTTGATATATTCGGAGTATCCACCTGGCATGGTCTGAACAAACCTTCCCGCTCTTGTGCAAAGGTTATCTTTTCCAGAAAGACACAACTCACATCTTCCGCAAAACGGTCCGTGCCTTGATATAACAACATCTCCTTCTGAAAAGGGAGGAATATCTGTGTTCCCAACTTTTACCTTTTCAACAACACCACATATTTCATGTCCCGGGACTGTTGGCAGGATCGTATATTTGAAACCTCCTTCTATGTCTATTATATCTCTATAACATACACCACATGATAAAACTTTTACAAGAACTTCTCCCTCCGCAAGTTCTCCTATGTCAAATTCTTTGAATGATATTCCGTCATACCCGAATTTTTCAAGAACCCATGCTTTTGTTTTCATTTCAAAAAGTATTAATCTAAATAGAAAGAAATGAGATTTATTCGCTATTTTTTATTTTTCGTTTTTGAGCTCCTTCTCCATTCTCCCCCTTCCCGTCCATCCCATCTGAATACTTATTATTTGTGTGTGATGAATTAGTGCCATTCTCCTCTTTATCTTCCATCTCTTCCTGTTTATACTTCCCTTTTTTCAGATTAAGGTAATATTTAATTTTCTCTTCCGAATAGCTTATTCTTGGGTGATAAAATTCAATTAGTGTTTCAATAGTTGCTGATTTTATTTTATTGAGTTGTTCAAGCGTTATTGGAGCGTTGTCAAATTGCCTCATCTCCATCTTCTTTGCGATTACTCTTTCAACAATTTCCTCTATCTTATCAGAGGTTATTTCTTCAAATGACCGTAAAGCTGCCTCGCAAGAATCTGCTATCATTATTATCACAGTTTCAACACTGCGTGGAGATGGTCCAGGGTATCTTACCTCAAAATTAGGATTCTCTTCCTCCGCGGCTTTGATGAAAAATTCAGGATAAGTTGTTCCATGATGTTCTCTTATAAAGTCTATTATTCTTTCTGGAATATTGTATGACCTTGCAAGTTTTACGCCATCTTCAACATGCTTTATAACAACTTTTGAGCTCAAAGGAGGATTTATTTTGAGGTGTTTTTCTAACCCTTTCAGATTTTCTATAAAGTATGCTGGTCTTATTATTTTTCCCACATCATGATAAAGAGCTGCGCATCTTACAAGTTCTGCGTTCACGCCTAACTTTTCTGCAACAGAAGAAGCAATATCAGCAACAAATAGTGAATGATGAAATGTTCCCGGTGCTCTCTTCCTCAGCTGAACTAAAAGCGGATTTTCAAAGTCTTGCAGATCAAAAAGATAAAATGGTGTAAGAATTCTGAAAGTTCTTTCTATAAAATATATCAAACCAACTGATATAAAGGGAGAAAATAAAGAAGAAAACAAAAAAAGGAAAGATTTAGAAAATCCATTTTCCAATATAAATATCAGAAAAGTTCCGCACAATCCGTAAAATACTCCAACTTTAAAAAGAGAAATTCTTCTTCTTGCCTTCTTGAGGGAAATTAATGCGACAAAAGAGCAGATAAACCAAATAAAAGAAAGTGAAAAGTCTTTATGTATAAAATACGAGACAAGTGAAACAAAAGATGATGTATAAATTGTTTTCTTCTCACCAATAATATAGAGCAGGACAGAAGGGAGAATGAAAAATGGTATGGCAAAAAGGAGAGAGTTTTGAGAGAAAAACTCAAAATCAATACTGCTTTGAATTTTTGAGAAAAAATATACTACAAGTGAGAAAGCTAAAAAAGTTAATAAGAAAACTATTTTCTCATTATCTTGAAATTCTCTCAAAATGAAAAAAGATGAGAGAAAAGAAACAAGAAACGCAAGCTTTATGTTCTTTATATTTCCATCAAGGTCAAAAATAAAAATAGAAAATATTGCAGAGAACAATAAAAGCAAGATAATATAAAAGTACCTCTGTAAAAATGATTTTATCATATCAGGTTTGAAAAATATATTTTAAAACATGAGGGAAAAGAAAAAGGAAAAAATAAGAAAATAAACTAACAGAAAAATTGCGAAAAAATTGCTAAGATTTCCGTATCGTTTTGAAATATCTATATCGTTATTATTCTAAACTTATTTTTTAAAGGGGGTTGTCAGAATATGTTAGAGATATTTGTAGCAACGCAAAATATTGGCAAGCAAAAAGAAATAAGAGAAATATTGAAAATAATATCAAAAGATATAAAGAGGGAAATAATACCTATTTTTCCATCCGAAAAGGAGAAAGTTCCGGAAGAAGGAAAAACTTATTTTGAGAACGCATACTCAAAAGCTTTATGGTGGATTGAAAATAAAAAAGTGAATATTCCTGTTCTTTCAGAGGATTCAGGTCTTGAAATTTTTGCTCTCGGAAAATATCCAGGTGTAGCATCTTCTATTGTACCGCACAGAGATTCAACAGATAAAGATAGGTGTCTTTTCATTTTACAGAAAATGAAAGGAATATCTAAAAGGGATGCAAGATATGTATCCTGGGTTGTTTTAATTTTACCACAAGAAAAATACTGGATAGCAGATTACGGCGAAACTTATGGAATAATAATAGATGAGTTAAGAGGAGAGAATGGATTTGGCTATGATCCTATCTTTTTTTCAAACGAACTCCAAAAAACCTTTGGAGAAGCAAAACCGGAAGAAAAGAACCTCGTATCACACAGAATGAGAGCTATTTCAAAACTCAAAAAGGTCTTTGAAAAGCTATGATAGATAAAATAAGAAGCTTTAATCAAAAGCAGGAAATGAAAAATTAGGAAATGAAAAAAGTAAGAGCATTCATAGGAATAAAAATTCCAGATGAAATATCTTCTGAAATATTTAATTTCAGCTCAGAAAAGTTCAAAAACATAGGAAGGAAGGTAAAACTTGTAGAGAAAGAAAACATACACATAACTTTGCTATTTTTGGGAGAGGTAGAAAATGACAAAATAAATCAGATAATAGACGAGCTAAAAAAAATAAAATATGAAAGTTTCATAGTTTCCGTAAGAGGTGTAGGGGCTTTCCCATCGCTTGAATTTCCAAAAGTCGTATGGATAGGAGCAGAAAGCGATAAAATAATCAGACTTCACGAAGAAATAAAAAATCGCCTCAAAGAATTTGTGGAAAAAGATGAATCAAAACCATTCACATCTCACATAACAATAGCGAGAATAAAATCGGGAAATATTTCAAATGAGGTGAGAAAAATTTTGAGTGAAAATAAAGATATAGAATTTGGGAAATTCCAAGTAAATGAATTTTCTTTGTTTGAAAGCAAACTCACCCCTCAAGGTCCGATATACAAAATATTAGAATCTTTTAAGTTAGACTATTAGATTTAGTTAGATTAGATAGGTCTATACAGTTAAAGTAAATTTTCTGGTTCTGTATATATAGCAGTAATTATTGGAGTATCGCGGAGAGTAAATTTTCTTGCAAGGGTTCCCCTCAACTCCATAACAAGGTCTTGAAAAACTTTGAGATTATCTGTTTCATATGCAACTATAAATTCTTGGTCATCTATTCCAAAAGAGTAAGCAAGAAGCTGTTTTACCTCTTTGTATTTATTCCCTACCCTCACATGCTCCATCATCATCTCTTTTCTTTTTTCAAACTCTGTAAGATACCATTCCGAGGTTTTGACGAAAGGATAAACCACAAGATACTTTCCCCTCTTTGTATTTCCTATAATGGCATAATCTTCAACTGGTATTCTTGAACTATATTGAGATTTTCTTATTATCCCAGAAAAAATATTTGAAATTGAACTTCTAATTCCCAATGATGTTCTCATAATAGCTGAGACTCTTTTTGCAAGCTTGTCAAATTCTTTGTGCATATGGAAAATAAGAATATTACAATCTTTCCTTATACCATCTGTTGAGTATGTAATCGTAAAGAATTCTTCTGATATAAGCGAAGATATAAACTCTTTTTTTTCATCTTCGGTATATTTTCGTGGAGTTTGAATACATACAAACTGAACAAACATTCCGTCAATTTCTTCTTGTGATCTGAACATATCAAGGGAAAAAATAAGAATTTTCAAAAGCAAATAAAGATTTTCAGAAATAACACAAATTAAGGTATCATCAATAATTCAAGATAAGTTCAAGAAATCATAGTGTTTGTTGTTGCAAACGTTTGAGCTCCTGCTCCCTATCTCTGGCTCGCTTTACCCCTTCCTTACACCATTTATCATCAAATTCTTTTACGCAGCTTTCATAAGATTGCAGAGCAGAACTTGTATCATCTTTTACTTCATAATAAACCCCAAGATTATACAAAGCTGCAAGTCGGTCTTCACGAGAGTATTTTTCTGGGTTATCTAAAACCTTCTTCCATATTTGGGCTGCTGATTCTAAATCTCCTTTCTCTGCAAGCTTTACAGCTTCTTTCAATTCTTTTGAATCCCCCTTGCGCAATTTTCTTTTTACAGTTTCATAATATGGTAATATTTCGCGCATAACATTTTGTACAAGACTAACAATCATTTTCTCTCCAACTTTTGTCCAGTTTTCAAATTTCTTTGCGGCATCCATAGGAGAAGAACCTCTCTGAATTTCTGCTTCCTTTTTTCTATGAGAGCTTGATCCTATAACTACACCATCATCTTGTCTTATCAGATTATAAATCAATTCCATCTCGTATGATCGCACCACCTCGTAATAAACCTCTTTCCTAACAGTATTTCCTTCTCTTATCTCTTCCTCCTTTCTTTCGCTCCGATCCTGAACATAAAAGCTACCCGAAAAATCTATTCTGTATTTTGCTCCCTGAAACTTATATGAGCCGAATTTATTGTTAGCGATTTCACTTTGCATAGTTGCTTCAAGTTTTCTGCGCAGATCTTCCGATCCAAAATATGCCTGAACCATTTCCGCAGTCATTCCCACGATCTCTCCTAAAATACCGCCTCCTTCTGGTTTAACAAGATCAAGCTGGGGTGATATTTTTACCTGTCCTAAAACAAAGCTCGGCTCCTTTCCTATATCAAATTTAGCTGGTTTCAGTTGCTGAAACTTTATAGACGGCGCACAAGAGACAAAAACAACACTACCTAAAAACAGCGAAAAAACCAATCCAGCAGAAAAAAACCAGAACGCAAAAAAATTCTTAATACCCCTGTTCAAGTTTTTTTGCTTCTCCATCCACCTATACCTCCTTTCTGAATGCATCATAATACACTATAGCAGCCCATTGTTAAAATGGGTTTGGGGAAGGTTTATCTGCTATGAGCTTTTTTGCTCATGCAAACCTTACTTCCCCAAGCGCCTGCCACCGCATCTACCCGTTTTACCGGGCTACCTTTCTTTTTTTCTTTTACCTTTACTTTTCTTCTTTTTTTCTCTTCTTTTTTTCTTTCCCTTTTTCTTTTTTTATTTTTCCTTTTTTCTCTTTCCTTTTTCTTTTTTCTTTCTATTTTTTATTT
>Ga0079992_130876_pt1 | contig 14056 bp, 9 predicted proteins | sample FaiFalFF_MnMetaG_3_FD_69197 | JGI IMG/M metagenome (GOLD analysis project Ga0079992, IMG submission 69197) | Freshwater microbial communities from Yellowstone National Park, Wyoming, USA - Fairy Falls B (FF_Mn_B) MetaG (SPADES assembly) (version 2) | ecosystem: Environmental > Aquatic > Freshwater... | reverse complement strand
TCGTTGCGCAAGTGGAAACTGCCTAAGTTGCGATGATGCACTCGGTCGTTCCAAACGAAGGTGTCAAAAGTTTTGCCTGTCTCGGCGAACACGATGCGGGAAGGCAACCCACCCATCCGTTTCGCATCGTGGACGACAGTGAAATGCTTCGTGCGAACCGTTCCGTTTTGTTCTCCCCGTCCCTCGTCCCTCGCCCCTCGTCCCGTCCGCAACCACACTGTCCAATCGCCGCCGCTGGGCAACCGCAAAAAGAGCCAACCTGAAAGCGCCCGTCCATCATCAGGGACGAATTGAACGGGGATGGAACGACCATCCGAAAGTTGAGCCCGCAAATCGCTTGGTGTCAGTGAACTGATGGCTTTGCGTTGGACGATGGCGGAGAAATCCACTTTCGCCATTACGCACCCATGCGATGGAGCATGGCGGATGACCACCAACGCCATCGGCGTTTGCGCCATCGCCATCCCAGTCAAGCAAATCAGCCAACTGACCAACACCCAACGCATCCCACTTTTTCACCTTGCCCCAGTTGTTTTCAAGAAGCCTGCAGACCGCACGAGTTTGAGCGAGCAACTTTGCGTCAACCCCCAAAGTTCGGAGGGTGCGTCTCCCGACGCACTAAATTTTTCAGCGGCTCTAAAGAGCCACCCTCTGATCACTCCCCTTGGGCGACGAGGCGAAGTGCCAAGAGATGCTTGCACGGTCCGCCTCGCAAGTGATTGAAGCGAAACCAAGTGCATTCACATTCGCCGTCCACAATGCCGCCCTCAGCGTCCAAAGTCAGCGTGACCGCATAAGTGCCCGTGTCGCCCCTAACTGTGCCAGCGATAAGTCGGTGACCGCCAGAAAGGCGCTCGTCAGTGATTTTGACCCGCCCTTGTTGCACCAATCGCAAAGCATCAACTTCCCGCTGCGGGTCGGCGTCCACGCGTAGTTCCTCTATAGGCATTTCCGTCACTTCCCGCCAGCGATAGGCATTCGCCTCCAAGTCAAACATTGCTTTCCCCCGCTCGCAAAGAAACCCCAGTGCGGTGAGCGCCGTCCCTTTGTCAAGGCTCAGTCGTTGGCAAATCTCTTGCGTTGTCACCTTTTGCCTATAGCGCAGCAATTCGGCGACTTGTGTGAGCAATTCGGGTGAGACTTGTTTGCGGGGTTTGAGCAAGTGCAACGCTGACGAAGCGAAGGGGCGCACCGTCCAACCTGAGATGCCTAAAGTGAACGAAGCGAACCCCAAATCGCACAGCCAAAAACTCGGATAGCCACTGTCAATGAGACCGACGAAGACCTTCTGGATTTTGGGTAAGAGACGACGGAGCAGAAAGAGGCGCCGTCGCCCCCATAGCCGAATTTCCCTTTCCTCGTCGCCGTGATAGACAGATTGAGTCAAAGTCACCGTCAAGTTCCATGGTTCAAAGACGGCTTCCGCTGGCTTGTTAGGGCGCAATCGCAAGACCAACGCTCTTGGACCTTGACGCTCTTTGTGACTTTGAAGGAAGGCGAGCAGGTTTCGCAAATCAGTGCGGCTCATCTCCAAGACTTTGAGGGGAAGGGTCATCGCTGCCTGAACATTCAAAAACCCCCGCAGCCACGAATCAGGAACCTTGACTTTTTTGACCTTCACTTGCTTGTCATCGGCAGCGACGGAAAACCCTTCCCTCTCCACCTTCAGGCGCGTGTCGGTTCGGGGACGAATAGACTCCAACGCCTCCACCAACGCAGGTGAAAAGTCCACATTGGTCGTGCCTGACTGAAAGGCTTCTAAATCCGTCAACAACTCAGGATGCAGCGTGACGCGGGCATAGCAAGATTCGTCCTGCGAGAAGGCTTCAAAAAACACGCCGTCCGATGCAACAGTGATGAGCGGGTCGAGAAGACGCAGGAGTTGTGCCCTCGTCAACCGATAGTCAAAGTCGCTGACAACGACATCGTGAAGCGTCAGAAGGGCATCACGGAAAAGGAGGGGGTCAGTTAAGCCTGCCTCTAAAAACACGGGCTCGCGCCGAAGGTTGGGCGAAAGGACAATTAGCGCCATCGCCCGCAGCAATTGCACGACGCTGGGACGCAGGTAAGCCAACGCAAATTCCATCGCCCTTCACCTCCCAATGCGCCTTCTTTCACGACAAAAGTTTCCGACACCACCTTCCCAACCGCTCAGGATGCTCTTCTGAAAGTTCCGCAAGGCGCTTTTTTATCGCTTCGTTGAAGGTTATTGCGTGGCTGGCTTTGATTTTGACCAACCCACGCAACACGAGTTCCAGCAAGGGAAGGCTGTTGACATGCAACGCCTCGCTCAACGCCTCTACCACAACAGGGGCGGCATCGCTGAAGCATTCGCCGATCGCCGACAGCAACCTTACCGCCCCTTTAGCGATGGCGACTTTGTCGCTCCAAAGTTTCTCCCTCACCCGTTCGCTGACGGCAACCCATTGGCGCTCCCATTGCTTTGGCGATGCCTTCACCAACTTCTCCAGTTGTCCCATCGCAAATTGGACGACTTCAGGGATGGTGCTATCTAAAGCGGTCACCAACAAGTTGAAGTGGGGGGCGAAAAGGTCGTGCCTGTCAGCAACCCTTTTGAGCATCTCCAAAGTTGTCTTGACCTGCCACGCATCCGTCGCCTCGGCGAGAAAGGCAAGCAACTCCGCAACCACCTTCGGCAACTTCTCTGGCGCTTTACTGATCAACTCCTCCCAAAGGGCGAAGACTGCTGGATTAAGCCAGTAACCCGACTGCTTTGCCAAAGGTGCGATCAAGTCATAGTCGCGCCGCAGTAGCGCCAACTTTGCCAAGTCACGGACGCTCAATTGCCCCTTTTGCAGGATTTCCCGCACTTCCCTCATCGCTTCGGGTGTGCCCCAGCAATAGAGCACGGCAGCATACTCCCCTTGAATCAGCCTCACATAATATTTGCCTGTGCCTGTTTGCTCCAAGACCTTGTATGCCCTTCTCATCAGCATTATGGATTGCGGGTCGGGTTTGGGCAACTCAGTAGGGGGAAGGGCTTCCAGAAGGTTACGCCCTTCGGAGAACTGGGGCATGGACTCCAGCCACTTTCCGTAGCACTGTTCTGCAATGACGCTAATGATTTGCTCAGCCACACGGGCTGAGGCTGATAAACCTTTTCCCCACTGCTCAAAGCGTTCCAACAGCGACACCAGAAGGTTAAGGTCAGATGGCAGGGGACAGGAAGCCATGATCTCAAGCCATTCCTCCGACGAAGACCGCTGGGCTTCGTCCAGAAGGGTGAACCAAGCATCAGCGGGATCAAACTCAAAGAGCGCATGGAAGATGTCCAATGCCTCCGATTTAAATTCGCTCTCCTTCTCCCATCTCATTCCCCTCAGAAGCCGTTTCAGTTCGCGTTCGGTCAAAGTTTGCTTGGCGGGTTCGGTAAGTTCCCTTGCCAACTCCGTCAGTGCTTTTGGCGAGCGCAAGGCATGCCATGCCGTGATGACTTCCCGCAGTCGCTCCCACAATAACGGGACGGCTTTTTCACGCAATTCGGCTACTTGTTCATCCCAACCTGCGCTCTGCATCCAAAATCTCAATAAGGTTGCTCGGCTTATCTTCGTTTTGCTCAACTTCTCTGCCAGTGACGGGTTCAGCAAAGCAGCAAGGCGTTCTTCCAAAGTCGTGAAACTTTCAGCGATTGCCTTTCCTTTTTCCCACCACCAGTCTGTCCGTTCCCTTTTCGCTTTACCCAGCCGCTCTTCCAGTCTTTGAGCCACCCTTTCTACTTGACTGTCAACTTGCTCGTCGCCAATTTTCAGTGCCCGCACCGCCTCTGGCGTCAAAGTTTCTGGAAGGGGCGTTTCCTTAGTCGCCTCAAGGGCTTTGTCCAATGCCCAAATTAAAACGCTCCATGCCTCACGGTGGGCATGGCTTTTCGTTTGAGCCAGAAGGGGCAAACCGCGCTCCACCAACTCCTCTTTGCCCAGCCAATCAGAAAGTTGCCAATAGGAATACATGGTCAACAACGCAATGCCCACTTCTTCGCCCTGTCGCAATCCTCTTTCCACCCATTCCCACAACTTTGCCCGAACCCGCTCAACCTCTGCATCCTTGCCTTTCCGTTTCGGGTCAAACAAATCGTCAAGGGCATCCCCAAATGCCTTTCTGACCGTTTCGCCCTCTTCCAGCAAGGTAAGCCGTTCAGGTGTTTGACGCCGAATTTCTTCCATGAGCCGTTGACACTCTGGGTCATTGAGTATTGCCTCTTCCAATTCCCGCTGCAAACGACGGGGCAACTCATGTGGCTTTAGTCCCAGATGCCCAAAGCGTTCCTTAAAGATTTGCTCTTCTCGCTTTACTAATTGCTCGTGAATTTTGGAAGATCGCTTCCACCTGCGCCTTTGCTCCTCCCTTTGGCGAAGCAACATGGGCATGATGGCAGCGTAGTAACTCAAAAACTCATTGGCATCACATTTTAGCAGCACGGCAACAGCGTCCTTCACTGTCTCCACCTGTGCCCTTCTTTGGGCTGCCTCGTCAGGCTTAAAACTCTCAGGCAAAGCAGGCGTCTTGCGCAGGTAGTCGTCCAACTTGTTGCGAATGAACGGGGCAAGGAAGGCGGGATATTTCAGGCTCTGAAGAATTTTTCGGGCAAACAGGCGGACGCTGCGGTTGGGGTGAAACAACGATGCCGTTAGCGATTCTTGCAATTGCTGGTCGGTCGGTAGTTTGGAAGCGAAGGCTGCAAGCGCTTTTTTATTCAAAGGGGGCAAATCGCCCCAACGCAAATCAGTGAACTTGTCCAATGCGTCAACGACGACGCTCCAATCGCCTCGTTCCAGCGCCGTCTCTATCCGCTGCGCAACTGTCCGTTCCAACACGGCTTTTCGCCTCCCTTATGCGCTGCTTTGCCCTTCCTTCTGCCCTCTCGCCCGACAGTCTTTTTGGTGACCATTCGCTTAGCACCAAATTTAACGCCGCACTTTTTGCTTCGTCCACAACTTTGTCCGTCAACCTGAACGGGGATGACCGCCTCTATTATTTTGTCCGCCTTGATGCCGTCGGCGAAACAGAGTGCGCTGGCTCGGCAACCCAATCGTAAGTCGGAAGGAAACTTCCGTCCCGCAATTGAATGCCTTTCGGGTTGAACAGCACGCCATCCATTCGCCCCATCGCTCGCACCGCAATCGCCACGATGCCGTAAGCGCTCACTGGCTTCACCTCTCCCTTCTCCGAAACCCCGTTGCCGTTGCGGTCACGCCAAACGGCGATCCCCGCCAACTCTTTGCCCCTCAACCATCCATCCCCATCATCGTCCAACGCCCTTAGCGCCTCATAGCCGTCCCGCCAAAACATCCACCAAGTCACCGAGCCAAAGAGTTGTCGCCCCGAAGTAATCCGCCCCGTCCCATCGGCGTCCCAAACTAAGATGCCCGCCTTCGGCGTCACCCACCGCCACCTTTCCACGATATCGTCTCCGTCCAAGTCAAAGCGAACGGTTCGCTGAGAAATCAAGGCGTCAAGGGGCAAGGGTTCACCGATGGGGAAAAGGATGGGCGTGATGGGTCGGGACTTTCTCTTCAGCGCCTCAATGGCGTGGGTGATTTGCTTTTGTTCCCACCATAGCAAAAATTTCGCCAACCGCAAAATGCCCTGCCCCGCTTCCACTGCGATGGACGCTGGCTCGCCGATGTTCAAGAATTTCGCCTGCAGTTCCTGATGGACGCTCAACCGAAACGCTTGTCGGTAAGCCTTAAGTGCCTGCTTTCGCCACGCATTAGCGGAAACTTTTCGGGGCGGTGAAAGCCAAGGCGCTGGCACGCGGTCGGCGTAAGGGATGCCTTGCTCCAACATCCAACCGAACCCCAGCCAGTAAAGGGCTTCGTCGGGTTTCAACTGAGTGGCGATGGCGTAGTGTTTGACGGAAAGGGAAAGATGGCGCAGCGCCTTTTCGTCAGGCTCACCTAACTTCTCAAGGCGACGCACTAAGGGGCTGTCGTAAGGGGCAAACTTCAAAGGCTTGTTGGGGTAATGGGGCACCCATGTCTCCTGCCCTTTGGCGAAGGCAAGGCTGTGCAGGCGGGCAAGGACATAGTGCCCATGCGCATCCTTCGGGTTTTGCTGGACATAGCGGCTGACATTCGCCAGTAGGCGATTAACGGGCGTCATCGGCGGCTTCGCCCAAAGTGCCCAAGAGAGTTGGGGGACAGCGAATGCCAAAAGTGCCGAGATGGCGATGGCACTGCCTTTTTGCCACGAGCGCATCGTCGGTCACCTCCGTCACCGATTTCGTGCCATCCTTTGGACGGCAGTGCTTTGCCCGTTCGTTCCCGACGACAAAAGCGGGTGGGCTGAGTGATTGCCCTCTCCTGCCCTCTTGTGATGGCGTTAAACTTACACCTGCCCTGATTGCTTATAGGCAAGTCGGCTTGGCGGACGGTGACGCAAATGGGTTTGGCGATGCCGACGGCGGTGCTCACAGAAGTGCGGCGGGAACGGGTGACTGTTCGTGCCGTCGCCATCGGGCTACTGCTCGTCCTCGCCCTCATCTGGTGGATTCACCACGCCGAATTTCGGTTGGGCGGGACGATGGGGCACACCGCCTTGGCGAACACTGCCCTGCCCGTCGCTGCCTTTTTCGCCTTGATGGTGCTGACGGCATTGAACGGGCTCGTCGCCCGCCTCGCAGCGGGTTGGGCGCTGACGCAGGGCGAGTTGTTGACGATTTACGCCATCACGGCAGCGACGACGGGCATCGCTTCGTCAGGCGGCGTCCATTTCCTCGTGCCCGCTTTGACAGCCCCGATTTACTACGCCACGCCCGAAAACAATTGGCGCGAACTCATCTTGCCTCACATCCCTTCGTGGTTCATCCCCCACGACCGTGCCGCCGTCATCGCTTTTTACACGGGCAGCGACCGCGTGCCTTGGGCGGCGTGGTTCGTCCCGTCTGTCGTGTGGAGTGGGTTTTTGGCGCTGGTGATGCTGACGACCCTTTGCCTCGTCTTGCTTTTGTGGCGTCAGTGGATTGAGCGGGAACGACTTTCCTTCCCGACGGCGCAAGTGCCTTTGTTAGTGACGCAACCTCAATCACCGCTTTGGCGCTCCCGAAGTTTTTGGGTGGGTTTCATCCTCGCTTTCGGTGTCGGCACTTGGAACACTTTCGCCCGCAACTTTCCCGTCCTGCCTTTGCTGGATGTGCGGGGCGAAATCCTCAACCTCGCCAACGCCTTCACTGAACGCCCTTGGAACGCCATTGGCTGGACGCCCGCTACCTTCTACCCCTTCATCATCGGCATCGCCTACTTGCTCAGCACCGAAGTGACGCTGAGTTGCTGGCTGTTTTACTTGCTGGTCAAAGTGGAACGCATCGTCACGGCGGCATTGGGATGGGACGCCATCGGGCGGGGCGGTTTCAATGTCATGCCTTACACTGAGCACCAAGGGGCAGGGGCTTTCCTCGCCATCGCTTTGCTGAGTTTGTGGTTCGGGCGGAAGCAATTGCTTGCTGAGTTGCGCGCCAATCAAGCGGGCGACGATGCCCCTTCGCCTCGCCTTGCCCTCGTCGGCTTCCTCATCGGGTTTGGGTTGCTGACGGCGTTTGCGGTCGTGGCGGGGATGCGCCCTGTCACCGCCTTCGTGTTGCTGGGTTTGTCGTTGCTTTACATGGCGGCGGCGACGCGGTTGCGGGCGGAAGTCGGCAATGCGTGGCTGTTTGGTCCGCGCGTTGACCCCAACACCCTCGTGACGACGACCTTCGGGACAGCCGCTTTGCGCCCCCGCGAGTTGACCGTCATGGCGTTCTTGCGCAACATCACCACCTTTGATTTGCGCTGCCTCCCCATGCCCCATCAGTTGGACGCCGTCAAATTCGCCCGCGCCGTCGGGTTGCCCTTGCGCCCGTTGGCGATCGTTTTGGGCATCGGGACGCTTATTGCAGCGCCCTTCGCCTTCGTCAGCGTCGTCAAGTTGCTTTATCAACTCGGAGCGGCGGCGAAGGCGGATGCGTGGCGGGTCTTCATGGGGCGACAACCTTTCAACGAGTTGGGGGGCTACTTGCGTCAACCCCTCGCAGCGGATTGGCGGGAAATCGCAGCGGTCATTTTCGGTTTCACCTTGACGGTTGGCTTGACGGCGTTGCGTGCCCATTTGCTTTCGTTGCCGTTGCATCCCTTCGGCTACGCCGTCGCCAACACCCACACGATGGACAAAGTTTGGTTGCCCTTTTTGATCGCATGGGCGATGAAAACTTTCATCTTGCGCTACTTCGGCAGCAAGACCTACCGTGCCCTCGTGCCCTTCTTCGTCGGGCTGATTTTGGGCGACTTTGCGCACGGCGGCTTGTGGACGCTGGTCGGCTGCCTCGTCCCTAACTTCCGCGTCTACCCGATGAACTGGTGACCTCATTCGGGCAGCGGCTTGCCTTTCGTCTCAGGCGCAATGGGCAAAATCGCCAAGCCCAAAAGGAAGACGCCCGACAGCAACGCCCCCGCCTCGCGGATGCCGAAGGCTGCCCTCAATTGCCCGAAAGTGTAGGGACCGAGAATTGCCAAGTAGCGGGCGACATTGTAACAAAAGCCCGTCCCCGTCGCCCGCAGGCGCGTCGGGAAAAGTTCGGGAAAGTAAACGGCGTAACCGCCAAACAAACTCGTCGTGAAAAAGCCCATCAGCGGAAACAGGATAAGGGCATGGGCGAACGAGTGGGTGGCGAAGAAGGTCAGCGGGACGACAAAAAAGCAGCAAACAAAAGCGACAGCGAAAGCGCCCCGCCGCCCGATGCGTTCCGCTAACCACGCCCACGCTAAGATGCCGAAGAACGCCCCAGCGTTTTGCATCATGATGGCGATGCCGACAGCGCGTTCTGTGGGCGCTTTCAATTCGGGCAAGTTTTGCGGGTTGAGGACGGAGCGGAGCAAATCGGGCGACCATGTGCCGATGCCCCAAAACCCGATGACGCCGATGGCGGCTAAACTGACGCCGACGAGCGTGTGATGGCGCCAAGTCGGGTCAAGGAGCATCTCAAAAATGCTGCCCAGTTGCGTTTGCCCCCTCGCCGCCATCTGGCGGGCGTGTTCCCAGCGTTCGGGTTCTTTGACGAACAGACGGATGACGAAGACGAGCAAGGCAGGCAAAGTCCCGAAGCCAAACATCCACCGCCAACCCCAATGGGGCGAAGCGCCAATGGTCAAATTGAGCAACCCCGCCATCATGTTGCCCAACGCCGACGCCGCTTGCATGATGCCCAGAGCGGCAGGACGGGCGTGGGCGGGAAAAACTTCGGCGACCAACGCCGCACCCGACGCAAACTCGCCACCAACTCCCAAGCCCGTGAAGAAGCGACAAAGGGCAAACTGCCACCAGTTTTGCGACAACCCCGACAAACCCGTGAAGCCCGCATAAAGCAAAACGGTCAACGCCATCGTCCGCGTCCGTCCCCATCGGTCACCGACGATGCCGAACAGAAAACCGCCCGTCGCCCAACCGAAGATGAAGATGGACTGGACGATGCCCCCGTAGGACGCAAGGCGCGGGTCTTCGGGTTTGGCGTTGAGCAACTCCATCAATGCAGGTTGGCGCGCCAGCACATAAATCCACTGGTCCATCGTGTCAAACGCCCAACCCAACGAAGCGACGACCAAGACGAGCCAGTGATACCCTGTCAAGCCCTCATACCATCGGGTCGGCTTGGTCACTCCTCGCTCCGCCATGTCCATCCCCCGCAGTTCAGCGTTGCTGGGCAAATCGCTGCCAAAGGGACTCCAACTCTTGCGGTGCTGGCTTGACGCTGTGGACGACGAAACGGAAACGAAAGACGAGCGGTTGATGGGGCGCCATCACGAATTCGCCCTTCCTCGGCGGGGCGAACCCGACGAAGGGCACGCCGGGCGTTAAGCGCGGGGCGTTGGGAAAATGCAAATTGGCGGGATGGTCCATTTGCGTGATGCCCGCCCATTGTTCACCCACTTGCCCGCCCATCAAAACCCAACGGGCGGGAACGCCATCGGCATCCGCCCGCGTCTTGCCTTCAGAGTTGAGCACTTCATACAAGCGGGCGTCCATCCATGCCCGATTACCCCGACAACCCAATCCGCCGTAGCGATACTCTTCCATGACCAACGGCGTCTCCGTGATGTTGACCAATTCCGTCGTCAGGTCAAAAACCCAATGGGCAGGTTCGTTGCCTTCGGGGGCATAAGTGACGATTGTCCAACGCTCCCGCACGACAGGCACCCAATCTTCGCCCTTCCGTGCCTCCCAACGGTGGCGGACGATAAGGATGGCTTTGTCGGGTAGCAGTTCCAACCGCTCAAAAGCGTCAAAGTTCGTTCGTCCCGTGTTGGCGTGCAAGTTCCAAAAATCAGGGCGCAAATCACCCCAGCGCGTCCGTGTCCACGCAAAGAAGATGCCCCGATGGTGGAAGTGGTCGGGCGGACCCCAGTCGGTCACGATGACGCCCTTCGGGTTCCAAACGGGATGCAAAAAACCGCTGGTGGCGTGAATAGGCGGGGCGCCTTGCGGCGCTGCCACGCCGTAGTTGTATTGCCAAACGGGTTTGCCCCGAAAGAGCAACCGCACATTGCGGGACACTTCTTCCGCAAAGGCGAACGGGCTTTCGGGCGCCATTACCGACAGCGCCCCAATGCTCGGTCGCTCCACGACCACGCCCTTACCGACCATCGCCAATATCCCTCCGCAAAGCAACATCAGCCACCCTTTGCCCATCGCTGAACACCCGCCCCATTGTAGCACCTCATCGGCAGCATTTACATGAACAAGCGGGCAATCAAGATTCGCCCCGCCACGCCTTTGCGCCTTGCACATGGAGCGGATGGCAGCGCAGTCGCCGCCAAGTCCCGTTAAAGCGGATGCGTTTCCCGTCCCAATCCACCCGCACCTCCTCGCTCAATTCCAGTTGCAGGTGATGGTTGGGGCAAAGGACGAGCATGTTGCCGGGGTGATCGGCGCGGGGACCGAAAACCGTCAAGGGACGCAAGTAATGCACCTCAATGACCATGCGCCCGTCGGGCGTTAAAAATTGCGCCCCGCAAATTTGGCAGCGGAAATCGTAAAGCCGCCGCAGCCATGCGCTTTGTTCGCCTTTGCGCCGATAGGTTCGCCCCCGCCATCGGTAGGTCGGCGCCCGTTCCACTGCCATCTTCGCCCAAACATCCTTTTCCGCCCCCGTTGTCTTCCGCAACCGTTGCACTTGCCGCTCAAAAGTTCGCAGCGCTTCGGCAAGGTGAGGGTTGTTAGCCAAGATGTGGCGTTTGATGCCGTCCCAAAACTCCGTCGCCTCAAAGACGCTCCCTTGCAGTTGCCGAAAAAGCGGCGCCGTCGCAGCGTCAGTTTTCAAATGCCTCAAAGGCACGGGATGGTCCAACCGCAACACGGGTTCGGGCGCCAAATCAAAGGTGTTCAAGTCGCCCGTCCCCGGCACTTCCTCGTAACCGCCGCTTGCCAACGCCGCCAAACCGACGATGCCTTCGCCCGCCTGATAAGCGACGACGACATCGCCCCGTCGCATAGCACGGACGCAACGGAGCGAGACGGGCGAGCGAATCCACTCGTAACCGCCCCACGAAAAATCCGCTGGCGCCCATTCGTGCCGATGGCGGAAAAACTCATCCCAATGCCACCCTTCGGGCTTGCCCTTGATGCGCTCGCTGGCGACGACCAGCCAAACTCTCCCGCCCATCCCTTCATCGCCTCCGCACAATTTTACGGGCACGCAGCGAAACATTGGAGTGCCAACTGTCAAGGAGGCGAAAAGGTGTCGGAGAAGAAGCCGATCCGTGAATGGGTTTTGGCGGCGCAAAAAGGTGACCAGAAAGCCTTTGAAGAACTCTTCCGCCTCTTTCACGGCACCGTTTACAACACCGCCCTGCAACTTTTGGGCAACCCCGAAGACGCCGAAGATGTCACGCAGGACGCTTTTTTGCGGGCGTGGGAACAACTGCCCAAACTGACCGCCCCCGAAGCCTTCCGCAACTGGCTCTTGACCATCACCGTCAACCTCTGCCGCAGCCATTTCCGCAAAGCCACCGTGCCCACCGAGTCGCTGGACAACCCGCCCGAAAGCGAAGACGCCGAAGAAGAGCCGATCAGGGAAATTGCCGACGAAGGAGTAGATGCGGAAGCCATCGTCTTGCAACGGGAGACGGCACGGTTGGTCCGGCGCGCCGTCGCCGAATTGCCCCTCGCCTTCCGCGAAGTTATCGTCCTGCACTACTTTGAAGGCTTGGAACTTGCTGACATCGCCAAAATCCTTCGGGTGCCCATCGGGACGGTCAAAAGCCGCCTCGCCCGCGCCCGCGAGCAATTGCGACGGAAACTGGAACGATGGCTTTGAACGGCAGCAAGGAAATAGCGAGTGGCGAGTGAGTAAAGGGCGACTCGCCGAACGGCGACGAAAAGCGGATAGCAAACACTGTCGGAGTGGCTATCAGCCACGACTTACCCGTCACATCCACCCCAACTTATCTGCCACGCCATTTTGCCGCTCGCCATTCGCTGTTCGCTCTACTCGCTACTCGCCCAACTGCAAGTCGCTTGCCTTGATGGGTTGGGGCGTGCCCGTTTGCCACGCTTGAACAGCCTTCAGCGCCACGACGGTCGCTTCCAACCCTTCGGCAGCGCCCGTCATCGGCTTCTTGCCTTCAGTGATGGCAGTGATGAAGTGGCTTAAGGCAGCGAATTGCTCGTGGTCTTCTAAGGCGGGCTGAAAGCCTTCCTCGCCGGGCAACTTGCCTTGCTCAATCAACTTGGTGGCGTTAGCGACGAGCAAAAAGCCTTCGCTTTGGGCGATGCGCTCCCGTTTAGCGTAAACTTCCCAGCCCAAACTGGGTGCGTCGGCTTCCTTGAACAAGACGCCGTAAAAGCCCGACAGGTAAATCGTCCCGAACTCGCCCGCAAACAAATCAAACGCACCCTGATAGGAGTTGGTCAGCGTCGCATGGTAAGTCATCCGCACGCCGTCAGGAAACTCCAAGACGCATTGAACCGTGTCGGGCACTTCCCGCCCGTCTTGCCACAAGATGATGCTCCCCCACGCCGCCACAGAAGTCGGTTGCGCCCGCAAAAACCATCGCGCCACATCAAATTGGTGCAACGCCACTTCGGTGAACAAGCCCCCCGAAGTTTCGCGGTAAAGTTTCCAGTTCACTTGGCGCTCCAACGCCGCTTCCCGAACGGGACGGCGCCAACTCGTCTTCCGATGCCATTGGGCTTGAACCAGTGTCGGTTTGCCGATCGCTCCCGTCCGCATGAACTTAACGGCGTGCTCGTAAGCGGGATTGTAACGGCGCTGCAAGCCGACTTGAAAGACCGTGCTTGCCTTAGCGCCCGCTTGGGCGATGGCGCGCGCTTCCTCCACCGTCAGCGCCAAGGGCGGTTCGCACCAGACATGCTTGCCCGCCTGCAACGCCTCCAACACGATTTGCTTGTGCGTGTGGGGCGGCGTGGCGACGATGACGGCGTGAACATTTTTGTCGTCCAACACGCGACGATAGTCCGTGTGAGTAGCAACGGGTTGCCCCACGATGTCTTGCGCCTTTTTCAAATGGGGCTCATAGATGTCGCACAGGGCGACGACTTTTGCGTTCGGCACTTTGATCAAATAGCCCAGCAACTCCCGCCCATATTCGCCCGTCCCGATGACGGCGCAATTGACCGTTCCTTGCGCGCTGAGGGTCGGGCGTTTGGCGACGGCAGTGAGCAACCCTGCCAACGCCGTTGTCTTCAGAAATTCCCTGCGGGTCAACTCTTGTGCCATGCGTCCTTTGCCCCCTTTGGTCGTCGCAAGTTTTCATCGCCAACAGGAAAGACGACACTTGCTGTCGCTGGGTTTACTTTGCCACGCCACTTTAACGGGTGAGCGCGTCTTCGGGCACGAGCAATTCGGAAGGGTGACGCACCACAAACAACTCGCACTACGGGCTTTAACTCGCAGTCAATGACGGAAAAGCATGAGCGCCAAATTTAGTCGGCGAATTTCTCTAACCGCGCTTCGTTCACTTCACCCAAACAACCTCGCCCTTCAGGTCGTCGGCGATCTTAATGGCGATTGTGTCGGCGTGATGGGACAAGGATGCTCGTGTCAGGACAG
>Ga0079992_140885_pt1 | contig 14060 bp, 16 predicted proteins | sample FaiFalFF_MnMetaG_3_FD_69197 | JGI IMG/M metagenome (GOLD analysis project Ga0079992, IMG submission 69197) | Freshwater microbial communities from Yellowstone National Park, Wyoming, USA - Fairy Falls B (FF_Mn_B) MetaG (SPADES assembly) (version 2) | ecosystem: Environmental > Aquatic >... | reverse complement strand
AGCGTCGGGGTTTTTTGTTTTTGTGTATTTATTTGCAATTTAATTTTTGTTAAGAAAAATGTCAAGTGGGTGGGGGTGATTTTGAATTAATGTGGTAGCGGGATGAAATGATTTTTGTGGTACTACCCTTCTCTATTAATTTAATATACTATATAAATGCACTGATCGAGGGCTCTCAGTAAGTTTTTACATTGCTCCTGACTCTGACAACAACATCAACAGCAGGGGCTATAATGGGGTCTGTTTTAAACCACTTAGCTATTTGATAAGGTGGTTGCGGTTGATTTACATCGTTTAAAAGAGATTTCAAAACTTGTCCTTTTTCTTTATAAACTATCCAAACGGCATCAGCGGAAATTGAAGATGGGATTTGAGAGCTGTCGGTTGTGATTATATAAACAGCGCCATATAGAGGTCTGCGTTCGGGTCCGGGCATTAAATCTATACCTAAAAAGGTGTTGAGAAAGAGTGATTTTCCAGCGACATTAATGGTTGTGGGGGTTTGGAGTAATTCGTCAATTGGGATGTCAGGGATTGGTTCAACGCCGTGATCTTTGCAACCGATGAGGAAGAGTAGAAGAAGTATAAAGGTTAAAGGTCGCATGGTTGATTTTTTCGTTTATTTGTAGGGTTTCTGTTAGAAAGTTATTAAAATTTAAGGATTTTGGCAAGGGATTTGGATTATAAAAGTGTTAAGTCAGTAACCTATGTAACCTGAGTAACCTTTGTAACTTTTGTAACCTAAGTTAACAGATTTTGGAGTGAGTGAGGCGATTATGGTCTGCGGATAAAAGAAGTTGCCGAAGGCAATTTGAAGAAATCCTTGATTTCCCTTTTATCCGCTGTTATTTGTAGTTGCTTCATATCGTTATTCTGAAAATAATTCTTTCTCTACCATTCTCATATAATAGTTCACATAAAATATATCGGGCTCATGTTTGACAGGTCGGACTCTAATTTCAAATTTTGGATCACTTGGATTGGTATTATCAAATAGAACTAAACCTATCCCGAAAATTAAGCACAAGGAATCAAGTTTTGAAATATCACTTTCAGGGGAATTTTTAGGAATCACTAAGTAGGATTTATGACTAAATAGTTTATATGAGCATGCTTGTCCAAATGCTGTAATTAATTCTCTCGCATCTGCTTTTATTTCTGCTGAAACTATTTCTGTAGGTGCTTTAATAATGTCACTTCTGCGAGATTCTCTCTTTCCTATTACATCCGGTGTTCCCCATTTATCTTTAAATCTATTTCCTCCTAATGGTATAGCTTTTGTACATTCTTCTAATTCCTCAACTAGCCATCGTGCGAAAGGCTCGTAAAAATCTACTTCTTTTATCTCTTCAACTTCAGCTGAAGGTTTTTGACTTTCTTCGCTTATTTCTTCATCTCTAAATGACACATGCCGGAAAAGTCCTCGTGCAGGTTTGTAAACCTCGTTTGACATCTCCTTGTCTAAATTCCAAATGCTCCCATCAATAGTATTAATTGAAATATCTGGGAACTCTGCGTGTAACTTTTTAACAAGCTTTGAGAAACGAATACCGTTGGGATTTGATTTGATTATTTCTATTGCCTTTTTTCTGATTTTTTCTCTTTTTGTTTCCATTTTAATCACCACTTATTTTATAAAAGAAGTTTTTGCATGACGGAAATTATGTCATTTAACTTATTCTTAGACGGCGCTCTTATTTCTTCTAAAACTCTGAGGTGGTCTAGTTTTATCGGAACTTAGAGAAAAAAGTATAGAATACATATTTTCAAAATAAGGAATACAGACGGGAAGAGAAACACAATCTTTTTTAAAGGTTCTCTTATCAATATTCATTTCTTTATTTTTTATCTTTCTCTCTTTAATTTGATGATCGATGTCAACATCATTTTTCACTTTCTTTTTACATAGAATTTTATATAAAAAATATAACTGCATTAAAAAGTTATCAAAAATTAAAAAGTTTGTCAAGGGGGTGATGGGGTTTAAAAGTGTTTAGGTAGTAACCTGAGTAACCTTTGTAATCTGTGTAACCTGTGTAACATGAGTTAACAGGTTTTGGGTCAAAGCGAGGTGTCTTTATTTTTATCAATTGGAAGCAAGGATTGAATTTTTCATTTGATGAGGATCATTTTCTTTTGTTCAATGAAGTTCCCTGTTTGGAGGCGGTAGAAATAGACACCAGTTGGTAAGTCGTTTGCGTTAAGTCGTAAACCTTGAGTGTGATATTCATGCGCTGTGGGGATAGAGACGGGTCATTTTATTTGGTAATTTGAATGAGAGGTTATAACAGTAGTATTTAAAGAATCTCTATTTCTTTTAAAAACTCTTCCCAGTCGTTTTCTTTCCATTTGAGGTCTTTTATTTGCAATAAATATCTTTCTTCTCGGACTTCACCGAGATAGTCCAGTGTAACACCTTTAGGTTTTAATAGAGATTCCGTTGTTTTAAAATAACCGCATACAATTCCTTTTAAGTCAGTTTGTATTTCTCCACATTTGTAATAATTGATTCTTTTTCTTATTTCAGCAAGGTAGTCTTTGAAAAGGTTGTCATTGGAGGGAATTTTCTCTTCAGCGAAGTCAACGAGTTTTGAAAATCCACAGACCTCAATGAAAAACTGTAGAATTACAGCGTGAGGGATAGAACATTTTACCATGATGCCATATTCATAACCTATATCTGCCTCTGCCCAAATACCAGCCAAGTTCGGGGTTGATTTTATACTAACTTTCTTTTTGGCATTTATGATATCATTTCTATATCTATCAATTTGCCTTGAAATCTCCCAATCTAATTCTATCTTTACAGGAAATCTTTTCTCTAAGAATTTCTTGATCACAACCTCACCCAACTTTCCTACAAATTGATCTACAAGGATAGCTTCAAATGTTCTCTTTCTTTCTCTAAATCCCTTTGCTGTTATTGTCGCCTTTGTTCCACCCGAAAACATTTGATAGGTAATTTCAATGCAAAATATCAGTAATCTTATAATATCTTCGTCATTCAATTTCAAAACAACTGTGTTTGGCAGTATTTTTTCTTTGAGCCAAGATAAAACTCTATCTTCATTAAGAAACATCTTTTTTCCTTGGTAAGAAATTACTTCAAAATCATTAACCCGACATGCTGACAGTAATAGATCGGTAAGCTCGTCATCATCAAGAGGTATATTTTGAATATTATTTCTCAGATTCCGAACAAAGTTTAACATTTTCTCTTTAAAACTAATTGGTTTATCTAAATCTCTTTTTAAAATCTGCATATTTATCTCTTCTTTTTTAACACAACCAAATGTTCTGTTTTTATTCTGCTGTCTTTTTCACCGGAAGCGGGGTTAATATCCGTCTTAAACATTACTCTTGATACAATTTTATCAACAAATGTAACCTCATGTTCCCATCCAAATTCTTTTAGGTGTTCAATTATTATATCATCAATAGGAATAGGCATTGTCCTTATTTTGGCTGGACCGACAAAAATACACATATAATCTGTAACTCTTTCTCCTAAATTGGAGAAGATGCCTAAAATACTATGAAAATATCTATCGTATAGTGTTTTAAGATGCTTTTCTTTTATTTTTTCTCTAAACTCATAATATTTTTCCGAATGAATTTTTATTTTAGGCACAGTTCTATATGGTATTTCTTTTTTGCTTAGTTCTTTTATATAGGATTCTTCATAACCAAGCCAGAATAGTTCCAATTTAGTTGATCTTATATATTCTTGAGCTTGTAGGTAAGGTGGTGATGTTATGAGAATATTTACATCCTCCTCTAATTTTGTAAAAAGTGTATCCACTCCCGCTTTGATTTTATAGTTGACTTGTTTGGGATTTAAATAGTTATATTCCCAAACTTTCTTTAAGAGTTTGTATATTTCTTTTTGAAGCATATCATAAAATTGAGATTTCCAATCTTTTTTTAGAAGTTCGTTTATTTTCTTTCTTGAATAATTTGATTTATACAATTTATGAACTTTTTCATCCGCATAAGAGAAATATCTTGTTACTTTGATTAAAGGTATCAAAAGAATATATTTAGTTTCGTCCGTTAATGAGTGGGCGAACCCCCAGGATCTTGAAAGGATATGGATAAATTCATCAGGAAACCAATAATTCAAATTAGACCATTTTGGGATAAATTCTTCTTGCGAATTTTTAATTTCTTTCATTAATTCTTGAAGATTTGCTTTAGGGTTTTTCATTACAGCGGTATCATGAATTATACTTATAATTGGATTTAAATCCCAAAGCTCATAATCATACCCATACACTCTTGATACTATACCTACGGTTCCATAACCAGCGAAAGGGTCAAATATTTTCATACCGGGTTTGGCATACCTTTTTAAAACATAAGCAATAACTTGGGGGATAAATTTTGCTGGATATTTATAAATAGCAAAAGTTCCATAAGTCGTTGATGGAATTTCTGGGATTGTATTTCTAAAAAGTATTGGAACTTTGTTAGATAAATTGTTTGTAAGGGCGTTATCTTCTTTAACATCAATAGATTCTTCTTCGTCCCATAGTTTTATTTGTTTATATTTTTCCCATTCGTTCATCATTTTTTGCTTTATTTTATTCTGTATACATCTTAAATGCTTCAATTTAACTTAAATTATTTAAAAACCACCGAAATTTAAAGAATTCATTAAGGCAAAGGGAATATATCAAAGGTGTTAAGGCAGTAACCTATGTAACCTTTGTAACTTTTGTAACCTTTGTAACCCGAGTTAACAGGTTTGAGATAAATTTTATTAGGTTTCTTCGGGGTTGATTTTTCGGTATAGGTCAAGGGCTTTTTCTATTAGGGATTTGTTGTTTTTCTTGTAGAATTCAAAGATTTCGTTCAGGACTTGTGTTTGGGTTGTGTTTGGTTTAAGTTCGGCGATTTTGCGATAGTAAGTGAGGGCTCTTAAAATTTCAAAGTTTTCACGGGTGAAGATGACTGTGTGTCTTATGAGCCCTTCTTTGAGTCCCTGTTCTACTGTTGGGCGTTCTTCTTCGCTTGTGGTCCCTGCGAGTATTTGTTCAACGCTTGAGCCGAGTGATTTTCTTTTTTTCATTTTCTACCCAAGATTTCTTTTGCAAGATTTAGATAATCTTCAGCGCCGTTGGAGCGCGGGGCGTGTTCAAAGATGGTTTTCCCGAAGCTTGGTGCTTCAGCAAGCATGATGTTTTCTCTGATGAAGGTTTTGAAGACCTTGTCTTTGAAAAATTTATAGATGCCGTCTTTAACTTCACGGTCAAGGTTGCGGTGTTTATTTACCATGGTGCAGATGACTCCGGTTATTTCAACATCTGGGTTGAGGCGTTCTTTTACGAGTTTGATTGTGTTGAGGAGTTTGCCGACGCCTTCAAGAGGGAAGTAGTGTGTTTGAATTGGGATGAAGATCTCTTTTGCGTAGGTTAGGGCGTTGACGGTTAGAAGTCCAAGGTTCGGGGGGCAGTCAATCAGGATGAAGTCAAAATTTTTTATGTTTTTCATCGCTTTTTTCAGTAAGAATTCTCTGCCGTATTCGTTTATAAGTTCAACTTCTGCTGCTGCGAGGTCTATGTTTGAGGGGATCACATAGATATTATTTCGGTTGACGATGACTTCTTCGGGTTTGGCTTCGCCTTTGAGGATGTGGTAGACGGTTTTTTTGAAGTTTTTTATGCCGAGACCGTTGGTAGTTTGAGCTTGGGGGTCAATGTCAATGAGAAGGACCTTTTTTCCGAGGATTTTCAGAGCTGCGCCGAGGTTGATGGTTGTAGTTGTTTTTCCGACGCCTCCTTTGTGGTTTGTGATGGATATTATTCGCATGGCTGTATTTGGAGTTTATTTTTGTTAAGCTTGTAACCTGAGTAACCTTTGTAACCTATGTAACCTGTGTAACCTAAATTGACAGTTTTTAAATCAAACATTGGCGTTTTTTTGAATTTAATTTGAATTTTCATAGGGTTAAAATTTAACATTTAGATCTATTTCGTTAAAAGTTCCGCATTTTGAACAGGGTAGGTGATAGGTTCTACCGACTACAAGTTTTACAATGTTTTTGTGATCGCAAGAAACGCATGAAATAAATATATCCACAAGTTCTCCGGGTTGTTTGTTTCTTATTTGGCGGTAATAAGTTGGGTGAATGAGGTTTTTATCTTCAAGAATTTTTTGAAGGAGTTTGAAGGGATAAGTTAGTTCTTTGTCTTTGTATTTTTTATTTATCAGGTCCATTGCGTAAAGGACTCTGTCAAGTCCGAATTTATCAATAAGAGGTTGAATGTTGGTGTTAGAAAATAGTCCTTCGCCTTTAGTGATGACTTCTTTTTTGTTGATTTGTTCATTTTCGGTTTGTTTTGGCTTTGAGTTATCCACATCATCATCGTCATCGTTTTCCTTATGGATGTTGATGATGATGTTTGGTTTTTCTTCTATATTATGGTTTTTCTTAGGAGAAGAGTTTTTCTTTTTAACTGATTGATTTTTAGTGCGTTTTCGGGGTTTTTGAGGTTGAGTTTTTTCACTCTGTGAACAAATTTCTTGGGTTTTTTCACTGTATGAAAAAACTTCCTGACTTTTTTCACTGTATGAAAAAACTTTTTCATCGGGGTTGTGGATAACTTTTGATTGATTTTCAATGTTTTTTCCGCTTTTTTCGTTGGTTTTGTGGATATCGTTGTAGTAATCCACATTGAGTTTCCAGATATCCACAATTTGGTAGACATTTCTTGGGCGGGTTTTAACTTTTTTAGTTCCGACGAATTTTATCAAGCCGAGTTTTAGGAGGTTTTGGATGGATTTATGGACTTGTCCGACGCTTATTTTCATCTTTTCTGCTAAGTATGTGATGGAAGCCCAGCATTGGCCATTTTCACCGGCGATGCGTTTGATGTGGATGTAAAGCATGGCGTCGTAGATGGAGAGGTTGTCAAGGATCCAGTTTGGGATGATTGTGAAGTATTTCCAGTCGTTGGATTTGTTTTGGAAGGCGAGTTCTTGGTCTTCTTGGACTTGACTTTGAGTTGAATTTTTGTTATCTTTGTAGTGCATATTTGACTCCAAGCTTGTTTTTGGCTCGCCCGACGTGCCCGCGTCGGGTTTTTTATTTTCAAATACTTGACTTTTGCTGAAATTTTTTTTATTTTTGTATTGCATAGTTGTACCCTTATTTGTTTTCAAATTTCTGTTCGCCCTGAGCCCCAACTTCCTCCAGAAGTTGGGGTTTTTTATTTTAATCCACCTCCGTTGTTGTTTTCTTTCTCGATTTTGTAGTTTGAGCTGGGACGATATCAACTTTTCTGAAAAGGATTTCCGTTGGGGAGATCTTTTTCACTTCAACATAATCACCTTTTTTGAGCCCCATTTCTTTGACTAGTTCAATGGGTATGGTGATTGTATAGATATTGCCGAGTTTGATGATCCTTCGTAGTTTTCGCATAGGAGTTATGATTTTATATTTTTATTGAGAAATATAATAAAAGATTTGGGTAAAGTCAAGAGGCGTGGGGTAGGGGAGGGTGGTAGGGCTTGACAGGGGTAAAAAAGTTTATTATATTAATTTCGCAAATAGGTTTGTTCATTAAATAAAAGTTTAACAAAAAGGAGGGTAAACGCCATGAAACGAGGGGAAGCAACAATTTTCTTAACAGCTATTATTATTTTTTTGTTTTTATTTACATTTAATGCTTGTACAATTGCAAAGTTTAGCGGAAGGGGAGCTCTTCCAATTCTACTTAATAATCCGCCTTCAAAGTAGAGGTTATTAAGCATATTAAAGAAAGCAAGATGATCGTTTTTGATTATACTTCTTCATTTGATGTGTCTGAAATCCTCGCCAAGCAATTTGAAGCAACGAAAGCAGATGCAATTGTAAATGTTGTGGTATCGCTTAAAGTAGATGTACTTTCATACTTATTGAATGTAGTTACCCTTGGTCTTGCCAATGCGAAGGTATTTTAAGTAGAGGGGGACTTAGTAAAAGCCCCACGAGGTCTTGGGTTGCTATATGATCAGAGCAGTGAAAATATCATATATGCTGAGACAATTCAAGAGTTAATGAAAAAAGTTTCGGCATCGGATTTGCTAAGTGCTTCTCCAAAAATGATTATCAAAACTGAGAATGGGTTTGCTTTAATTATTAACAATTAAACCAGGTGCAAGGTCCATAGCTGAACTCCTAAATTAGCGCTGAAAAGCGCTTAGGGAATTAATGAGCCCCGCAGGGTGCGGGGCTTTTTTAGTTTTAGGGTATAGAGAGATTAGGAACTTAACAGTAATTTTTAGTTGTTTACAATTTCTGATAGTAAACAAAAAATAAGAGGTTGAAAAAATGAAGATAAATTCGGATAAAAATCAAGGTTCAGTAAGTGGGGGAGCAAAGGTAAAAGATCATTGGCTGTTATTTTATCTTGAAAATGATGAAAGCGAAACTGGAATGAGCCTTGAAGAAGATAGCCAAGGTACGGCTGGTGAAATAATTATTAAAAAGGATACGGGATCTCAATCAACTAGAGCTATAGGAAACGATGATTTGTTTGATAATTTAGCTGAGAAAGACGAGAGTTGATTAAATAACAACCTGCTAAGCCCCGCTGCGTGCGGGGCTTTTTAGTTTTGGTGTTGAGCGGGGAAAGGAGGTAAAAAACATAGTACAACCTGTGAGATGGGATTGTTTTCATAGTTTTGTTATGCTATAATGTGCTGAGTGAGAATAAAACTATGAACGGAAAATTGTTTTCTGTTGTTAAAATTTCCGTAATCTGATTTTTTTAAAATAAAGTAGAAAAATAAAGAATGAAAATTGAAGCTAAAGGAAAACGTTGTCGGACATTAATAAAAAATTCTGATGGGAGCTTTGCAATTAATCTTATGAATGAACTTTTTGATCTTTTTGCATATAATAAAGATAATAAAAAGTTTCATGCAACTATAGAAAATGGTAAAGCGAGAGTTAAAGGATTAGGAGATTTTTATACATTACTGAAAGATAACAACTTGCATGAATAAGTTGATAAATCCCAAGAAGATCGTATTATTTTTTTGCACTAATACGGAAAACCTTAATTCTTTTTTCCTTTTCTTTGTCTCTGGAAATCCTTAATTCAATGCTATCTTTAAAAATTTCAAAAATAAACGTTATATCTCCGTAGCTGAAAGAAGCGGTAGGTATAGCACCTTTTTGTGTACCTTTCTCTGAAGTTTGATGTGATTTTAGTTTCATTTTTGTATTTGAATTTGTTTTTATTATAATGAAAATATAATAATAAAATATTTTGTAAAACACAAAAAAATAATTTTGGTGGGTTGAAAAATTTTTTGTATGTGTGTAAATTAGGGGTGAGGTTGGAAAAGTAATTTTAGGGTGATGTATGAAAGAGTATCATCCGGAGTGTCATGATGCGGGGAAACTTCTTTATACAGAGATTGGGGGGAAGGATAAGCATTGGAGATTTATTGAAAAGATGAAAGAACCGTGGCAATGGGTTATAACTCAACATCATTATAATAAAGAGAATGATATAACTCATTTTCCGAGCGATTTGTATGTCTTTCTTGCTAGTGTTGCTGACCACTTAGCAGCTTCAACAGTGAGGTTAGAGGGGTGGAGTGGGGTATCAAATTATTATACGAACAGGTTATGGAAAAGGGATAGTTGGGATTTTATCAATTTCACGAAGAAAGGGGAGGCGCAGAAGAGGATAGTTGAGGAGGTAAGAAGAGGGGAGAGTTATGAGGTTTTCAGAGATGAATTGATCGAGTATTTTGATAATGAGCCGGTTGATTTCTTGGATAGGTATAGGGACCTCCTTCATGTGAGGGCTGAGGATGCAAGTCCTGGAGCGAATGTCGTTTCATTATATATTCATTCCGTAGTTACAAAGAAGTTTTATTTTTTGCTCAATGAGTTGATAGAGGAGGATAGTGGGATTAAGAGTTTGATTGAAAAGATAAAGGGGAAAATTGAGGGAAGATTTGATTATGAAGATAATTTGGGTATGTTAAAAAAAGAACTTGGTGATTTTGAAAATAGATTAAATAATTCTCTCAAAGTTAATGTTATCTATTATAAGTTGGATATACCGCATTATATATTTCGTGTTCATGATTTGAATTTATTCAGGGAATTAAAGGAGGAGATTGAAAAAATTAGGAAGGATTATGAGGATAATTTCTTTTTCTTTTTTGGGTTTGGATTTGTAGTCGTTTGTGGGGATAAGAAAAAGGACGAAATAGATAGGAGATTGAAGGGTTTGGCAAGTTGCTACAGGATCATAGTTAGGAAATACGCGAAACGAATACAATTAAATGAGTTAAAGGTGCAATTGTTAGAAATTTTAAAGAGCAGAGGAACGATTGAAATAAAGGGTTTAAAAGATAAGATAGAGGGTAGCTATTTATGTGAGGTGTGTCGGCTTGATAGGGGGAAGAGGTATGAGGAGGATAGGAAGGCGGTTTATTTGTGCAGTCATTGTTATATAGTGAGAAGAAGGGGGAAGGAAAGGGGTGGTTTTGTTAAGTATGCAAGTTGGGAGGAGGGTTATGTATGTGCGATTGGTTTCAGGATTGAGTTTGAGGAGATTTTTGGATGGTTTGATGAGCTGTATAAGGATTATGTGGAGCAGATGAAGAAAGAAGGGATTATCACTAAGGATAATGAGAAAAAGGAGTTAAAGATAAAGAACCCTTTGGCGTTGGCTGAGGAATTTATTGAGAGTTTTAATAATGATGTGATCTTTAAAGTTAAGGGAGAAATTGCGAGGGAATTTGGCGATGGTAATTTTGAGGAGATTTCGGATAATTTCCTTTTGGTTCATTTAGAGGAGAGGGGAGATGTTTTGGGTTTGTTTGATTTGGTTTATAAATGTTTAAAGGAGGAGATGTCTTCATTGTTTTATGGTGGGGTTGGATCGCCGGTGAGGATTTATTTTGGGGTTGGTCATGTTAAGCATCCATTTTTTGCGTTTTACAGGAAGTTCGTTCAGGATTGGGGGGAGAGGAAAGATATTTGTTTTGAGGTGGTTGGTGAGATACCAGTTTATATGAGTTTTGTTCAGCTTGAGAAGGTGATAAGGTTTAAGGAATACATAATGAATAATGTTCGTGATGCAAGGAGCAAGATACATCAGATGCTTGAGATAGCTCGGGTTAGTGAGGCGCTTGGGAGGTTGGCTTATGTTAAGAGCGAGATGGGAGAGAGTGGAGGGAACGAGTTGATTGAGGGGATTGGGTATAGGGGTTTGATGACTTTGTTTAAAATTTTTGATATGTATATATCAAAGGGGAGGGAGGTAGGTGAGCGGTCGGTGGTATAAATACGAGTTGAGGGCGTCCGCTTTGCACATCGGGGATGTGTTTAAGGGAGGGATATACAAGCCGACGGTTGATTATTTGAGGGCGACGGCGATAACTTTTTGTTTGAGGAGGGAGTTTGGGGATGATGAGATTTTTGCTTTTGGTAGGGAGATAGAGGGGGTGAGGAAGGTTATGATAAGAAATCCGATTGACAGGGCTACATCAGCTGGGCGTATAAGTGGGGATAGGGGACCCATTCAGGTTGAGTATATTGAGAATGCGAGGTGTGAGGTTTATGTGAACAAAGATGTTGGGAATTCGGTTGAGGTTTTGCTTGGTGGGTTTAAGAGTTTAGGTTTTGGGGTTTCAGTTTTGAAAAAGGTTGATGAGGTGGAAGATGACAAGGTCGTAGGTGGTTATTTAGTTACGGCGATTCCGGAAGAGTGGAGTGATGCCTTTGGGATAAGAAGGGTTGAATCGCCGATATATGGGTATTTATTTATGCCTGATAAGGAAGATAGGTTGAGGGGGAAGTATGTAAAGAGTTTATTTCCGGGCAGTTATATACGCGGGATAAAAATTTTGTTAAAATAAACAAAATGGTTTTGAAAAATGGATTTGTATAAGGATACTATTGATGAGATTAAAAAGTTGATAGAGGATAATGAAAAACTTTTTTATGATCAACAGGGTGATTTTAGGATTAAGACGAAGGAAAGGAATAAAATAGCATTTGTGTATGAAAAGTATGGTTGTACAGTATGCAAGGTTCTTTTGCAAGAGTTAATGGAAAAGAAGGAAGAAAAATCTAAGGATATATATAAGGAACTTTATAGCAAGATGATTGAAATTGTGGATATATTGGAGAAGAATAAAAATATCAGGGAAGGAAACAGAGGTGTGGGTGGGTATATAATAAAAAATCTTGACATAATAATTAAAATTGGAGGTAGCTGTGAGTGATACAGAAAAAAAAGTATTACAACTGAGGCGCTATAGGATTGAATTAACAGCTAAATCGCCGATTCGTGTAGGTGCGGCGGAGGACCCGTTCAGAGGGGTTGATAATCCTGTGGTAGTGGTTGGGGATAAGCTTGTTATACCAGGAAGTAGTTTAAAAGGAGCGTTAAGGAATCAACTTGAGAGGTATTTTATCAATGAAGCGAACAAGAGAGGGAAAGATTCGTTGAAGCCGTGTCTTGCGACTGCGGAGCCGTCAGATTTTGAAAGGGAATTGATAAAAAAAGGAAAGTATGCAAGGAAAGGATGTGAGTTTAAAAATGAAAGATCAGTAATTTGTCCTGTTTGTTATTTTCTTGGGGCGCAGTCGCTTATTGGTTTTGTCAGGGTGTCTTTTTTGCATGTTATGGATAAAAATTTAAAGGCGGAGGTTTTAACTGGGATAGCAATTGATAGAAAAACAGGGACAGCGAGAAAAGGTGCGATATATAAGTATGAAGTTATTCCAGAGGAAACTAAGTTTGAAGGGGAGCTTGAGATAGTGGAAAGAGATGAACAGTTGGGGTGGGAGTTTGGGAAGCCGAGATATTTCACGAAATATGTTAAGGAAAATGAGAAAGAGAGAGAAAAGAAGTATACACCGGATAAGTGGCTTGAGGAGGTTAATGAGTTTCAGAATGATAAAAAGTTATGTGAGATATTGAAAAGCTGTATTGAGGGGATACAGTTGATAGGAGGGTATAAGTCAAGGGGTGCTGGTAAGGTGGAAATCAAGTTGATTGGGTCAAGTGAAGAGTCAAGTGAAGAGAAAGAAGAGAAAAAGGGATGAGGTTATTGATAAAGTTTGAAAATACGGCGGTGGATGGGGTTTTTAGTTATAAGCAGAATCAGTTACAGGGTTTGGTTTACAATTTGATAAGGTTGGCTGGTTATTCAGGGTTGCACAGGTTGGGGCAGGGTTTGCCGAGGTTTTTCAATTTTTCGGAGTTATTTCTTACGAAGGGAGGGGATTTGGCTTTGATAATTTGTTCGCCTATAAAGGAGGTTATATCCGCGTTGAAGAGGGTTCTTGATGCGAAGGGTTCTGTTTATGTTGGTGATAGGGTTTTGGATGTTAAGGGGTTGGAGGTTTTTGAGGTGAAGATAAGGGAGCCGATTTACATAAGGACTGAAACACCTGTTATAGTTAGGATAAGGTCGGACAGGTACAGGGAGTATGGGGTAAGTTCGGAGTTGAAGGCGCCTTATTTTTATTGGAGGCCTGGGAAGTATTGTTCTGTATTGGAGCCGTTTGTGGTGCAGTTGGAGGCTAACATATACAGGAAGTATAGGTTATTCAGGTCAATGGTTTTTAAGGGTTCATATAGTAAGGGGGTTGAGTTTTTAGAGTCCATGGAGGGGAGGGGTGTTGAGAAGCCGATATTTATGAGGTTCAGGTATATAAAGACGGTGGATGTTCCATATTATAAGGGGGATAGGAAGATAAGCAGGATTGGGACGATATGGGAGTTTGAGTTGAATCCGGGTTTAAGGAGGGATTTTTTGAGGTTTATTATAGATACAGGGATAGGGGAGTTAAACAGTCAGGGATATGGTTTTGTCAATATAGTGGAGAGGATGGGTGAGGATTGAGGGGTGTTAATTTTCCGAGAACCTAGTGAAGTTATTAACACTATGAAATTGCAAAAACTCGTTGTATTTCAATCAAAAAATACGACTCTGACACAAACTATGACAACTTGTCAGGGAGGTTCTCGGAAAAATCAGTTGGTGAAGTTAACACTTTAGGGCTTGACAAGAGGTGAGAAAATTATTAAATTACA
>Ga0079992_133244_pt1 | contig 14084 bp, 16 predicted proteins | sample FaiFalFF_MnMetaG_3_FD_69197 | JGI IMG/M metagenome (GOLD analysis project Ga0079992, IMG submission 69197) | Freshwater microbial communities from Yellowstone National Park, Wyoming, USA - Fairy Falls B (FF_Mn_B) MetaG (SPADES assembly) (version 2) | ecosystem: Environmental > Aquatic >... | reverse complement strand
TTATTTAAACACGAATGTATCACGAATTGAGCGAATTAATCATGAATTAAAAACACGAATGAGTCACGAATTAAACGAATTAAACACGAATGGATTATTCGTGAAAAATTCGTTACAATTCGAGATAAATTCGTGTATCACGAATTAATCACGAATTAAACGAATGTATCACGAATAAAACGAATGAATCACGAATTAAATTATTCGTGAATGCATTACGAATAAAGTTAATTAATTACAAGTAAATTATTCGTGAATAATTAGTTACTATTCGTGAAAAATTCGTGTATAGATGAATTTGTGAATAATTCGACATCATCCGCGAAATATTCGTGTATTATAAATTAAACACAAATGCGTCCTGGATGAAACGAATATTAAATTTTTTAAAACCAAAACTATCAACAGTGTTGAATTTGTTGGTCACAAAATTAAACCTCGTTATAGTGCCGGAGAAGAAAAAAGCCGACGGGAGCTTGATAACTTGATCAATAGTAGTAAACTTGGGCCAGGAACTGCAGTTATTTTAGATTCTGGAGGTGCTCATAGTATTGCTATGGCGGTTAAACTTGTAGAGTACGGTTATCAACCTGTGGTTATGTTGGATTCTATCCCTCACTCTAGAGGAATTGTTGCTGCCGAACAAGATCTTGCTGTTCTTCTTTATTTTGCGGAAGAGATGAGTAGATTGAAAAAGGAAGGAAAAATAAAACCCGATGCACCACCAGTATTTATTTTGAACGCCCATAGATACGATATAGATATATCTTTTGGGAGGGATAAAACAAAAGTAAGAAATACGTATACTTATAAAGAATCCGATTTTCCGTCAGCCGAGGAATTACAGAAACTGGGAATTACAACAATCATTTATCTTAACGAAGGCGATCAAAAAGGAGAAATTAGACCAGAGTTTCAATCTCCTGATAGACTTGCGAAAGATATTAAACCAATTGTAGCAAAATGGATGCAAGCTGGGATAAAAATTCTATATACTGGCATAGCACCTTGGGAAGATGAGATATGGAGTGGAGAGATTATGGATGGGGGAAGATTATGAGTTAGGGGAAGATTATGAGATAAATAATTTTTTAAATTAAGTAAGTTTTCAAAAAAAGGTTTCTTCCAAAGTACTACCAAAGAAAAATCTGAAATTACTATAAAACTCGGCGAGTCATAAATTAAGCTGTTTATCTTAACATTATGCACTTTTTAAAAATCTAAAAATTTGAATTCCGAAGTGAAACATTCATTTTTTAATACCTAGTATTGTTTCAATATATGCATAAGTTAATTTTGTTATAAATTGGGGAGAATGGATATATACATCGACAGCGACAATACAGAGAATCTGAATAATACGAAATAAATTATTAAAATATTTTGTATAATTTAATTTAATTTAATGAAAGTATATTAAATTGGAACAGCTATATTGGATGTATTTTTTATATTTGATGATTTAGTTTTTTTGAGGAATCCTAATTTTTTAAAAGAGAAGAATGAAGTAAAAAAGATTTTTATAGATGTAGGTGGTGGAGGCTTAAATTTTGCTTATAATTTTAAAAATTTAGGTTTAAATTCAATTGCTATTATAAAATTAGGAAAAGATTTTGTTGGAAAAATTATTAAAAATAGGATAGATGAAAAAAATATAGATTGTATAATAAGATATACAAAAGGAAATTCTGCTCTTTCTTTTATTTTTCTTTCTAAAAAAGGAGAAAAATATATTTTTACTTATAGAGGAGCGGAGGTTTTCAATAAAAACGATATTATTTACGATAGAAATTCAGCTTATTTAATTTCAACTGGAAATACTTCGTTAGAAACATGGTTATATGTTGTAAATAAACTTAAAAAAAATAATAATATAATAGGTATCGTCCCATCTAAACATTTCCTTTCTAAAAAAGAAGCTATAGAAATTTTAAACAAAATTAATTTTTTCACTCTTAATTTAGAAGAGGCTAAAATTTTATTGAAAACAAAAGAAAATGATGAAATAATAATTGCTAAGAAATTAAAAGATAAATTTGAAAAAACTGATATAATTTTATTAACATTAGGAAAAAAAGGAACTATATTAATTAAAAAAGAAAATATTTATCTTAGCGAGGTTTATAGGAAATTTAAAACAATAGATACAACAGGTGCAGGTGATAGCTACGCAAGTACATTTTTTTCGATTTTGTTAAAGAATAATTGGAGATTGGAAGAAAATGTGTTGTTTTTAGCGCTTAAACTTTCTGCTGTCAATGTAGCTTATAATTTAAGAGAAATAGGAGCACAAACTGGTTTGTTAAAAGAAAAAGATTTAATAAAGTTCAAAAATATTAGCTTAAATATTAAAAGTATAGTAAAATAATATAAAGATGATAGAGATAAAACCAAGAGATCCAAATAAAAAAGCAGAATTTTATAGAAGAGAAGGTTATATTCCAGGAATTATTTATGGACCAGAAATTGAAAGCCAGCCTGTTTTTATTGAGAAAAAAGTTTTTGAAAAAAACTTAAGGCATGCTCATCAAAGATTTATGTTTGTATTTAATAGCAAAAGATTAATGGGAATTTTACAGGAGATTCAAAAACATCCTATTACTTTAGAGCCTATTCATTTTGATATATATGTTCCTTCTTTGTCACAAGAAATAGTTACCACCATCCCTATTCATTTTAGTGGTGAAGAAGCTATTACAAAAGAGGGTTATGTATTAAATAAATCCTTAGTTGAATTAGAAGTAGAAGGTAAAATAATGGATCTTCCAGAATTTATAGAAGTTGATGTTTCTAATTTGAAGCCAGGGGAATCTATTTATGTTAAAGATTTAAAATTAAGAGAATCAATAAAAGTTTTAGTAAACCCAGAAACTCCTATAGCTACGGTTATACTTCCAGAAGAATTACAGGAGGAAAGTGAATAAAAAAAATATGTCTAAAATAATTAACGATATAAAAAAATATACTTACAAAAATTCATCAATTACAAGTAAAAGGAAATTTATTTTATTATTAAACTATAAATCTTTCATTTTTTTATTTTTTATGCTTTTTCTTTTTATTTCTACTTTAAATGCAGGTGCTCCGGTTTCTAATATAATGAATGTGAAAATCAATAGTAATTTATTAGGCCAAAATACTAAAAATATTCAAGAATTAAAAGAAAGCTTAGAAAGCGAACTTAAACAAATACTTAAAGAAATCGAGGTTTATAGAACAGAGATAAATCGTTTGTCTAAACAAAAAAGAACATTAGAACAAGAAATTCAATATTTAAATGCGCAAATTAGAAAAACAGAATTAGAAATTCAAGCAATTAAATATGAAATTAATGTTTTAAACAAAAGAATAAATGATACTAAAAAAGCTATAGAAGAAGCTGAGAAAAAAATTTCTTCGTCTAAGCAAAATTTAGTAAAAACCCTAAGAACATATTATCAACTTTCTCAAAAATCCTTTATTGAAGTAGTTTTAGCGGAACAAAGCTTATCAGATTATTTTTCCAATATTGTTTATTTGAATAAACTTCAAAATTCAATAAATGAACAAATTGATGAGCTTAAAAAATTAAAACAAAATTTAGATTATCAAAAACAAAAACTTGAAGATGCTATGGAAGAGCAAGAAAATTTACTGAAAATTGCGGATATGAAGAAGAATGAATTAGCTAATTTGCAACAAGAAAAGAATGAGTTATTAAGTATAACAAAAGGGCAAGAAAAAAAATATCAACAATTGTTGACTGAAAAAGAAAAAAGAGCAGCAGAAATAAGGGCACAGCTTTTTAGATTGGCTGGTGGAGTCGCACCTATAAATTTTGGCGAAGCCTTGAAATATGCTGAACTTGTAAGTAAATTAACAGGTGTAAGACCAGCATTTTTGTTAGCAGTTTTAAAACAAGAATCTGATTTAGGTAGAAATGTCGGCCAATGTTATTTAACTGATCCTGAAACTGGAGCAGGAATAAATATAAAAACTGGTCAAAAAGTTGAAAGAGTTATGAATCCTAATAGAGATGTTCCTGTATTTTTAGAGCTAACTAAAAAATTAGGTTTAGATCCTTATAATACACCGGTTTCTTGCCCTATGAGTTTTGGTTGGGGTGGGGCAATGGGTCCTGCACAATTTATTCCTTCTACATGGAAAGCTTATGAAGACAAAATAGCAAAATTAGTTGGAGAAACTCCTAATCCTTGGAATATTTATCATGCTTTTGTGGCTGCTGGTGTAAAACTTGCTGAATCAGGAGCTAATAGACAAACTTATGAAGCAGAATGGAAGGCAGCTATGATTTATTTTGCAGGCTCTAATTGGTCTAATCCAGCTTATAGATTTTATGGGGATTCTGTAATGTCTATTGCCGAAAAATTTGAACAAGATATTAAAATCATAAAAGAAGCAGGAGGATAAAGACTTGAATTTTAATTTTAGTTATGTTATAATAATAAAAGGTCCTGCTAAAGGACTATTTTAAATTGTTATAAGGTCGTAATTAAGTTTTTAATAAAGAAATGGCCAGAGAGGAAATTTTGTTTGTAGACGGCGAAGAAGAGCAAAAAGAACAAACAGAACAAACAACAACTGAAACAACAGAAGGAAATGAAGAAGAAAGCTCTTCTTCGTCGTGTAGGTAAATAGCCCAGAGCAAGTTAATTGATGAAAATAAAAGCTCTGGGCTATTTAATTTTATTTCTGAAATTTGCTTGACAAATTATAATATGTTAAAATTAAACTTTATCAAGGATTTAAAGGAATGGTCGCAATTTAAGGTAGCTCTAAAATGAGCGAAAAATTAGAAGAAATCAAAAATCGTTTAAGAAAGCTTTTTTCTTTATGGGTCGATGAAAGTAAGGTTAATCAACTTCAAATTGATGCAAAAATTGATGAAAGAGGTGTTTTGGTCGAAATAAATGGACCTAGAGAAGTATTAGCCTTAATAATAGGCAGAAAAGGGCAAACAGTTAATGCAGTAAGGCAGATCTTAAAGAGCATTGGTGGTGCTATAGGAGCAGCAATCTCTTTGAAAGTTCAAACTAAAACATCTAAATAAATTTAAACTAGCTTTTTAAGGTCTTTTATTGATTTAAAATACTTATTTGGAGAAGTATAAATTTTCCAGTTGTTTTTATATTTCTCGACTAAAATTATTATTATTTTAGAATTGTTAAATGCTTTTACATTTGCCCAATAATTTTTGATAAATTTTTTACTAATCTTAACCCCTTTTATTTGCCAAAAAATAAGCTTTCTCTTGTTTTTAATCAATGTTAACCCATCAAATAAACCCCAGAAATCTTTTTTGATGTTAATTATTCTAGGTTTTATTTCTGTTTCTGCTGAAGGGAAAAGCTTTTTTAATTCTTGTGCAAAATATTTTTCTAACCTTTTACCTTTTAAACTTCTGTTTTTAATCTTCCTCATTTTTAAATAAATTATATTAAAATTAATAAGAAATGTTAGAATTTTTAATGTTATTAGAATTTTTAAAAAGTATTTTAAATCAACCAGCTAATATCTTGAATAATGATTTAAATTCTATAAATAGAGAAAATGCTTTATATAGCACAGAATCTTTTGTAGAAATTAAAAATTTCAAAATAGATCCTAATAAGATCAGCGCTCAAAATGTTTTAATAAAAGAATTAGAAGGTCCTGTTCTTTATAAAAAGAATTCAGAAGAGCAAAAACCTATTGCCTCTTTGACTAAATTAATGACTTCTTTAGTAGCTTTAAATATTTACTCAAAAAACGAGCAGTTTTAAGTTAAAACAAATTACCCTGAAAATCAAACAGAATTTAAAAAAGGTGAAATATTTTATCTTACAGATTTATTAAAAACTTTATTAATTGCATCATCAAATTCAGCTTCAGATATTATTCAAAGCAAGGTAGGTAAAGATGAGTTTGTTAAATATATGAATAGATTTGCAGAATTATTGAATTTAAATCAAACGACATTTCAAGATGCTACAGGTCTTTCTCCTAATAATAAATCATCCTTAAAAGATATATACATTTTATCTAAATTTATTATCAAAAATAAGCCAGAAATTTTTGAATATTCTAGAAAGGCAAGTTTTCTATTAAAAGGAAAAACTGTAAGATATCTTTATAATACAAATAAACTCGTAGAAAAATATCCCAATATAATATTTGGAAGCAAAACAGGGTATACAGAGGATGCTGGCCAATGTTTAATAATGATTTTAAAATTTGAAAAAAGCCCTCTTGTATTTGTTGGCTTATTAAATTCTAAAGATAGAGAAGCCGATGGAGAATATATAATAAAAGCATTAAAAGAGTATTATAAATAAATGGAAGCATTTTTGGTAGTTTTAAAAATTTTAACATTAGGGATTTTAAACATTTTTATTTCTTTATTGATATTTCCATTGGTTATATTATTTTTAAACAAGATTAAAGCAAAAAAAGAAATTTTTAAAGAAAATGCTCCTATTTTTCAATCTTTACATGCTAAAAAATCAGGAACTCCTACTATGGGTGGTTTAATATTTTGGATTTCACCTTTAGTACTTATTTTATTTCTTTCATTTATTTCTTTTTTTAACGTAGAATTTGGCAAATGGATAAATTTTTTAAATAGAAGAGAAACTTATTTACCTTTAGGATTTTTAGTTTTGGGAGGTATTATTGGAGCAATTGATGACTTATTAGGAATTTTTGCTTTTAAAAATAGAAGAGGTTTGCAGATTAAAGAAAAATTATTAATTTATTTCGGTTTTTCTTTAATAGTTGTTTGGTGGTTTATTACCAAATTGGGCATTAAATATATTTATGTCCCATTCTTAGGAAGATATTATTTAAGCTTTTTTTTGTTTGCTTTGTTTATGATTATTTATATTATAGCTGTTAGCTTTTCTGCGAATGAAACTGATGGTTTAGATGGTTTATTAGGTGGAGTATCTCTTTCAATTTTGGGTGTTTTAGCAGTGATTTCTTTTATTAATGGTAATTATAATTTGGCAAGTTTAACTGTTGTAATAATGTCAGCGGTTTTGTGTTTTTTATGGTATAATATCTATCCAGCTAAAATTTTTATGGGTGATACAGGTTCAATGGCATTAGGTAGTTATATTGCTATTGTGTCTTTATTAGAAGGTGTTTATTTTCTAATACCTATAATTGCTCCTGTTTTTGTAATTGAATCAGGATCAGTTATTTTGCAAACTTTATCAAAAAAAATTTTTAAAAAGAAAATCTTTCTATCAACTCCTATTCACCACCATTTTGAAGCCAAAGGATTACATGAAGCAAATATTGTTTTTAAATTTTGGGTTATAAATGCAATTGGAGCAGCTATAGGATTAATTATCTTTTTATTAGATAAATTAATATGAGCTATTTGGTGATAAAAGGTGGGCAAAAATTAAAAGGAGAAGTGAAAATCTCTGGCTCTAAAAATACAGCTTTAAAAATTATTGCTGCTACTTTATTAAATAAAGGTAAAAATATTTTAATAAATGTTCCTAAAATTTCTGATGTATTAGTGATATTAGAAATTTTAGAATATTTAGGTTGTAAAATAATATGGGAAAGCAATAAGTTAATTATTGATAGTAGTAATATCAAAAATAAATCTTTAATAATTGATGCAGTTAAAAGATTAAGAGCATCAGTTGTTTTATTAGGACCATTGCTTTCTTTATTTAAAGAAGTAGAAATAGCTAGGCCTGGAGGGGATATAATTGGAGCTCGTTCAATTGGAGTACATTTGAATGCTTTAAGGGATTTAGGTTGTGAAATTCAAGAGAATGAAAATGTTTATGCTAAATTTAAAAAAATAACAAATAATTTTGTTATCTTAAAAGAAATGAGTGTGACAGCTACAGAAAATTTATTGCTTTTTCTTTCATTAATACCTAAAAAGGTGAAAATTAGATTAGCAGCTACTGAGCCTAGTGTAGTTTATTTATGCAAGTTTTTAAAAAAATTAGGAGTAGAAATCAAAGGAATAGGTACGCCATTTTTAGAGGTTGAAGGTAAAAAAAATTTAAAGAAAAAAATTATTTTCAAAATTCCTCCAGATAATATAGAGACGGGTACTTTTATAGCTTTAGCTGGAGCTACTAAAAGTCATTTAGTAATAAAAGATATTGTACCTGAAGAATTAGATGAAGTTTTGATCACAATGAATGAGATGAATTTTAAATACAAGTTAAAAAATAAAAGTATTGAAATTTTCCCTTCAGACTTAAAAGGTACCAAAATCCAAGTTGGCTTATATCCTAAATTTCCTTCAGATTTGCAACCTTTATTTGGTGCATTAGCTACGCAAGCAAAAGGTGTAACTTTGATTCATGATTGGATGTACGAAAACCGATTTTCTTATATTAATGAATTAATTTATATGGGAGCTAATGCAGAAATTTTAGATCCTCATAGAGCTATCATTATAGGACCTACTTTATTGAAAGGTAAAGAAGTAAGATCTTTAGATATTAGAGCAGGAGCAGCTTTAATTATAGCTGCCTTAGTCGCTCATGGCGAAAGTATACTTTATGAAGCAGAAAAGATAGAAAGAGGATATGAGAATATTGTAGAAAAATTACAGAAAATAGGAGCTAATATTCAGAAAGTAGAAGAATAGCGCCCTTGAACCTAGGGTGCTAATGTGGTATAATTAATATAGAGAATAAAGAAGGTCGAATTAAGCATTATAAATAAAAATGGCAATCATTAAATGGGATCCTTTCAAAGAAATTGAAAGATTATTCTCTGAAGAATTTTTCCCTGCTTTAGTTCCTACATTTACTGTTTCTTCTGTACCGGTCGATATTTATGAAACTGATAAAGAATTAGTTGTAGAAGTAGGATTGCCAGGATTAAAACCAGAAGATGTAAAAGTTGTTGTAGAAGATGATAGATTGATAATTGAAGGTAAGAAAGAAGAGAAAAAGGAAGTTAAAGAGGAAAACTATTACAGAAAAGAAATTAGGAGGGGTGCATTTAGAAAAGTTGTTTATTTACCCTATGTAGTGAATGAAGATAAAGCAAAGGCAAAGATGGAAAATGGAATATTAAAGATAGTTTTTCCTAAAGAAGAAAAAGAAGAAAAAGGCAAGGAAATTAAGATTGAATAAATTTTATGACTAAAGCAAATCTTAAAAATTTAATATTTAATAGGTTGATAGATTTATATATTAAAAAAGCAAACCCTATAGGCTCAAGGATATTGAAAAGAAAATATTTTAGAAATTTGGCAGAATCTACTATTAGATTATATCTTAATAGATTGACCGAAGAGGAATATTTAATTACTGTAAAGAAAAGTGTTGGTAGGATTCCTACTGATAAAGGTTGGAAATATTATTTAGAAGTAAATAAAGATAATGTTGATTGGGAAAAAGAAAGAGGTTTACCTAACTATAGCGACCATAAACTTTTTGATTATATCGCTGATAAATTTAATCTGTATTATATAATAGAAAAAGACAGTAAATTAATAGAGGGAGGCTTAGAATATACTTTAAGAAATTTAGAATTTGAAAATAAGGAAATAGTTTTGAAGTTTGCAAGATTCTTAAGAGAGGTTAAAGAAAATTTTTTAAATAATCTTTTATTAAAAGATAATGAAATTAAAATATTAATAGGTGAAGAAATTGAATTAAAAAATGCTGAATATTTTTCTGTGGTTGCATGCAGAAAGGGGCTAAGTAAATTAATCTTTATTAACGTTAAAAGGATGAATTACCCATTAATTTATAGCATAGTTAGAGATATAATTAAAGAAAGATTATAACTTTTAAAATTTAAAAAATGGCAGAGGAAAATCAAATTGAAGAAAAATTACCTTCTGAGCCAGAGACAATGAAAGAATTTCAAGAAATTATCAAGAAATTAGAGAAGGAAAAAGAGGAATATTTAGAAGGATGGAAAAGAGCTAAAGCTGATTTGTTGAATTATCAGAAAGAAATGGAGAATAAAATGAAAGAAATTATAGTCTATGCAAATGAAAATCTGCTTATAGATTTAATACCTGTTTTGGATAGTTTAGATTTAGCACTTAATTCTTTATCTGAAGCAGACAAAAATACATCACTTGGTAAGGGATATTATTTAATTCAAGCTCAGCTTTTGGAAATCTTAGTCAAACATGGGTTAGAAGTTATTTCTCCTGAGAATAAAAAATTCGATCCAGTTTTTCATGAAGCTGTTGCAACTCAAAAATGTTCTAAGGAAAATTGCGATAAAAGTGATGATAATTTAATAGTAGAAGTTTTAGCTAAAGGTTATTTATTGAATGGAAAATTAATCAGACCAGCAAAAGTTAAAGTACTTATTCATTAACCATGCCCAAGATAATAGGAATAGATTTAGGAACAACTAATTCTGTAGCTGCAATTGTTGAAGCTGGTGTGCCAAGAGTAATAGAAAATAGAGAAGGGAGCAGATTAACTCCTTCTGTTGTTGCTATTTCTAAAAATGGAGAAAGACTTGTTGGAATTTTAGCTAAAAGACAAGCCATAACAAATCCGCAGAATACTATTTTCTCTATAAAAAGGTTGATAGGTAGAAGATACTCTGATCCAGAAGTTCAAAAAGCAAAGCAAAAATTGCCTTATGAGATAAGAGAATCAGAAAATGGCGGTGTAGAAGTTAAGATGGGTGATAGATGGTATAGACCAGAAGAAATCTCTGCTATGATTTTGCAAAAAATTAAAATGGATGTTGAAGAAAAATTAGGAGAAAAAATTACTGAAGCGGTTATAACTGTTCCTGCTTATTTTGATGACTCTCAAAGATCAGCTACAAAAGCTGCTGGAGAAATTGCTGGGTTTAATGTAAGAAGAATTTTACCAGAACCTACTGCTGCTGCTTTAGCTTATGGGTTAGATAAAAATGTTAATCAAAAAATCTTAGTTTATGATTTTGGTGGGGGAACTTTTGATGTTTCTATTTTAGAAATAGGAGATAATGTTATAGAAACTAAAGCTATAGGAGGAGATTCTTATTTAGGTGGAGATGATTTTGATCAAAGAATAATTGATTATTTAATAGAAGAATTTAAAAAACAAGAAGGAGTTGATTTAAGTAAAGACCCCTTAGCTTTACAAAGATTAAAAGAATCAGCTGAAAAAGCAAAACAAGAACTTTCCTCTCTTTATGAAACAGAAATTAATTTGCCATTCATAACTTCAGTTGGTGGAGAACCTAAACATCTTTATTTCAAACTTACTAGATCAAAACTTGAAGAATTAACACGAGATCTTGTTGAAAGATCTATTGAGATTGTTGATAAAACCTTAAAGGAAGTTAATTTAACACCACAAGATATTGATGAAATTATTTTAGTCGGAGGGCAAACAAGAATGCCCTTAATTCAACAAAGAGTTAGAGAATATTTTGGTAAAGAACCTAGAAAAGATATTAATCCAGATGAAGTTGTTGCTATTGGCGCAGCTATCCAAGCTGGTATTTTGCAAGGTGATATAAGAGAAATATTGCTTTTAGATGTAACTCCTTTAACTCTAGCTATTGAAACCTTAGGTGGAATTGCTCATCCAATGATTCCTAAAAATACTCCTATTCCTTATTCCAAGACAGAAATATTTACTACTGCAGAAGATAACCAAACTGCAGTTGAGATTCATGTTGTTCAAGGTGAAAGACCCATGGCTAGAGATAATAAAACATTAGCTAGATTTATTTTAGAAGGCATTCCTCCAGCTCCTAGAGGAATTCCCCAAATTGAGGTTACTTTTGATATAGATGTTAATGGTATTTTGACTGTAACTGCTAGAGATAAAGCTACAGGCAAAACTCAGTCTGTAAGAATTGAAGGATCTACTAATTTATCTAAAGAAGAAATTGAAAAACTCAAAAAAGAAGCAGAAATGTATGCTGAAGAAGATATGAGGAAAAAACGATTAGCAGAAACCAGAAATCAAGCAGATAATCTTATTTATCAAGCTAGAAAAATACTAACTGAATATAAAGATAAAATTTCTGAGGATCTAAGAGTTAATATAGAAAATAAGATTAAAGAATTAGAGAATGCTAAAAATAGCGAAGATATTAATTTGATTGAAGAAAAAATTAAAGAGCTTTCTGTTGCTTTGTCTCAAATCGGCTATCAATTTTATGGAAAGCAAGAGGGCCAACAAATTTAATTATAATTTAATTAATGGTAATTACAGAAAAAGAATATTTACAAATTAATTTACCGCGTTTAAGATATTCTTTAGCATTCATCTTTGCTTTATTCTTTTGGCTTTTAAGTTTGTTTTTAGTATTAGATATTTTCACTTTTAACCTTCAAAAATTTATTTATTTATTTTTCAGTTTTCTATTTTACTTAGTTTTTCTTACTATTATATTTTATTCCGATTATCTAGCTTTAATCTTAGCTTTAATTTTTACTATCACCGGCTCTCTGTTTTTGTTTATATTTTATAAATTTTCTAACGAACTTGCTGCCTACTTAGCTTTAATTTATGCTATTTTATTATTAGCTGCTTACTTTATATTTAAAAACTTCGAAAGAAATAGTTTAAAAATAAATTGGTTTTATTCATTTAGAATATTGTGGAACTTTTCTACATTGTTTATTTTGATTTTAGTTTTATTTTTTTTAGGATTTTATTTTGACTTTTCTAAAATTTCTCAAGTTCAAATTATAAATTTATTAGATAAAACAAAATTTATTTTTGAAATTTTAAATTTGGGAGTAACGCCAGACACAAAAATAGAAGATATTATTTTAAGAAATATTGGTATTCAATTAGATGAAACCACTAAAAAAGAAACAGTAAAGTTATCAATTGATGAAATAAATAAAAGATATAATCTTAACTTAAAACCTGAATCAACTTTAAAAGAAGTTATTGCTCAATATTTAAAAAATCAAACAAATATGTTAGCTAATCAACAAAACAAGTTTAACTTCAATAAAATTTTTGTAATTATAATTTTAATTCTAATTTTAAATTCCGTTCTTTATCTTTTAGGTTATATTGCTGGAGTTTTAAGCTTGGTTCCATTTTATTTGTTATATAAGTTAAAATTATACGAAATAGAAAAAGAACCTGCTTACAAAGAAAAAATTAAATTTTAGTTTATAAAATGGAGGATTATTATCAAATTTTAGGAGTACCAGAGAATGCCTCTGAAGAAGAAATAAAAAAGAGATTTAGAGAGCTTGCTAAAAAATATCACCCTGATATGGGAGGAGATCCAGAAAAATTTAAAAAAATTTTAGAAGCATATAGAATTTTGTCAGATAAAAAATTAAGAGCAGAATACGATCAAAAAAGAAAGATGATGAAAGAAGGATTCATTTTTGAAACACCATTTAATTTTGCTGATCTACACTCCTTTTTTAGAACACAAGACTTTGATGATCTATTATCCAATTTAATCGAAGAATTTTTCGACTTTTATCCAGAAAGAAGCGAAGTAAAAGATATAATTTTAGATTTAGATGTTAATTTAGAAGAAGTTATTAAAGGAACAACAAAAACTATCGCTTATAAAAGAAAAGTGATTTGTAATATATGTAATGGCACTGGTAGCCAAACCAAGAATTTAATTAGATGCGAAGTTTGTAATGGAACAGGGCGAGTTATTTCAAGATCATCTTTCTTTACTGGTTTTATTTTTGAAAGTAGCAAAATTTGTAAAAACTGTGGTGGGAGAGGAAAAGTTCCAGAAAGAATATGTACAAATTGTCAAGGCCGTGGTTATATTATAAGAGATGAAATAATTAACATTAACCTTCCACCTCATTTTGATCCTCAGGAAATTATTAAAATTCCAGCAGCTGGTGATCAAGATCCAATTTCTAAAAAAGCTGGTGATTTGTATGTAAGAATAAAAATAATACCCCATCCTAAATATAAAATCAAAGGTAGAGATATTGTCGGAGAAGTTGAAATTAGCATTTTTGATTTGCTTTTAGGTAAAGATTTGATTTATGACTTTTTTGGAGAAAAAATAAAAATTCATATTCCAGCAGGTTTTAAAGAAAACTATATTAGAATTCCAGGAAAAGGACTTAAGGGCGGCGATTTGATACTTAAAATAAATTTTAGAATTCCTAGAAAGCTTACTAAAAGAGCCAGAGA
>Ga0079992_136715_pt1 | contig 14087 bp, 8 predicted proteins | sample FaiFalFF_MnMetaG_3_FD_69197 | JGI IMG/M metagenome (GOLD analysis project Ga0079992, IMG submission 69197) | Freshwater microbial communities from Yellowstone National Park, Wyoming, USA - Fairy Falls B (FF_Mn_B) MetaG (SPADES assembly) (version 2) | ecosystem: Environmental > Aquatic > Freshwater... | reverse complement strand
GGTTCAAGCAAGTTAAATGAAGCAATGTCTAGCAACAGTAATAATGATGGTAAGCGTAAGGAACTGCTAGAGCAAGCATTCTATGCGTATGTAGAGGTAGTGCCTTATCTAGGCAAGATGCCTTACCTAACAGTACCAGTACTACAGCAGATTCATAACATTGAGAGGATGTTAGAAGCAGAGATGGAGAGAAGCGTTAATGGTAATGCTGATGGTACTAGCATAAACACAGATGAGGTAATGAAGGTAGCAAGTTCATTCCTATAGATAATAACTCATTTTCTTTCTTTATTTATCTAGTTCTTATCTTATATTTAACTCAGTAATCTCTTTATTAGCAGTAACTAACCATATACCTCTCTTCCTTGCTTCATCTACTGCATCTGGCAAGACTTGCATACCATATACAACCTTTATAACCTTATCCTTTAAGTAATTAGGATACTTTATACATAGCTTCTCTATATCCTTATCAACCTCTTCTATAAGTTTTGCACTAACCCTAGTCTTTGCCTCCCCTATTAAGCATAAATTAGTATCTGTAGCGTATATATCAATCTCCATATCTTCAAGTATTAGACTGCTTATGTTCATAATAGCAATACCCTTCTCTCTTAACCTATATGCTATAACCTCTCTAGCCTCCTCTTCTAGGGTTAAAGATGTCCTCTCCATGTAAGCCTCTATATTACTTAATCTCTTATCATGCTTACTTTTAAGATCACTTAACTCTTCTAATATAGCATTGAACTTTCTATCATGCTCCTCTAACCTCTCCTCTACCTTTGCTAACCTCTCCTCCATCCTTATTACAACGTTCTTTAACTCAATTACTGCTTCCTCTAACCTCTGCAAGCCTAGCAAGCCTACTACAGCATACCTAAACTCCTCATCCTCCTTTAATAGCCTTAGTATATCATCCTTGAGTTTATTAAGCATTTAACTCAAAATTATATACTGCTCATAAAAATATAAATATAACTGTTGTATGTTGAATATTATGCTTCATTTCAATAAACCTCCTACTAGAGATGAGTTAAATGATCTTATAGATAAGACTGCTGATATAATTAGAACTGCAGTAGACTATAAGTCCATACTTGTACTCTTGTTATTGAGGCGTATGAACGATTTAACCTTGTATGAGAGGGATAGGACTAAGGAAGAGTTAGATAAGAGATATTTATTTGATAAGTATCATAACGATAAGCTTCTTATTAGAAATTAGGGTGGAGGTGAACTAAGATAGAAAGAACTAAGATAGAAACATATGAATTCATTGATACTTATTCTGATGATTTAACGTACTTAATAGAAGCGAGGAAAGTTCTTCTCACACATCCTTTTAGAGTAGAAGTTAAAGAGTTTTGTAACGCTGCTTTTTGTAGGTTGTTTATAGTGTTCATGGTCGGCGGTATAGAAGCTATGATACAACATTGGAAAGAAGAATTTCATGCTAATAGTATATTAAATGAATATTTTGCAAAAGATAAAAATAATTATGAACGTATCCATAGTCTCATTAATGCATTCAAAGGCGCAGGAATAAACGTAGATGATGAAGTTCTTAAAGATTATCTAGCAATTAAGTACTTAAGAAACACTATTGTTCATGCTAGATGGAAAAAAGAAGAGAAAGTATGGGTAGAACAAAGAGGCTTCCCCACGGATACAAGAAAGTTAACCGAAGAACATTGGCATAAAATCTTAGAAGTTAACGAAAATATGATGATGTACATAGCACTAACTTCCCCAGAATTAAGAAAAAGGATCGGAGAGACTGACGTGATTAAAATTAGAACTAAGAAAGAAGAAAGTCTTAAACCGCTGATAATTAGAAGAGAAAACATGCCTTTCTTAATCTATCAGAATCTAGCAAATATTGCCTCAGAGTTTTATGGATGGATAGTGAAGGCTGCTACATCAGACAGGTATAACTGGCATAAAGATTTATCTGATCAACAACTAAACAGCTTATCACATAAAGATGCGAAAAGACTTTTTTACCTAGCTGCTAAAAAAGCAAGTAAAGAAGATTTTAACGGAGTTTCAGAATGTAGAAAGCTTATAAGGGACATATTCTTTTTCTGGAATTTGTATAAGCAAGAAACCTTCGATAGAAACGATGTTGATATAAAGAAAATGCAAGATAGCCTAACTATACTTGAAAGGTTGCATAAAATGAAAAGCTATCCACAGAATCCATATATCTCACTTCTATGTAAACAAGAACTCCCTCCAAAAATTAAAACAGAAATTGTAAAGTGTTGTCTAAGAAATTACGAAGGGCTTTCTGAAACTAAGATCATTGATTCTTTAAGAATAGGTAAACTAACATATGATTTCTTGCCTGATATTACGCCTGTACTACTATTTTGTGTTTATCTTCCAATAGTAATAGACGAGAACAACGTTGAAGAATTAAGTAATTACAAAGATTTTATCTTGACTGCTATGAAGTTACATATAGTATGGTATTTTTTAGTTGAGAAACATGAGTCTCCTGATACATCAGAATTATTATTTTATGAAGAATTATTCAACGAATTAATTAAATGATAAGTTACAATAAGATGATTCTTTATATATTCATCAGCAAGATAGAATATTGTCGATATTACATATGGTCTAATGTATGAAAGAATTATGTTGTTGCTATAGTAACAAATTGCTATAACGAACAGTAACATTGTAATCAAGTTGATCAATACTTATTCTTCTTCCTTCCAATCATCAATTACATATCTGTAATCAATTATAGGTATTTTTCTTACCTTATCCTTAAAGATCTTCGTTGGATTCTTATATGTGTGTATCCTACCATTGCCTAAAGCATCCTCAACCACATATAACCAGTACTCATCCTTAAGCCTAATAGCTGTAGCCCACTCATGGCTAGTCAACTCTATACTACCAGTATCCTTGAAGGATTTAACCTCTATAACTCTATCAAACGATTCTATATCATAGCCAACAAGCCTATCCGATACATCCTTTATCTTGCTTACTAGGTCTTCCTTATAATTAGCCCTCTTCCTTTCATACTCTAATACCTTATCCATGCCAGCCCTCTCTATCTTTAATCTAACATCACTGCTCTTATCTGCTGTTATCTCTGCTACCCCTATGAGTTCTATAACCTTATATAATTTATAAGCATCCTCCAGCTCCTTTAATTTACTTTGGGACTCACTCCTTAATCTGTTTATCTCATTCCTCCTCTGTGTTATAAGCCCTTGTAGATACGGTTCATCTCTCAACCTTCTCCCATACTCTACTATATCATGTTGCAGTCTGCTCATCTCCTTTGAATAGTAATCTTCTATCTTTTCTCTATTCTTCTCCTTTATAGCATTCATCTTCTCACTAACCTTAGTTAACATTCCATCTATTATATTAGATGCATAATGCTTCGCTTTATTATAAGCATCCAATAACTTGCTAGTGGTAGTGGTTATCTCATTCTTACTCTGATCATGTTCTTGAATAGTAATAATATTGCTATCCTTCTCTTCTTTCCCCTCTAGATCCCATATGCTCTTCACATCTACCTCCTTAACCTCTTTATCAACAAGCAATGCTACTACTTTGCCATCTCTAGCATTCCCTCTAGCATCATATACTGATAATAAGAAGATGAAGAGTAAACCATTAAGATAATCATGCTTAAATACAGAGATTCTTGGTCTTGCTGCATGTCTTAGCATAGCCATCACCATGTTATTGCCTAAAGCAAAGTAAGGTATCCCTTGCTTCATAGCTGTATCTTTAGAGAATGAACCTATGCTTATTGATTGTACATTACTACTACTGCTATTGTTGTTGTAAGAGTATATCAAACCCTTAGGCATGTATATCCTACATATCTCTTCTTCTCTTTTGATCTCTTCTATCTTGCCATGGTAAAGCCCTAGGAATACATTAACGAACCTCTTAACCTCATAACTATCAACAGCGCTCTTCAGTATATGTTTCATATCCTCAAGCTTACTCCTATCAAGCCTATAGCCAGAGAGTAGAGAGTTTATCTTCTCTACAAGCTTCCTCTTCTCCTCAACTATGCCATCTATAATCTTTACTTTAGCCTCCCACTCATCCCTTGGTGCCATTAACAGCTCCTCATATAACTTGGCTATATCATCCTCGCTTATCAGCATGCCTAGTACATCATAAACTTTATCCCCCATAGCCTCCTTTATGCTCTCTATCTTAGCAAGCAACTTTTCTAGTATGTAGCCATCTATGGTATTACGGGTATCAAGTACAAAGTTGTAATAGTAGACATTCCTCTTCTGCCCTATCCTATGTATCCTACCCATCCTCTGCTCTAATCTATTTGGGTTCCATGGGAGATCGTAGTTTATCATTATGTTACAGAACTGCATATCTATACCTTCGCCAGCAGCATCTGTACATACCATTATATCCTTGTCTAGCCTAAAATCATTTAACGCATTACTCCTATCATCAACGCTCATACTTCCATCTATGCTTACAACCTTGTATTTGTGTGAGAGTTTATCCTTAAGGTAGTTGAGTGTATCCCTATACTCTGTGAATATAACTATCTTTGTATCCTTATCATTGCCCTTATTATCCTTCTTTATAGTCTCTATCCAGTTAAGTAAGATCTCAAACTTGCTATCTTTATTACTACTAATAATATTATTGATAGCATCCAAGATCTCTTTAATGCTATCCTTCTCTCTCTGTAGCATTGTTGTTGCTGTTAATGGTGTATAACCTATAACATACTCCTCACCTTTGCTATACTCTTCCTCATCAAACTCCTCCTCACTCTCCTTTATCCTCTTCACAGCCTCGTTGAATGCATCTATATCTACTACAGTAGTAGTAGCAGTAGCCAACTTCTCTAACCTCCTCTCTAATGAGAGCTTTAATGCATGTATGGATGAAGATGCCCTCTTCCTAAATAGCGTAGATAGAAACCTTGCAGCCCCTTCTCTCCTCTTATCCCCTCTGCTATACTTAAGTAGCATTGCTAGATAGTTATCAAGCATCTCATGAACCTTTGCCTCCTCATTGCTTAACTTAACCTCTACAGTCTTACTCTCTCTGCTAGGGAATACTTCTTTACCATCCAAGTCTATAACATCCTCTTTGATATTCCTTATGAGCAAGTATCTACTTGCATCTACATCACTTATATACGGGTCAAGCAGCCTTACCCTATTAAGGTAATCCTCATCATCACCATTATGTGGAGTTGCTGTTAGCATGAGCATGAATGTAGATATGTTAGCAAGATACTCTCCTAATTTGTATCTATCAGTACCACTTGCTAGCTTGTGAGCCTCATCTATAACCACTAGATCAATAGTATTATTAGCATCTTTTAGTAATTTGATAACATGGTCTTGCTTAAGATAATCCATGGATGTTACATAGCAGAACTCCTTATCCCTGAATGGATTACCATATACCTTAACATAGCTTGAATCTATTATCTTTGCATCTAACTCAAACCTAGATCTAAGTTCATCTCTCCACTTTACAGTTAGGGACTTTGGTACAGCAAATAGCATCCTCTTTACTATACCCCTAGCATTCAACTCACTAGCAACAAGTGCAGCTGTTATGGTCTTACCTAAGCCTACCTCATCAGCAAGTAGCAAGCGTTGCTGCTCATCAACTATCTTTATAACCTCATCTATCTGATGTGGGAATATCTCTACCTTAGTGCTAGATGCCAATACATATGGGTTGAACTTGTACTCAGTCAGTAGCCTATATGCATCAATAGCAAGTATGAACTCTATTGGTTTATCATAATCAGATCTTATGAACCTATCTATTAGAAGAGTATATGATATATCCTCCAACTCATCTATCTTTAGCCATCTTAACTCGTTGTTAATTAATACCTTAGCAAAATCGTTGCTTACCTCTAATACTATACCTTCATTATTGCTTGATTTAACCCTAACCTTTGAGCCTACATTTATCATCATGATACATTCATATATTTATTTATCCAATAGTCCATGTTCCCTTTACTAGGGCTAGAATCTGTATTTAATACATCATCTACTGCTTTTAATATGTTATACTCTTCATCCTCATCACTGCTTAATTTAATACCCTTATTCCTCTTTGCATCATAGGACTTTAAGAGTAGTGATACTATACTCTTTATATCATCAACCCTAAACTTGTGTGGGTAATTGCTTATATACGATCTTATCCTTGCTGCTCCTTCCTTTTTATTAGCAGTTATACGCTCTATAAACATGAGTTGTTGGTGTATGTTGTTAGGATCAATATCATCTACTTGTTGAACGCTAACCTCTTTGAATGGTTTAAGCCTTATAGAACCTTTCTCCTTAGTTGCTATCCTCTTAAGTCTATTATCATCTAGGTTGTATGTTCTCATTATATGCAATGCATCATCTGCTGGTATCATGCCATTAAAGAATACTCTACCTACAAGATAGAATGCTATCTCTGAGCCTATTGTGTTCACATCCCTATCTATTAACTTCCTAACTATAACCCTCATCATATACTCTCTAGCATAGTTTAGTATACTCTCAAAGTCTGGTTGCCCCTTGCTGTAACTCTTAAGCCTTGAGTATGCTGTAGTTGCCTCTAACACTTTACCATATATCATTATTAGCAGATCTGTTATAGGTAATCTTAGTAGCCTGTCTCTATCTATATTCTTTAATAGGCTATCTATCCTATTCTCAATCTCTGGTATAAGATCTTCTATATATGCATCTTTATCCTCTACTATCTTTCTGCAAGCAATAACTATACTGCTCATGAATGAAGTTTTACCCCTAGCAAGCACATTCTCTTCAGACTCTGTATGTACAGCATAACTTGAGATCACTTGGAACCTTGATTCCCTTAATGTATCTAGCAGTATATTCCATGCCTCTAGGCTTGAGTGTGCAAAGAACACAACTGCCAAACCATCATCCTTTAATACTCTATTGATCTCTTTAAATGCTCCTTTTAATGCCTTTATATAGAACTCCATTGCTAATTCCTTGCTACCAAATCTATTCTTGCTCAATACTATATCCTCATCCAAAGGTACTCTTACTGGTAACTCTGGATAGTAGTCCTTTAACGCTCTATATAGCCAGACATAGAAGAACTCGCTAAGCTCTCCATAAGCAACATCATCTAGATATGGAGGATCTGTGATTATTAGGTCAAAGTAATTGTTAGTATATGGTAAGTGTAATGCTGAGCCTAATATTATTTTAGGTATGTTATTATTGTTGTTATTATTCTTGCTAGCAAATTCTATAGCATCAACTATATTATCTAACATACCATATAATGATCCACTTGTTTCCTCAAATGGATTAGTCTCTGCAAAGTTATAGATAATTCTAGGGCTTCGCATTGTTAGTGTATGACCAATCTTTTCATAAGTTGTATGCCACTGAATTCCTATTGAATTGTAATCTATATGCTTACAAAGCATAAATGCTAGATATGTTGCTATAACCTTAGCATAATCTTTACCTTTAATGCTTTCTATCTCCTTGCTAACTACTCTAATATTCTTTAATAATGTAGCCATTAAGAGTAATTGCCTAGGATTAAATATCTCATACCATTTTGTAAAACCATAATTTTTTATACGGAATAGTTCTCCACCCATCTCCTCTAAAGGTACTAAATCTTCATTTACTAACTCTTGGAATCTTCCTTCTAGAATTGCCTTAGCCTTCCTTATAGCCTCTCTATCATTAGCATTAGGCAATTCATAATCTTTACCATTCTTACCTTCAACTACCAAAGCAATAAGCTCAAAATCTTTGTTCTTAGCAATATCACTTGTTAACTCGTCATACTCTATGGAATTTTTACAAGCAATGCATTTTGCCTTACCTCTTTTTTGAGTAAAGAATTCTCCTTCTTCTTTGCTAATATTATTTATTATCTCAACACTAAAGCTATTATTGTTATTATTAGGCTTAACTCTAATGCCTATCTTCTTCTTATTAGTATTTGCAAGATATGAATGGTTCATCAATGGTATCCTTTGATTACAGCGTGGGCACCTTATACACCATACATAAAGGTATGCTAAAACTCTTCTTCTATTACTATCATAATAATAAAGATCCTTTAACTCTTGCCTTGTCATCTCTATAACCTTCTCACCATACATCTTAACATCATCTTTCAGATTAGTGTATATCCTTGGGTATTCTAGTACAGCCTTTTGTATAAGGTATGCTACTGGGTTATAGTCTAGAGAGTAGCATTCAAAGCCTAACCTACTAGCCTCAAATATAAGATTACCAGCACCAGCAAAAGGGTCCAATACCTTAACATTAGGTATAGGGATAAGATTGTTAGTATTGATATTATACTTGTATGCTCTCTCCTTCTTGTTAAGGTTCAGATACCCTTTAACCTTTGATGTATCATAGTCATATGGCATAATACTTAACAATGCTATCGCTCTACCTACTATCAGTGGCTTCCTTGTCCACCAATATAGTATCTTGTTTATAGGAGGTATTGCAAGTTTTTCCTTTCTTGCCTCATTGCTTACATCATCAAATAACTCTAACAGATCCACATCACTCTTCTCTATCAACCTCTTATCCATATTAATCACCCTAGTTAGTTTAGATACATTACCTTGAATGCCCTCCTAGCCTTCTTATTAACCAATAACTTGCTAGCCCAGAAGTGAACCTCAAATACACTTAAACCCTTTACAGCATTTACAAGTTTAATACCTTCATACCAATTCCTTGCTACCTTTAATACCTCTAACCCTATATACGTTCTAGCAGAGTCTATGCTCCAATCATTACCATCAAACATCAAATGCTTGACTGCTATATCCTTCCTCCAGCCCTTTACTGTTGATAGAGTTACAATCCTTCTACCATACTGATCATCTACCTCAATCCTAAGCATGGCAGACTTACCACTCTTGCTTAATGCTAGCGAGTAACTAAGCTCCCTCATACCTTATACCATAATCCTTTAACTCCTTGCTTATATCTTCATATGTCTGTATCTCTATACTTGCCATGCCACCATCATTATTATCAACATTAAATTTAAGGTTAGACAACTGTTTTAGCAGACTCTTCAGCTCCTCTATGTTGCTTAGCCTACTCCTTATCTCTATGGTATCTTTATTTGGGTTTACTAACCTTGCATACAACGATCTGCGATGATCTCTGCCTATCGTTACTATATTTACAGATGATAGCAACTTTATAATCTCATCTATACTATTAGATCTTATAATGTATCTATATACATACTGCTTAGATAAGGTATCTTGGTATGGATAGGATATAGTTGATTGCTGCCCCATAACCTCTCCTACTCCTGCTCCTAAACCTACTGCACTTACCCTAATTCCTATCTCCTCCTTATCCTTATCCTTACCTATGTCCTCAACATGTATGAGATCCTTCCTTATCACATACCCATCCCATCTAACATTAACCTCTCTACCTATGATAGCCTTATACTTCCCATCTACCTCCTCTAACCTATCTGCATACCCAAATAAGCTATTGGATACACCTTCCTTTATAGCATCAAGTATCTTGCTAGCAGGAACTACAAACCTCTCACGCCTATCCTTTAGGAACACTTTATAGATATCATCATGTATATGCATCACTCCCTTATCTCTAATTTTATCTACTATGACATCTTCACTTAAGCTCTCTACTAGCTTACCACTACTCTTTAACCTCTCCTTTATTGCAGATAGCAGATCATATTTACTAGCATAAATTGGAGGTAATGTATCTATCCTTATATCAGAGGAGTAAGGATATGCTATCTTTGAGTATGTATTCCTACATGTAGTTAAGAGTACTCCTTCAAACTCCTCTATCCTCTGCTTTATAGCCTTTATATCATTGCTATCCATCCTTATCCTCTCATCATCTTTAGCCTTTAAAGCTGCTATAACATGCCTTGCAGCATTCTTTAAAGCCTCTATGCCATGGTAATCTGGATATAATATTACTATAGTATTCTGGTATATCCTTATATTATTCCCAGCGTTAGATATCATATTTGCAAATAACCTCTTATTACTATCATCGTCTTGCCTTATCTCATCGTAATCAATTATGGATAACTTAAGATGCTCATCATCTGGTAGATCCTTCTCCCATACATATATCTTGAATATATTATTGCTGATGTTAGGCTCAAATAGACTCTTATGCTTAGGTTCAAATAGGCTCCTAATCTTATCTTTTATCTCATCTTCTCTTACATTACTCATATACTCGTATATAACCTTGTTTATATTTGGTTTAGTGCTAAAGTAGTACTGCTCATTCTCTACCTTTAAGTACCAGAACTCCTTGTCTATCTCTTGCAGTATAATATCTACCAGACTAGGGTCTATGTTAGGGTAGCATACAGCTAACTTTACTTCACTTGGTTTTATCCCAGATACCTTTGTTGCACTTATCAACGAGTGTATAAAGATGGTTCTTGCAACCTTCTCTACCAACTTTGTATTCTTACTACTATCAAGCCTCCTAGCCTTGCTTATACAATCGCTCTCTACGGCTTGTTTAAGATCGCCTTTATCTATATGATCTGTTAGACTCTCCTTTATTGCTAGCTCAGATAGATCTATATCCCCAGTCGATACTATCTTACACTCCCTCTTATTCTTGTATATCTCATGTATAGCTAATGCTAAGAGCCTAAGCACACCCCTAGTCTTGTTGAACTTATCTATGCTTGCTACCCTCTCATAAAGGGTATCTATTAGGAATGGATGGAATGGGTATGCTTTAAGCATCTTATCTCTATAGTTTGGTTCACTTACAAGCCCATGATCTAAATAATAATTATAATAAGCCTCCACTACCTTCTTATAATCGTCCTTCCTAACCTTAACTAACCTCTTAACTATAACATCGTATACCTCTTCCTTGCTTACTGGCACTATATACTGTGATTGCCTAGATAGTGATTGCTTAAGATCGTCTACAATATTCTCTACCCTAAAGTCCGTTATACTCTTGTTACCCTTATCAACAATACTCCTAACTCTTTCTGTATAAGATTCATATAACTTCTGTCTAGCAGTTAATGTTATTATAAGCACACACTTATCTACAGATGATACTGACCTGATAAGGTCTTGTATGAATGCTATTGTAAGATCAGCTAGAGTAACATTTCCTACCCTATCACTATCTGCCTTTAATAGGTACTGAGGTAACTCATCTATGAGTAGCAGTGTAGGCTTATCGAATAGACTCTTCAATAATGTTATATCCTTTGGCACCTCCTTGTTCTCATCAAGCCTCTTGAACAGATCATACTTGCCAATAGCATATGCTATCTCACCCCATAGGGTATTCCTCTTAACAATGTTACAGTCTATAGCAACTACTCTAGCCTCTGGTACCTCTAATATACCGTACTTCTCATCTATCTTGTATTCACGTATCTGCTTATTCCCAATATCCCTATTATTGAATAGATGGTATAGGAGTAGTAGTGTATGGGTCTTACCCCCACCAAACTCCGTATCTATGATATATACAGGATTCCCTTCATTCCTAGCTATCCTTAACAATACATCCTTAATGAGTCTCTCCATATGCTGAGTTAGATAAGTATTAGAGAAGAAGAGTTCTGGATCCCTATATATATTGGCTACAGATTTATTATTACTCAATACATCATGCAACTCTACAGCAAATCTACTCATATCAAATATACCGTATGTTATCTCATCACTAAACGTGCAAATCTCCCATATATTTGGAAGTTTTGGTTCCATGTATTATTATATTTGCCTCATCCTATCTATTTAAGTTTTTATTATTATTATGCTTTGTTACAAAAGCCGTTTACTTCGTTCATTTTATAGAATTTATTAGATATTATCGATTATATGTAATAACTTTAGGATATAACTAATTATTACTAAGATTATTAGTATTCATATTTGCAACAAACTATCATCAACAAAATATTTATATACTAATTTCAAGAAAATAATTTAAATATATATGACAACACAAGCAACTAATAATGTAAATAATGATAATCCAATTGTAGTTTTCTCAAAGAGTGTAAAGGAAGATAAAATAAATAGAAGAGAGATAACAAGAAATATAGATAAAAGGAAGATTTTTAATATAATTGATTCCCTGATAAATGATGGGGAGACAAAGAATTTAAATGAATTAGAATTAAAGGAGAATTGTCGTGAATGGTTGGACGATCTCTTATTCAACTTTCCGCGTATTAATGAACAGAATATTAGATACTTAATCAATGACTTTACTGATTCTATGAAAACAAGAATGAGAGAAGAAGACAAATATGCGATAGGTATATTATCTAACAAAGGTTTATTTTTATGTCATAGTATATTAGGTGAAGAGACGATAACCAAAGACTGGCAAGTTATTGAAAGGATGTTAGATAAAGATAACGTATTAAGATTCGTATACTTTAAGAGAGAAGACACAAATATTAAAGTAGTTTATTATGAAACATATCGTTCAGAATCACTTGTTGATTGGTTAGGTCTTCCTGAAAAAGAAGCATCATATTATTTTGGAGGTAAGACTAGGATATATACAAAGATAAATGAATTAGACTGTATTTTAGAACTTAGAGATGAAGATATTGGAAGTATTTTGGACGAAAAACGATTAGAGATAGGAAGAAATCTTTTAGTTTTATCAAATCCAGTAGAGCAATTACAGATAATTCAAGTAAGAGTAGGGAGGAAAAAATATAAGAAAATAAATGATTTCTTACAAGATTTTTTAGCGGAAAGATACGATTTAAAGCATTATACCACTAAATATAAAGAAATAAATGAAGAAATAACTCCATATATTCATAAATTTATTGATGATAGAGACTATGTAATTAAAAAAGAAGGAAAAGAAGAAAAAAGGGTTCTATTTAAAAGCAATCCGAATTTTTATATTCTTTTTATAAATGAAAATATAGATATTAGGGAAAGTTTCTTAGATGAGATTTATACCAAGCTTTTGAACAAAGAAACTATAAAAATATTTCATGCTGGAACTCCGTTTCTATACCCACCATTACAGATATCATCTATCCAATTTTTTAATCAACTAAAAGTAAATGAAATAACAAAACCTTTCATAGAAAAATATAAAAATATTGAAATATTAGATAAAACATTAGATAGAATTATGTTATATTGTGTATTTGACATGCTTAAGAAAGAAAATGAAGAAGAACCAATAAAGTATTTATTTGAAAAGATTAATGGAAAGATATCTGAAGATATAGATATCTCAAAACAACTAATGACAAAAGAAAATAATCTTATCGAATATAAATCAAGTGATTTCTTTAATGGTAATAATGAAGAAATTATAAAAAGATTTAAGGAGGACATAGAAAGTAAATTGGAAGGATCTCCTATTAAAATTTATATAATTGGGTTTGATGAAAAGACACAACAGTTTTATCCTATACAGAGTAGCAGAGCCAATCACGATAGACTCTTTTCAATTGAACAAAAACTAAGAGAGTTGTTAAATATTCCAACAATACATTTTATACCAATTCCTTTAAATGATGGTAGAAATTGTATTCTTACGCTTATTGTTAGTAAAGCTACCAATTCATCTTACTCTATGTAACAGTAGGTTTAGGATTGCCTGTCATAGTATACTACCAGTATAATCATAGCCTAATCTAGGATACAGTAGTATATCTAAGCCATAGAACTCTGCTATCTCCTCAACTGGCTTATGCTTATCATAGAACTGCTCTTGGATGTGAATAACTTCGCTAGCGAACTTTTTCACATTCTTTGATACCGTACTCCTATCTAAGCCAAACATATCTGCTATCTCATCTTGCTTCCAGCCTAGAAGATGCAATTTTAGTATCTGAGCATCTCTTGTTACCTTCCTCCTCCTAACCTCTTCACCTATCAGCTCGCTTATGTAATTAACGCTGTAACCAAATGCCCTTGCTAGTTCTGTTACTATACCCTCTAGCCTTTCAATAGGTCTCTCCTTAACTATCTTTAATAACTGGTATCTAAGGTCTTCTTGGCTTAGCCTATCTCCATGCTTTAG
>Ga0079992_133197_pt1 | contig 14090 bp, 14 predicted proteins | sample FaiFalFF_MnMetaG_3_FD_69197 | JGI IMG/M metagenome (GOLD analysis project Ga0079992, IMG submission 69197) | Freshwater microbial communities from Yellowstone National Park, Wyoming, USA - Fairy Falls B (FF_Mn_B) MetaG (SPADES assembly) (version 2) | ecosystem: Environmental > Aquatic >... | reverse complement strand
CACCGCCTCCGCCCCGTAGCCCATGGCCTTCAGCCTGCGCAAAAGCCCCAGGCGGGGGTTGGCCTTGAGGGCGAAGAAGGGCCTGGCGAGAGGGAAGGCTTCCCTAAAGGCCTCGGCTCGCCCCTTGATCGCCGTCCAGTCGTAAGCGTAAAAGGGCGTCGGGTAGGCCCTCGCCGCCTCCCGCAAAGCCGAAAGAAAGTCCGGGTTCAGCATGGTTAGTGCCCTCGAGGGTCCAAAGCGTCCCGCAGGCCGTCCCCAATGAGGTTAAAGGCCAGAACCGTGAGGAGGATGGCCACCGCCGGCGCGGTGGCTGCCCAGGGGGCCTCGGCCATGTAGTTCCGGGTCTCGGCCACCATGGCCCCCCATTCGGGAGTGGGCGGCTGGGCCCCAAAGCCGATGAAGGAAAGCCCGGCCGCCGTGAGGATGGCGGCCCCCACCTCGTAGCTGGCCTGGACAAGGACCGGAGTGAGGCTGTTGGGCAAAAGATGCTTAAGAAGGATCCTCCCCCACCCCGCCCCCAGGGCGCGGGCTGCCTCCACGAACTCCCTTTCCCGTAGGGCCAGGGCCTGGGCCCGCACCAGCCGAGCGTATATGGGCCAGGACACCAGGGCCACGGCGATCACCGTGTTGACCAGGTTGGGCCCCAACGCGGCGGCGATGGCCATGGCCAGGATAAGGGTGGGAAAGGCGAAGAAGATGTCCGTTATCCTCATGAGGAGGTTGTCCCAGAAGCCGCCAAGCCCACCGGCCAGGAGGCCCACAGCCACCCCCAGGAAGCTGGCCAGGAGGACGACCCCAAACCCCACGCCAAGGCTAATCCTCGCGCCGTGGACCACCCTGGCCAGGACGTCCCGGCCCAACTGATCCGTGCCCAGGGCGTGGTCCGGGCCCGGGGGCTGGAGGCGCTCAGGGAGGTTCTGGGCTAGGGGATCCCCCACGAAGGCCGGGCCAAGCAGGGCCACCAGGGCCAAAAAGAGAAAAAGGCCCAGCCCCACCAAAGCCCCGGGGTTGCGGAGAAAGCGGCGAAGGGGCTTAGGCATAGCGGATCCTCGGGTCTAAAAGAGCATACAGGAGGTCCACCAGCAGGTTCAGAAGGGAATAGACCAAGCCCACCAGGAGCGTCACCCCCATCACCGCGGGAAAGTCCAGGCTGGTGGCGGACTGGGTCACGTACCGGCCCAGGCCTGGCCAGGAAAAGATGGTCTCCGTAAGAACGGCTCCCGAGAGAAGCCCCCCCAATAGACCCCCAAGCAGGGTGAGGACGGGAAGGGCGGCGTTCTTCAGGGCGTGCCGAAATACCACCAGCCTCTCCGGCAAGCCCTTGGCCCAGGCCGTGCGGATGTAGTCCTGGAAGAGGACCTCCAACATGGCCGCCCGGACCATACGGGCCAAAAGGGCGGCCGAAGCCGATCCCAAAACGAAGGCAGGCAGGACCAGGTGGGCCAGGGCGTCCTTAAAGGCCGCCCAGTCCCCGGCAAGGAGAGCGTCCAGGGTGGTGATACCGGTAACCACCGGGGGCGGGATCAGGAAGGGGTCAAGCCGTCCCGGGCCCGGCAAGAGCCCTAACCTCCTGTGGAGAAGGTCCAAAAGGAGGATGGCCAGGAAGAAGACCGGCGTGGAGCCCAAAAGCAGGGCCAGAAACCGCACCAGGAGGTCCGGGGGGCGGTTCTGCCGAAGGGCGGCCCAGATCCCCGCAGGCAGGCCGAGGGCCAGGGCCACCAGGAAGGCGGCCAAGGCCAGCTCCAAGGTAGCCGGGAAAAACTCCTTTAAATCCTCGGCCACCGGCCGTCCCGTGCGCAAAGAGCGGCCCAGATCCAGCCGAAGAAGCCTCTGCAGGTAGAGGCCGTACTGGACCAGGATGGGCTTGTCCAGGCCATACCGCTCCCGAAACTCCCGGATCTGCTCCTCCCGGGCGTTTTCTCCCAAGGCTGCCGCCGCGGGGTCTATGGGGATCACCTGGGAGATGAAGAAGGTGATGGCGGTGATCCCCAGCCCCACCAGCAGGGCATAGGCCAAGCGCCTCAGCAGGTAAGCCGCCATAACGGGGAGCCTTGGCCCACAACCAAGGGCTTGGCCAAAGCCGCCCTCACGGCTGCTTGCTGACCAGCCAGAGGGGAGAGGACATCATGGGGTTCTTGATGAAGCCCTCTACCTTAGCCGATAGGCCGATGGGCTGCGCGGGCTGGTAGAGGACCACGTAAGGCCCTTCCCTCAACACCTTCTCCGTCAGCACCTTGTACAGGGCCTTCCGTTTCTCAGGATCGGGTTCCAAAGCCGCCTGCCGGGCTAGCTTGGCGGCCACCTCGTCCCTGTAGCTGTTGCGCCAGGCCAAGGAACGGGCCTCGTAGTCGGCCCAGGGGGTAGCGTTACCGTCGGGGTCGGGGAAGTCCGGGCTCCAGCCCGCCAGGACCATCTGGTGGTTTTGGGCCCGGTAGGTGTTGAGAAGCTCGGCGTTGGCGATGGTGCGAATCCTGGCCCTCAGGCCCGCCTTGGCCATGTCCGCCTGGAGCTTGGCGGCCACGTCGGCGCAGGGCACCCCACCCCCGCAGATGCCGGTACTGGCCAGAAGCTCAAACTCTAGCCCCTGAGGGTACCCTGCTTCCGCCAAGAGGCGCCTGGCCCGCCCAGGATCGTACTTATAGGGGGTTACGGGGTTGTAACCGAGAAGGCCCCTGGGGATAAAGGTCTGGATCTTGATGGCGCTGCCCCGAAGGAGGTCCCGGATGAGCTCGTCCTGGTTGACGGCCCACCGCACGGCTTCCCTCACCTTGGGGTTAGCGAAGGGGCTCCCCGGCTTCATGTTCATGCCCAGGTACTGGAGGCGCAGGGTTTCTGCCCGCACCACCTTGAAGCGGGGGTTGCCCTCCAGGGCCTTGAGGGCCTCGGGCGTAAGCCCCTCGGTGATATCCACCTCTCCCGACTCCAAAGCGGTACGCAGGACCGCAGGCTCCTGGATGTAGCGGAGGATGACCCTAGGAATCTTGGGCTTGACCCGGGCATAGGGGTTAGCCTCCAGGATCACCTGGCTCCCCCGGTCCCAGCGCACGAGCCGGTAAGGGCCGGAACCGGCAGAGTTCTGGCTCAAGAAGTCCTTGCCGTAGTCCCCGCCCTTGGCCTGCTTCTGCACCTCCTCGGAGTCCACGATGCCGCCGATGGTGAAGGTGAGGATGGACAGGAAAGACTGAGGGGAGGCCGTTTTGGGAATCCTCATCTCCACCGTGTAGGCGTCCAGTGCCTTCACCGCCCCGGGCTTCAGCTGGGCGATCTCCGTAAGGAGGAAGGAGCCAGGTCCCTTCAGGGCCAAGGCCCGTTCAAAGGTGTAGACCACGTCTTTGGCCGTCACCTCCCTCCCGGAGGAGAAGCGGCTTCCCTGGCGCAGCTTGAAGGTGAGTATCCAGGCATCCTTGCCGCGGTCCACCTTCTAGCTTTCCGCCAGGCCCGGGCGCAGGGTAGAGAGGTCGTTGCCCTCAAAGCGCACCAGGGTCTCGTAGAGGTTGTCGGCGATCATGACCCCCGAGAACTCGTAGACCACCTGGGGGTCCAGGGTGATGAGGTCGGTGAAGTCACCGCCGTAGACCAGGACCTGGGTACGGTCCTGGGCCAAAACCGGTAGAAAAACCAAAGCCAGAAGGACCGATACGAGACGCTTCATGGGCATCACCTCCCACCCATTGTAAGGTTATGCGGCTCACCCCTTCAAGCTCCCCAGGGTGAGCCCCTGGATGAAGTACCGCTGGGCCAACAGGAAGACCAGGATAGGGGGCACCGTGCCCAGGGTGAGGCCCGCCATGAGGACCGTCCACTCCGTGGAGAACTGGCCCTGAAAGACGGCGAGCCCCACGGTGAGGGGGCGCATCTCCAAGGAGTTGGTGACGATCAGCGGCCAGAGAAAGCTGTTCCAGCCAGCCAGGAAGGTGAAGGTGCCCAGGGTGGCCAGGGCCGGGGCCGCCAGGGGCAGGGCGATCCGCCAGTAGACCTGCCAGGGGGTAGCCCCATCCACGATGGCCGCCTCCTCCAACTCCCTAGGAAGCTGGAGGAAGTGCTGGCGCATGAGGAAGATGGCGAAGGCGTCAAAGAGCCCGGGCAGGATGAGGGCGTAGTAGGTGTCCACCCAGCCCAGGTTCCGCATAAGTATGAAGAGGGGGATGATGAGGACGTGGACGGGGATCATCAGGGTGGCCAGGAAGAGGAGAAAGAGCGCCCCCTGGCCCCGGAAGCGGAAGCGGGCGAAGGCGTAGCCGGCCATGGCCCCGCTGGTCAGGTTCAAGAAGGTCAGGCCCAGGGCCACGATTAGGGAGTTCAGGTACCAGCGGGCGAAGGGAACGCTGGTGAGAACCCGCTGGTAGTTCTCAAAGTGGAGCTCCTTAGGCCAGACCTCCACGGGCAGGTCAAAGACCGCGCCCGGGGCCTTCAGGCTTGTGGACACCATCCAGAAGAAGGGGACCAGCATGGTGATCCCCCCGAGGAGAAGGAGGAGAAAGACCACGCCGTCCCATAGCCGGGCCAGAAGCTTCACGTCTCCTCCAGAACCCAGCGCCGCCTGAGAACCCACTGCAGGTAGGTGAGGGCGAAGAGGATGAGGAAGAGCACCCAGGCGATGGCCGAGGCGTACCCCATTTCAAAGGGGAAGGTGCCGAAGGCCTTCCGGTAGAGGTAGAGCATGAGGACGTTGGTGCTGTCCAGGGGGCCGCCCCCGGTCATGGTGTAGATGAGGCCGAAGACCTGGAAGCTCCCGATCATGGCGAGAAGGGTGTTGAGGAAGACCGTGGGGGAAAGGAGCGGCAGAACCACGTAGAAAAACCGTTGCAGGGTGTTGGCCCCGTCCAGGCTAGCCGCTTCCAGGTATTCCTTGTTGATGTTCTGAAGCCCCGCCAGAAAGATCAGCATGCGCAGGCCCACCCCGGCCCAGACCGAGGCCAGGATCACCCCCCACATGGCCCAGTTGGGGTCGGAGAGCCACCCCGGCCCCTCCTTGGCCAGCCAAACAAGCCCCGGCGGGGGCGCGGCCCCAAAGGCCTGCCAGAGGGCGACCAGCTTCTCCCCGATGAAGCGGAGGAAGAGGTTGATGGGCCCCACGGTGGGGTTCAGAACCCAGCGCCAGAGGAGGCCCACGGCCACCACGCTGGTCACCGTGGGCAGGAGGTAAAGGGTGCGGAGGACCTTCACCCCCCGCCAGGGACGGTTCAGGCCTAAGGCCAGGAGCAGGGCCAGGACGATCTCCAGGGGAACGGCCACCCCCACGTAAAAGAGCGTGTTCCAGAAGGCCTTGTGGAAGACGGGGTCCTCGAGGAGGCGGCGGTAGTTGGCCAGGCCCACCCAGTTCTTCCGGATGGTCTCCAGGGTGAGGGGCCTGAGGCCATCGTACTCCACGAAGGAGAGGACAAGGCTGGTGAGGATGGGCCCCAGGTTGAAGGCCAGGAAGCCCGCCAAAGAGGGCAGGAGGAAGAGGAGGGGAAAGCGGGCGTAGACGCGCACGGCGGGCCTCCCGGCCTAAAGGCTAGCGCTTCTTGCGCTCCGCCTGGATCTCGTCCAGGATCTTCTGCACCTGGGGGGCCACGCCGTCCAGGGCCGCCTTCAGCTCGGCCTTGCCCTGCCAGACGGGCTCCAGGGCCTTGTTGATGAGCTGGAGGGCCTCGTTCCAGCGCTCAAAGGTCTCCGTGGGCCGGGCGGTCTTGTTGACGGTCAAGAAGAAGTGCTGGCTCTTGGGGGGCGGGGGCACGAAGAAGTCCTTGAGGTTCTGGATGCTCTTCTCCACGTTTTTCACGTCCACGCCCCGGGCGGGGATGATGAGCCCCGTCTTGGTGAAGATCTGGATGGCCTCGGGTCCCGCCAGGAAGGAGAGAAGCTTCCAGGCGGCCTCCGGGTTCCTGGTGCCCGCCGCTATGACCCAGCCGGAGCCGTCAATGTCCACAACGCTCCCCGCCTTGCCCCTGGGGAAGGGCACCACGTCAAAGTCAAACTTGGCCCGGGCCTTCAGGGTAGGCACCCGCCAGCGCCCGTCCACGATCATCCCCGTCTGCCCGTTCAGGAACATGGTGAAGGGCCCCCGGTCCTGGGCCTCCTCCGGGGTGGGGGCCACGCGGTGCTTGTAGCGGAGGTCCAGGTAGAACTGAAGCCCCTCTACGGAAGGAGGGCCGTTCAGCAGGAACTTGCTGTGGTCGGGGCTGTAGAAGCGCCCCCCCGCCGACCAAACCCAGGGCTGCCAGAAGAGGTAGAAGGTCTGGAAGGACACGCCCCACTGCACCCGCTTGCCGTCCTTCTCCACGGTGAGGGCCTTGGCGTAGCGCAGGAAGTCGTCCCAGGTCCAGTCGGGCTTGGGATCGGGCAGGCCGGCCTTCCTCAGCAGGTTGCGGTTGTAGAAGACCACCAGGTTGGAGACATCCCTGGGCAGGCCGTACTGGACCCCGCCCCACTGGAAGGCCTTCAGGATGCCCGGGAAGATGTCCCCCGTGGGGTACTTGTCCCGCTGGATGAAGGGGTCCAGGGGCCTCAAGACACCCCTCGAGGCCAGGCCGGGAAAGTCAATGTTGTTGATGAAGAAGACATCGGGCGGGCTTCCCGCCGCTATCATGGCGGTGATCTTGGCCAGGTACTCGTTGGAGGGGATGTTGATGTACTCCACCTGGATCCCCGGGTTCTTCTCCTGGAAGACCCGGAGGACCTGCTGGTAAGCCTGGATCTCCTCCTGGCTCCCCCAGCTGGCCAGGACCAGCTTCTGGGCCGAAGCCAACCCCAAAACCGCCAAAAGCGCCACCAACACCTTTCTCATGGCTCACCTCCAAAAACCCACCGCCCGGTGGGGGTGAAGACCCCCGCCAGGGCTTCCAACGCGGCTCGCACCTGGACCGCGCGGTAGCCGTGCGTGGCCAGGTAGCCCGCGGGCCTCCCCGGCAGGAAGCGGAGGTCGTCGGGGTTGCCCAGGGCCACCACGTAAAGGGGCTTACCCAGGGCGGCTAGAGCCCGGTAGAGGGCCTTTTGCCCCTCCCTGAAGCCCCCAAGCCAGTGGAAGGTGGTGAGGACGATGCGCTCCGCCCCCTGGGCGGCGGCCACCGCCTGGGCCACCTCCCCCTCCGAGGGGTCCTCGCCGAGGTTTAGGCCCCGGCTTCCCGGCAGGAAACGCCCCGCCAGGTCCGCCAGGGTGGGCTCCGCCCCATAGCGCTCGCTGAGCCTCAAGCCCACCACCAGGGTCCCGGGACCCCGGATGGGAAGGTCGCCGAATAGACGCACCACGCCCCGCCTGGCGGCCTCGAGGGCCAAGGCCTCCTCCTCGCTTTGGGTGAAGGGGCACTCCCCCTTTTTGGCGAGGAGGGAGAGGGCCCGGCGCTTGGCGGCCTGGGCCCGCTCCTTGGGAATCTCCTTCCCCAGGGCCCGGGTCAGGCGGTCGTGGACCTCCAGGATGGCCTTCTCGTCGGGCTCCAGAAGGAGGAGGTCGGCCCCGGCCTGCACCGCCTTCAGGGCGGCCTCCCCGGCCCCAAAGTGGCGCTTGATGGCCCCCATGGCCATGTCATCGGTGAGGATGGCCCCCTGGAAGCCCAAGCGCTGGCGCAGGAGGCCGGTGAGGATGGGCCTGGACAGGGTGGCGGGAAGCTTGGGGTCCAGGGCCGGGAAGAGGATGTGGGCGGACATGAGGGCCGGCATCCCCGCCTCCACGTAGCGGCGGAAGGGGTAAAGCTCCACCCGCTCCAGGGCCTCGAGGGGCTTATCCACCTGGGGCAGGTCCAGGTGGGAGTCGGTGGCCGTGTCGCCGTGGCCGGGGAAGTGCTTGCCCACCGGCGTGGCCCCGGAGCGCAGAACCCCTTTGGCGAAGGCCAAGCCCATCTGGGCCACCAGCTCGGGGTCGGCGCCGAAGGACCGGATGCCGATGATGGGGTTCTCGGGGTTCACGTTGACGTCCAAGACGGGGGCCAGGTTGACGTCAGCCCCCAGGCGGCGCACCTGGCACCCCAGGGCCTGCCCCACCCGCTCGGCCAAAACCGGGTCCCCGGCCGCCCCCAGGGCCATGGCGGCGGGTAAGCGCACCACCCCTTCCCGGTAGGAGGTGAAGGGGCCGCCCTCCTGGTCCACCAGGAGGAGGAGGTTGGGGTCAAAGGCCTTGAGGCGGCGCACCAGGCCCTGGGGGTCCTGGCGCAGGTTGGAGGGGTAGAGGATGACCCCGGCGGGCCGCACCTTCTTCAGAAGCTCGTAGGGGACGGCCTCGCCCCTAAAACTCACCACCATGAAGTTGCCCGCCTGGGCCGCCGCCATGCCTAATCCAAGGGCCAAGGCCAAAAGCCTCACCTCCCCACCTCCTTCAGGGCGGCCCGCACGCCCTTTTCCAGAAGGGCCCGGGCCCCTTCCTCCTCCACGCCCAGGGCGAGGAGGAGGGCCAGGGCGGGGTCTTCCGAGCGCTCCAGAAAGGCCAGGGCCTCCTCCTCCCCGAGGCCGAAAAGCTCCCTAAGCATCCTCGCCCCCCGCTCCTTCAGCTTGCGGTTGGTGGCCCGCATCCTCAGCATGCGGTTGCCGTAGACCCGGCCCAGCCGCACCATGAGGGCGGTGGAAAAGAGGTTTAAGGCCGCCTTCTGGGCCGTGCCCGCCCCAAGCCGGGTGCTCCCGGCGATGGGCTCGGGCCCCGTGTCCAGGAGGACCGGGTGGTGGGCCTCCAAGAGGAGCGGCGTGCCCGGGTTGTTGGCCAAGGCCACGGTGAGGGCCCCCTGGGCCTTGGCCCCCCGCAGGACCCCCAGGGTGTAGGGGGTCTGGCCGCTGGCGGCCACGGCCACCAGCACATCCAAGGGGCCCAGCTCTCCCCCTTGGGCCAGGCCCTCCTCGTAGCGGTCCTCGGCCCCCTCCTGGGCCTCATGCAGCGCCGAAAGGCCCCCCGCCAGGAAGAAGCGCACCCGGGCGAAGCCGAAGGTGGGCCATAGCTCTACCCCGTCCAGCACCGCCAGCCTCCCCGAGGTCCCGGCCCCGGCGTAGGCCAGGACCCCTCCCTTCTCCAGCCGCAAGGCGGCAGCCAAAACCGCCTCCTTGAGGGCGGGAAGGGCCCCCTTCAGGGCGGAAAGGGCCCTGAGCTGGGCCTCGTAAAGGGCCTCGAGGACCTCCTCCAGAGGCCAGAGGTCCAGGTCCTGGTAGCGCTTGGCCGCCACCTCCGTCACGCTCCCACCTCCGCGGCCACGCTGTTGCCCACCGCCCGGCGCAGGGGGTGCAGGGAGGGGCGGTGGCGGGTGGGGTGGACGGCGTTGGTGAGGAGGGCCCAGGCGTAGCCCCGCTCCGGCTCCACCAAAACCGCCACCCCGGTGAAGCCCGTATGGCCGAAGGCCCTCTCCGAGGCCAGGCTCCCACCCCACCACCCGGGCCGCTTCCTCTCCCAGGAAAGGAGGCGATCCCCATGGGGCCTTAGCATCTCCTCCATGGCCGCCGGGGAGAGCCAGGTGCCCTCCAGGATGGCCCTCAACTCCCCCAAGACCCCTTCCAGGGTCCCGAAGAGCCCGGCGTGCCCAGCGGCGCCCCCCAGGGCGTAGGCGTTTTCGTCGTGGACCTCCCCCTTCAAAACCCGGCCCCGCCAGGGGCAGGCCTCCGTGGCCACGGCAAGCTCCCGAGGAGGGCGGAAGGAAAACCCCTCGGGCAAGGGGAAGGCCGCCAGGGGCTTTCCCCGCACCCGCTCCAGGACCAGGCCCAAGAGCATGTAGCCGATGTCGGAATAGGTGGGCTCCCCCAGGGGCCAGGAGTGCTGGAGCAGGCGTTGCTTCAGGGCCTCCCCCTCGCCCAGGGCGTAGAGGGCCTCCCAGGCGGGCAGGCCCGAGGTGTGGGCCAGAAGGGCCCTCAGGCTCACCCCCTTCAAGGGGTGGTCCTTGAGCCAAAGAAGCTCGGGCAGGTGCTGGGAAAGGGGGTCGTCCAGGTCCAGAACCCCCTCTTCCACCGCCTTCAGAACCTCCTTGAGGGTGAAGAGGGGCTTGGTGAGGCTGGCCAGGTCAAAGAGGTGCTGGGGAGTGAGGGCCTCGGGCTCGGGCACCCTTTGGGCCAGGCCCAGGTGGAGGGTGAAGGCCTCCCCGCCCCGCCGCACCAGGCCGAAGGCCAGGCCGGGGACCACCCCTTCGGCCACGGCCCGCTCCAAAAGCCCCCTCACCCGCACGCCTTGGAGTCTAACAGGCACGGTATTGGTACGCAAGTGGTATCTTTAGGCCATGGTGCGCCCGGCGCAAAGGGAGGACCTCGAGGCCCTGGCCCAGGTCCTGGACCAGCCCTTTTTCCGCGGGTACGGCCTGGACCGCCAGGGGGCCCTCCGCCTGCTGGAAAGGGCTTTGATGGAGGGGGAGCTCTACACCCTGGACCCTCCTTTGGCCCTGGCCTGGTACCGGCCAAAAGGCGGCTTTGACCGCGGCTACTTGCGCCTTCTGGCGGTAGCGGAAACGGCCCAGGACCGGGGGTTGGGAAGCCTCCTCGTGGACTTTCTGGAGGCCAGGGGGCTAGAGTTCGTCCTGGCCGAGCGGGCCAACGCCCAAGCCCTCCGCTTCTACGCCAGGCGGGGCTTCCAGGAGGTGGGCCGCCTCCCCGGCTTTGTGCGCCCGGGGCGGGAGGAGGTGATCCTGTGGCGGGGCCCCGCTACCTGAGGTTGGCCGAGGCGCTTAAGGCGGATCTGGAACGGGGCCTCTTGGGCCGGGTCCTGCCCCCGGAGCGGGAGCTGGCCCGGGCTCTTGGGGTCTCCCGCTCCACCTTGCGGCGGGCCCTGGACCTCTTGGAGGCCGAGGGGCTCCTCACGAGACGGCAGGGAAGCGGCACCTACGCCACCCAGCGGGCCACCTTCCAGGCCCGCCTCCAGGGCTTCACCGAGGAGATGGAGGCCCTGGGCTTCAAGCCCGCCACCCGGCTCCTCAAGGGGGAGAGGGCCCGGGCCACCCCGGAGGAGGCCTTCCACCTTCGGCTCTCCCCAGGGGAAGAGGTGTGGCGCCTGGAGCGCCTCCGCCTGGCGGACGGCGAGCCCATGGCCCTGGAAAAGGCCAGCCTCCCCGCCTGGGCTTTGGAGGCCCTTCCCGAGGGGTCCCTTTACCAGGCCCTTGAGGCCCGAGGCCTGCGCCCCGCCCGGGCCCTTCAGCGCCTTAGGGCGGTCTTGGCCAAGGAGGAGGACGCCCTTTTGGGCGTGCCCCCGGGAAGCCCCCTCCTTCACCTGGAACGGGTCAGCTACCTGGCCGACGGGCGCCCCATTGAGTTCGTCAAGAGCCGCTACCGGGGGGACCGGTACGAGCTTCTGGTGGAGCTAAGATGAGGGTCCTGGGCATCATGTCGGGGACCAGCGCCGACGGGGTGGACCTGGTCCTGGCGGAGTTTGCCGGCGGGCCCCGGGACCTGGCCCACCGGGTCCTGGCCCACCTCGAGGTGCCCTACCCGGAGGCCCTGAGGCAGCGGGTCCTTAGGGCCATGCGGGAGGCCACCACCCGGGAGATCGCCCTCCTGCACCACGATCTGGGCCGCTTCTACGCCCAGGCCGCCAGGGCTTTCCAGGGCCAGGCGGAGCTGGTGGGCCTTTCCGGCCAGACCGTCTGGCACGAGCCCCCCTGGGCCACCTTCCAGCTGGGGGAGGCCGCCCACCTGGCCGAGGCCCTGAAGGTCCCGGTGGTCTATGGCTTCCGGGCCTCGGACCTGGCGGCGGGGGGCCAGGGCGCCCCCCTGGTGGCCTACCCCGACCTCCTCCTCTTTGGGGAGGAGGGCCTAAGGCAAAGCGTCCACAACCTGGGGGGCATCTCCAACTTCACCTTCTTCGTGGGCAAAGACCCGGCCACCCTCCTGGCCTTGGACACCGGGCCCGGGGTCTGCCTCTTTGACGAGGCCGCCCAGGCCCTAGGCCTCACGCCGGAGGCGGCCACGGACCTGGCTGAGAAGGGGAAGGTGGACCGGGAGGCCCTCTCGGCCTGGCTGGCCCACCCTTACTTTGCCAAGCCGCCCCCCAAGACCACGGGACGGGAGGTCTGGCGGCTGGAACACCTCCACCCCCTGCCCCAGGAGCCCGCCACCCTCCTCAAGACCCTCCTGGCCTTCACCGCCGAAAGCGCCCTTATGGCCTACGAGAGGTTCGTGGGCCCCGTGGACCGGGTCCTCCTGGCCGGGGGCGGGGCCAGGAACCGGGTTCTGGTGGGGCTCCTGGCCGAGAGGCTTCCCGTCTCTCTCCTCCCCAACCCCAAGGTGCGGGAGCCCTTGGCCTTCGCCCTTCTGGCCTACCTCCACGCCCAAGGCCAGGTCAACGTCCTGGGCAGGGCCACGGGAGGCCGGGACATCCGGGCGGGGATGCGGGTAGAGCCGGGCTGAGGCCAGGAAAAGCCAAGAGGGGAAGGATCCCCTTCCCTTTCATAGCCCTGTTTTCTTTGGCCGGGGCCCCTATGCTGGCTTGCGCCAGCATGGGGTGGTATGACCTTCCCCTGAAGCGGGGCTCTCGCCCGCTAGAACCCGGCTAGGGCGGGATGTGGTATTCTGGGCTGGACCAAAAGAAGGGTTATGAGACCCGCGCTGGTAACCGATTCCACCGCCGACCTACCCAAGCCGCTAAGGGAGCGCCTGGGGGTTGCAAACTGCTGCCCTTTTTGCCATCATCCATATCAGCAGATGAAGCTCTCCCACTGGGCCCGCAAGCACGGCATGGGCTACCTCACCGCCTGGCGGTCCGCCTGTGGGCGGTGTGGAAAGCGGTTAGCCAGGGACCAGGCCAAAAGAGCCCTGGAGGCCATATGCGGGTGAACCAGGCCTTCCGCTTTGAACTCTCCCCCAACGCCGCCCAACGCCGGGCCCTGGCCCAGCACATAGGGGCCGCCCGCTTCGCCTACAACTGGGGCCTGGAGATGGCCCTGAAGGCCCTAGAGGAAGGGAGAAGGCTCCCTTCCGCCCCTGAGCTTCACAAGGCCTGGAACGTTTGGAAGCGGGAGAACGCCCCCTGGTAGACCGAGGTCTCCAAGTGCGCCCCCCAGGAGGCCTTTCGGGACCTGGAGAAGGCCCTGAAGAACTGGAAGGCCAAGCGGGCCAGGTTTCCCAGGTTCAAGCGCAAGAAAAGCTTGGACGACAACAAGGCCCGCCTCACGGGGACCATCAAGGTCTTCCCCCGGCAGGTCCAGCTTCCGAGGATCGGCCTGGTCAAGACCAAGGAGCGGACCGACAAGCTGGTCGGGCTCATCCAAGCCAAGAAGGCCCGCATCCTCTCCGCTACCATTTCCCGGGAAGCCGACCGCTTTTACGTGAGCCTCACCTGCGAGGTGGAGCGCCCCGACCCCAAGCCCAAGGAGGTGAGAAGCGAAGATGACGTAGTGGGAGTGGACCTCGGTCTATCCTCCTTCGCCGTCCTTTCCGACGGCACCCGGGTAGAGGCCCCCAAGCCTCTGGCGAAGAGGCTCAAGCTCCTCAAGCGCCGCTCCAAGCAGCTCTCCCGCAAGGAGAAGGGCTCCAACAACAGCAAGAAGGCCGCCCTGGCCCTGGCGAGGCTTCACCGCAAGGTGAAGAACCTCCGCCGGGACTTCCTGCACAAGCAGACCACCTGGCTGGCGAGGACCAAGCCGGTCATCGTGGTGGAGGACCTGAACGTCAAAGGCCTTTCCTGGAGCCCGCTCTCCCGGTCTGTCGCCGACGTGGGATGGGGCACCTTCCTGCGGATGCTGGAGTACAAGGCGAAGTGGTACGGGGCCACCCTCATCGTGGCCCCGAGGAGCTTCCCCTCCACCCGACTCTGCTCCCGCTGCGGGCATCTGCACGGGAAGGTGCCCCTCTCCCGACGGGTCTTCCGCTGCGAAGCTTGTGGCCTGGAGAGGGACCGGGACTTGAATGCGGCCATCAACCTGAAGAAGTACGGCCTGGCCCACCTCACGGGCTCTACCGGGAGTTCCCCGGGAAGTCACGCCTGTGGAGATCCCGCAAGGTAGCCCTACGGGCTGACCTGGCGGCGGAACAGCCCTCTTGGGCTGGTCTACGAGCCACGGGTCGGTGAAGCAGGAAGTGGCCTGTCATCATCGTCCTCTCGAGGGGTGAAATAGATGATCTGGACTTACGCGGCCTCCACCTGCGCCGGTAACAGAGGGCTCAAATCCAGGCTCAGCTTGCCTGCGATGAGTCTCCGTCGGCATTGGTAGAAACTCAACCCC
>Ga0079992_140360_pt1 | contig 14111 bp, 20 predicted proteins | sample FaiFalFF_MnMetaG_3_FD_69197 | JGI IMG/M metagenome (GOLD analysis project Ga0079992, IMG submission 69197) | Freshwater microbial communities from Yellowstone National Park, Wyoming, USA - Fairy Falls B (FF_Mn_B) MetaG (SPADES assembly) (version 2) | ecosystem: Environmental > Aquatic >... | reverse complement strand
GGGTGTGTCCCAAGATCGTAGGACAACTGCTCGCAGTTGTCCTACAAGGCGGCCAGGCCCGACAAAATCGGGACACACCCGCCGGACCGCTTCCCGGTCCGGGGCTTGCCCGCTCTCCGGTCGGGACGGAGCTCGGATCCGTCAGGGAAAGGATCCCCGGCTGCGGAGGCGCCCTCGCTGATATACTGAGTAGGAGTTACGCAGTTAGGGCCCAACTAGGTCATTCCCACCGCCATATATGGGGTGTTTTGGCCGATCACTCGCCATATGTGGGGATCCCTTCCTGCCAACTGCGTAGGTCCTATAGGATAGCCTCCCTTATCAAACTCTGTCCAGAGGAAGACGAATCCACAAGAATATGCTCCGGACGGCCAGGGAGCGGGGCTTTGCGCGGAGGAAGTGTGGATGGATCGCTGGGATTCGGCTTTGGAGAATGGGAGAAGGGTGGCCTGCGTTAGAATACAGATAGAGGGCGAGGGAGAGCTGTCAGAAGGACTCCCTCGTGGTGCGACATTGAGGAGAAGCCTATGACCGCCTACGGCGATCGACTTGACCTTTCTACTCCGGAAACCTGATGGTCGGCTTCAACGCACCACACCGAAGCGCACATCGCCGAGGTGGCGGAGGTCTACCACGCCTGGCGGGCTGATGAGACTACTCGCAATGACTACAATCCTTCCCCAAGCCGCTATATGAGCCTGAATGGAAGGATGAAGCCTTCTCCCTGGAGGAGGCTGTGGTGTGCCTGTTGGAGGCCGAGGAGGAGCGGGCCGAGGCCGACCGAGCCCTTAAGGAAGTGCGGGGCCGTTTAGGCTTACAGCTCGCAAACTGAGGAGGGAACTATGCAGCGCCCTTCCGATATCCCCTTTCAGGCAATAGAAGCATTCTGCCGCAAGCATGGCATCCGAAGGCTTTCCCTTTTTGGCTCGGCGGCGCGAGGGGATTTCGGGCCCGAGAGCGATATAGACCTTCTGGTTGAGTTCCAAGAAGGTGCACGCGTGGGATTCCTGAAGCTCAGCCGCATGCAACGCGAGCTTACGGAGATTTTTCACCGCCCGGTGGACCTGGTGCCGCGCACGGGCTTGAAGCCCGCCATTCGCGAGCAAATCCTAAAGGAAGAGGTCGTCCTCTATGCGGCCTGAGCGGCTTTATTTGCAGGATATCCTAGACGCCTGCGATGCCATTCAGCGATTCCTTCAGCGGACCGACGAAGCGGCCTTCATGCAGGATGAGCTGATCCAGAGCGCCGTTTTGCAGAAGCTCATCGTGATCGGCGAGGCCGCCGCGCGCTTGCCCCGAAGCTTCACCGAACAGCATCCGGAGGTCGAGTGGGCGGACATCGTTGCCTTCCGCAATATCGCCGTCCATGAGTACTTTGCCCTGGACTGGCAAATTGTTTGGGTCACGGCCACCGAGGACGTTCCACTCTTGCGCCAGAAGATCAAAGCCTTGCTTAGCCAGCTGGAGGAGGGTGGCCAACGATGAGCAATGACCTCCCCGGATGCTTTAAGATGACCGAACTTGGCCCCTTGCCGGAGGAGTGGGAAGTAGGTGTGGCTGGGAGCGTGTAATAGGCCAATAGATCGTGACCCCTCTCCAAGGTCCAGATCATCGCGACGCTGTCCAGTAGGAGCAGTGGGAAACCAGCCAATCCCAGCCCCACTCTTGTCGCTTCCCCTCTATCCCCCGCCCTTATGCCACCGCTTCACATTGGGAAGTTTCTATGGGAGCCCCATGAACAGGCTGGAGTAACGTTACTGTTTCCGACTTAATGGTTTTTAACTGTGCTTTTGTGAATCTCTGTACTTTTTATGTGGACACATTCTGCCCATAAAGACAAACCTGACAAACCATGATAGGTTCGCCAGGTGAGGGGGGTTCTAAGGTCTGGGCCTGAGCCAGGGCCTGGGTGAGAATCAGGCTGCTGAGCTCCCCAGAAGCAGCAACCCTCATATCCGCAGTTTCGGGTAGGGCATGGCTCCCTCCTTCAAGAGCGATATCGCACGCCTTGCCACAGGGACAGAACGCCGATCCCCAGCAGGAAGGCCGCTGCCTGCCCCGGATACGCATCCACCTGAAGGCCTCGAAGCCATCCCCGGAAGGGCTCCGGCAGCCCGGCCAGGCTCTGGAATCCAGGCGGGGTGGTTAGCCCCACCAGGACCAGTCCGAGGATCCAAACGATCCAGGCGGTGCGGGCCTGGAGAGGGACTGCGCGTAATGCCCCCCAGAACAGAAGCAAGGTGAGCCCCGCGAAAGCCAGGTTCAGCCCCACCCATGCCCAGAGCATCGGCTCGAATCGGAAAGTCATCGCCCCCCAGGCCCGAACGCCTTCCCGTAGCCGGTCCAGCGCCCAGACCAGGAGGAGATAAACCCCTATCCCCAGTATAACCCAGCCATCTCTTCGCTCACGCATAATTCGGATCCCTCAAGACTGATCAGAATTCCGCTCTAAGATATACAGATAGGAGTTACGCAGTTGGCCATGCCTTCCTTCTCCGTGCTATCATGATCGCCGGTCGAACTCCACTCCAGCCCGAGGAGGCCAGGCCGATGAATCCACCCCAGTGGGATGACCTGGACGACATTCCCTTCTGGATCGCGGCCCAGAAGGTTTTCACCGGCACGGAGGCGGCCCGCTGTGCGCCGGAAGAGGAGAGGGCTCCCGCCCACGACGCCTTCACCCGCCTGCTTCAACGACAGCCTCCCGACACGGAGGCGTTGGGGCAGGAGGCGAAGGCCTTCGTGGACGGGGGGAAGGGGCTTTTGGCCCTGGAGGATACGACATTGGACAAGCCCGATGCCCGGAAGATGGATCGGGTGACCGATCATTGGAGCGGCCAGCATCCGCGGGTGGTCCAAGGGATCGCGCTTTGGACCTGGCTCTGGACGGAGGGGAAGGCCCTCCTTCCCTGCGACTTTCGGGTGTATGACCAGCCCCAGGGCGGGAAGACCAAAAACGAGCCCTTTCAAGAGATGCGGCGGAAAGCTCGGGAGCGGGGTTTTAGGCCGGAGGATGTGCGGATGGACAGCGGGTATGCGTCTTTGAAGAATCTGAAGCGCATCGCCTCCTTCGGCGGGTTTTTCCTGACCCGGCTGAAGCGCAACCGTCTGGTGAATCCGGATCGGCAGGGGAATCGGCCGATTCGGGAGGTGGAAATCCCGACGGAGGGGCGGGTGGCGCATCGGAAGGGCTTTGGGCTCGTCCGGGTCTTTCGGACGGTTTCCCCAAACGGGGACGCGGAATACGGGGCGACCAATGGCTTGAAGATGACGGAGGAGAAACGACAGGAGTTGGAGAGAAAAGGATGGGGGATGGAAGTCTATCCTCGAGGGCTGAAGCAATGTGGTGGGGTGGAGCGGGCGCACGTGCGCAAAGCCGTCTCCATTCTGGGTCATTTGCTTCTGGCCTTGCGGGCCTTTTTGCGGCTGGAGGCGTATCGGTTGCGGACAGGGGTGAGTGGGGATGAGGCCCAGGCGGCCATCCTCCGGGAGGCCATCCGCCGTTACTTGGCTCATCCCCGCTATGTCCTCCAGCCAACTGCGTAACTCCTAACTTGTTTACTCAATCTACGAGGGTACGGATGATAAGGGTAATGGAATCGCTGACCCGAATCAGGATGTGGAACGGTTCCGCATTTTGGTGAAGGGGCTTCAGCTCTTGGAGGATGATTATCTCGGTGGCTTGGGCTCTCGCGGCTCAGGCAAATTGAAACTTGAGGGTATAACCGTTTCCGTCCGGCAAGGCGAAAAGTATCTGGAGAACCCCCAGGAAGTGGGGAAGTATAACAGCTTAGCCGATCTAATAGGCGACCTGGACAACCTACTCCAAAGGGTAAAAAAGGCTTTTGGATTGGCGTGAAAGGAGGCGGACGATGGCCAATTTAACCGTCTACCGCCTTACCTTTCATGCCGGCTTCCACATCGGGGTCCGAGGCGTTAACCTGGAGGAGAGCGGAGCGCATATCCCTTCGGATTCGCTCTTCGCTGCCCTTCTGGATGCCTTCCTCCGCACCGGCGGTGACGCAGATGGCTTCTCTACGCCTTTCAAGGGCCGTAAACCACCTTTCCTCCTCACCTCCGCTTTCCCCTTCGCCGGGGGTGTCCGCTTTTTCCCCATGCCGGTCCCCTTGGACCGCTGGTTTTCCTCGGGCACGCTCCGGGAGCGCCCCAAGGACTTGAAAAAAGTGAGGTTCCTTTCCGAAGGACTTTTCCGGCGGATGCTTAATGGGGAGCAGATGGACGAGTGGCTCTTCCCGAAAGAAGAAGGGGTTGAGCCTACGCGAGGCCTCGCTTTGCAGGGCGGAGTTTTCTGGCTCACTGTAGACGAAGTCAATAAGCTGCCTGAACCCATGCGGATAAATCCCCGCACCGGGCAATCTATCCCCCTGCGAGCTTTACGCCGCCACAGGGTTTTCTCCTCCCAGCAGGTGCCCCGTGTCACCCTGGACCGGGTTTCCTCGGCCTCAAACATCTTTTATGCCGGCCGGGTCTCCTTTGCCCCTGGATGCGGACTTTGGTTCGGGGTCCAGTGGCTTCAACCTGAGGCAAGGGTGAGCAATGGTGGCCCTTCCTTCCGAGATGCTTTCCTTATGGCTCTGGCAATCTTGGCCGATGACGGCCTCGGCGGGGAGCGCACTGTAGGTTACGGCGGTTTTTCCTGGACCGAAGAGCCGAATAGCCTTCCTCTACCTGACCCGAAGGAGGGCGACCTCGTCTGGCTCCTTTCCCGCTATCACCCTCATGAGGAAGAACTTCCAAGGGCATTGATCGAATCCATCGGCTACCAATTGACCCCTGTGGCCGGTTGGCTTCGCTCTTGGCATGGTCCATCGCAGCGGCGCAAACGCATCTGGTTAGTAGCGGAAGGAAGCCTAATCCGCACCGTCGGCTCTGGCCCTTGGGGTGAAATTGCCGATGTCCACCCAGTCTACAATTCTGGAACCGAATTTCCGCATCCGGTCTGGCGCTACGGCTTTGCCTTGGGGGCTCCCGTGCCCCAGAGTGCATCCGGTCAGGAGGTATGATATGCCCGATTACATCGTTTACAAGGCCAAAGCTACGCTCATCACCCCGCTCCACATCGGCAGCGGGCGGAGCTTGCTTTTATCTTACGATTACGTCGTCCATGGCGGAAGGACCTGGCGGCTAAACGAAGATGCCATCTTAGAGGCTCAGAAAGTGGATGACCCGAAGGTCATGGCTCAGCTTATGGAGTCCCCGCCTGCTCAACTGCTGAAGCCAGAAGATTTCCGGGAGGGAAGCCCGTTTTTCCGCTACGTTATCCGTGGTATGCCTCGCTCTCAAGCCGAAGGGGCCGAAGTGCAGGAGCAATTGAAGGACCCATACGACCGTCCGTACCTTCCCGGTACCAGCCTCAAGGGCGCACTGCGAACTGCGCTGGCCTGGTACGCTTGGGGAGAACTGGAACTTCGTCCGGAGCGGACTCGCCTCAATCCCAAGCCCCGCTTTGCCGCTCTGGGGTATGAGCGCACAATCTTCGGCCCTGACCCGAACCATGACCTCTTGCGGGCTTTGCATGTAGGTGATAGTGAACCGGTTGGGAAAGACCGGCTGATTTTGGTTAACGTTCGGGTCATCAACAAGACCGGTACGATGGGCCCGCCGATTGAGCTGGAAGCCGTTGCCCCGGAGACAGTATTCAATTTCACCGTCAAGCTGGACCTGGCCCTCTTCTCCGAATGGGCCCGTCAGCACAACTTTAAGCTGCGGGGAGAAGAGTGGCTGAAGGCTCTGCCGGCGATTGTCAACCGTCACACCGCACAGCGGCTGGAAGAGGAACGGGCATGGTTCAAGAGTGTTCCCGGCGCGGATCGGGTGCTAAGGTTCTACACGGAACTGAACGTCCCCGCACGTGGCTTCATTTTGCAAGTGGGCTGGGGTACCGGCTGGGACGACAAGACCTTTGGGAGCCGCTTGCGGACTGACCCCAACTTCCTGGAAGGAATCCTGAAGCCTCGCAAAGAAGGGGGCTATGACATAGCCCGCGGGCGCCGTCGGCCCGGAGACCCATTCCCTAAGAGCCGCCGGGTCATCGTCCAAACCCACCGTGTCCCCGATGGCCGCATTCTCCAAGAGTATCCAGTCGCCCCCTTGGGGTGGATGTGGGTGGAATGGGAGGAAGTGTAATTGGGAGGGGAACATGAAGGTTACAATCTCTCTGATTGGCGAGCAGCCTATCCCCAATCTCCTGCCGCTGCGCTACCAACCCCCAGATGTGGCCGTGCTTGTGCATACTGACCGAACAAAGGAAGTAGCGCAGCGGCTTGAGAAATTGTTGGCTCCTAAGGTTACAGTTCACCTCCTTCTCACGGACCCTTATGAGGTTGGGAAGATACGTGAAGACCTCAAGAAATTCCTTGCTGGGGAAAGTGGGGGAGGGGAAGGGCTGGAGTTCAACCTGACTGGAGGCGCCAAGACCATGGTGCTGGCCGCTTACGAAGTAGCCCGCGAATATAATGCGCCTTTCCTCTACCTCCAGAGCGAAGGGAAGCAGTCTGTCCTCTATCGTTATCGGTTTAAGGCTGGGAAACCCCATTATGAGCGCAGGGAAATCATCCCAGAGGTGCTTAAAATTAAGGACTATCTGGAAGCTCACGTAGGTGATTGCAAAGTAACCGGAGCAAGGCACAAATTTGAGGAAGAAATCGGTAATGCTTTGGAAGGGGCGGTGGATGAGGTGATGATTGGGGTGACCTTGGCCGGAGCCTTGGAGGTGGACCTGGTCGTGCGGAAGGAGAACCAAGTTGGCGTGATACAAGCTAAAACAGGCGGCAGGGCAAGGAGTAAAGAGGGCTTGAGGGAATTGAATGCTGCCTGTGCACGAGAATACTTGGGCATATACACCCGCAAGATCCTGGTTGTGGACCAGCGATGGGATCCCACCCTGACCAACCTTCGCGACTTGGCCGAAGCCTGGGGCATTAAGGTCATTGAATTGCCCTCGTTCAGCCAAAGTGGCTCCCTCTCCGACGAGGATAAAAAACGGCTTCGGAGTGAAGTAATTAAAGTCCTGACCGGTTAAGGAGGCCCTATGGTCATAATCAATTTCTCCCACCCCCTCACCGAGGAGCAATTAGCCCAGATAGAGGCGCTCGCAGGCCAGAAGGTGGAGCGGGTCATGGAAATCCCCACGCAACTGGACCCGGCGGTGCCGTTCGCTCCGCAGGTGGCGGAGCTGGCCGATAAGGTGGGGTTCTCCCCACGAGAGTGGCAGACTTTGCCCATCCTAATCAACCCACCCTCCCTTAATTTCATTGCTGTTGCCTTATTGGCCGAACTACATGGGCGGATGGGCTACTTCCCAACCATCATCCGGCTGCGCCCTGTGGCCAATGCGACACCCCCTCGCTTTGAAGTCGCCGAGCTAATCAACCTGCAAGCCGTGCGCGATCGGGCAAGGGAGCAGAGGAAATGAGGGAACGAAGGGAAATCCTGAACTTTTTAAGAGCCTTCCTTCAGGGCGCCGAGCCCACACCGGAACTGCTGCTTGCCTTCTTCCTGGGCCTAATCGTCGCTAATGTTTCAGCCCAGTTGCTTTACGACTTTATTATGGCGCCCGAAGCCTGGCCTCACTTGTGGCGACCTATTTTGATAATCATCCTGTTTACGGGTCTAGCTTATTTCCTTTACTGGCGTGACCGGCAGCGCGTCCGTACCATGCATGTTGATGTAAACGAAAACCGACGGGCTCCGCCTCATGCGGGCATGATCTGGCTCTTCGGGCCGGGCCGGTTTGACCACTTGCTCTTCGCCCTTGAGCACCACCAGAAAGGAGGAGGGGCATCCCATTGCTGGTTAGTGATGCAGAATACCGAACCGGTCCAGAAGACATATAGCCAACTCCTCCAACAATTGCCTGGAAAGGGGCTAAACACCCAATTGCACCCCGTTTATATCCCCCAACTGGAGGCCGGAGATGCCTACCAGGCTGTCCGGAGGGTCTTTGAGGAGGAAGCTCCTAAGGTAGGCTTGAAACCGGAAGACGTTATAGCCGACATTACCGGTGGCCTCAAGCCTCTGACTGCCGGAATGATTCTGGCTGCCATCACCCTTGACCGTGCCCTGGAATACGTGGAGAGCGAACGAAACTCCCAGGGTGAGCCAATCCCTGGCACCCTTCGTGTTGTATTGGTAGACCTTAATTTCTACGTCACCCGGAGGGGATAATCTTGCTCCTGGCAGCCGTAATCTTCCTTTCCCCTCTCTACCCGGCAACGATCTCTGCCAACCTGGGGCGGGCGGTCCATGCCTGGTTCCTGGGGCAAGTGCAGCGGGCCGACCCCGCCTTGGCCGAGCGTCTCCACGAGCCCAACCGCCCTCGCCCTTTCACCGTCTCCTCCCTCCGGGGCGTGGGGCCGGCCACAGAAGGGAAGATAGCCCTCACGCCGAAGCGGGATTACTGGCTGCGGGTGACCAGCATGGAGGCAACGCTCTCCCGTTGCCTGCTGGAGCGTATTCTCCCGGCCTTGCCTTCAGAGATAGAGCTGGCGGGGGCAACTTTCAGGCTGAAGGGGGCAACTTGTGACCCGGCGGAGCATGCCTGGGCCGGGCAGACAACTTACGAGGCGCTGGTTAAGGAATACCTGCTAAGGACGGGGAAAGTGGAGCCCAGGCTAACCCTGCAGTTCGCCTCGCCCACCACCTTCCGGCGGACAGCGGCGAACTCAAGCCTGACTGATAGCGAGGGGAAGGCTTACAAGGTTGCGGGGCACAACGTTCCTCTGCCCTTGCCCGGCCTGGTCTTTGACAGCTACTTACAGCGGTGGAACGCCTTCGCCCCGGTGGCGTTCCCACTGGAGGTGAAGCGGTATGCTGAAGAGTGCGTGGCAATAAGCCGCTACCGCCTTCAGACCGTGTTGGTGGAGTTTGGGGAAGTGCGGGAGGTGGGGTTTGTGGGGACCTGTCGGTTCACCGCGCTGGTTCCCGACCCCTACTGGCTGCGCCTCTTGCACCTTTTGGCAGCCTTTGCCTTTTACTCTGGCACAGGCCACCACACTGCCCGGGGAATGGGGCAGACCGGGCGTGTCCCCAATTTGTCGAGCGAGGTTCGGATAGAGGGGTGAAGCGGGGGAGGGCCGGGATGGGCCGAGGCCCGGAAGGGGATCTTCCCGATTGCACGCGGTGGGAATGGGAAGAGCGGGTTCCGGAGTGGAAGCGCCGGGCGGGGGTGGCCCAGGGGAGGGGGGAAGGGGCCGAGGGGCGGTGCGCCGGCGGCGGGTTGTGGGTTTTTCAGGGCGATCGGGAACGGTGATAGTCCCTCCTTTAGGTATTGATAATGTCTGAAGGTCAAGCATTCCTCCCAGGTCCAGATGGGATCGGTTAACCCGATGGCCATCGCCGGCGTCCGCGGCCGATCCCGCCGCCCCTCTGACCGGTCCTCCCGCGCTTCCCGCGGCCCGATGGGGCCGCAGCCCGTTGTGCTCAAACCAACAGGGGATCACCCGCGCCTCCCAGGTCGCCACTTTCTTCGCAAAGGCGTGGGTCTTGCGTGTCCGCGCATTCCACCGATTGCGCAACACGCCGTTCAACCGTTCCTCATGCACCGGATCGGGACCATCTACCGGTTCCCCCAGAACCCGATGGACCTCCACGCCCACAATCCGGCCCTGATGACGGCGCTGAACGGCCTGAATCCACCCCACCCCGGGCGTGGGCACCTGGGGCGGACGCCCTCGCTTTCCCGTCGGTTGCGCGTCCCGGTCGGCGCGACGAACCGCCTGTCGATCGACCGGTCGCCCATCGCGGATCCAAACCACCCCCCTCTCGCCAGATGGGCGCGGGCGGGTCTGCGCCACCCCCTTCGGCGCGACCTCGTCCTCCGAAGACCCAAAGCCCCACGCCACCACCAAACGAGTCGCCCGATCCGGACTCCCACATCCCCCACGCGGGCCCACCCCGCCCGCCGAGGCGGCCGGATCTCCAGCCTCCGGAGGCTTTTTTGGACAAAAGGCCAGAAGGCATCCACCTCGACCGGGCTCCGGTGCGGGTCGTGGACCAGGACCTGGGGGATCGCCTCCGCCTGTCGGGCGGCCATCCGGAGCCATCGGCCAATGGTTTCATATTTGTGGCCCGTGATCTCCTCGGTGGCGCTCCGGCTCCCTCGGCGCATCACGACCGGTAAGGTCCGGGCGATTTCCTGGAGGTCGGTCCGCAGGCGATACAGGGGCGTCCCCCAGGTGGGACCAAACGAACGACGGCAGACCCGGCAGACCCAACGGGGCCGCCCACCTTTGCTCCCATTGCGGACCACGTGGGTGGCCCCGCAGTGGGGGCAAGGGGGATGGGGAGCGGGTTTTCGGGCCATCGCTCCGACCTCCTTTTCGGTCTTGCCCCCAATGCTACTACACATCACTACCGGATGGAGTGACAACCGTTCCGGGCCGCGTCCCCCTCGGAGCCCGGATCGGAGGAGGCAGATCCGGCGGCCCGGCCCCCGGAAGCCCCGCTGTCCGGCTTTTAGGGGGCAGAGCCCGGGGGAACGCCGGCCGTTCTGCCCCCTAAAACCCGGCCCCGCCCGCCGGGGAGCCGCGCCCCCGGCCCGCCTTCGGGGGGCGGGAAGGCCGCCCCGGATGGGATCCGGCGCGATCCCCCCGGTTTGGGAAGGTCAGAATGCTATAATCGAAGGTGAGAAAACCTTCTTTCCGGAGGCGTTCCATGATCCGCGCATTCCTGCTGGACCAGGACGGCCAGAACTATATCGAGTACCTTCTGCTGGCGGCGGCCGCCGCCGCCGTCTTTGCAGCCGTTGGGACGAGGTTCAAGAACGAGATCCAGGCCACCTTCGAGTTCGTCATTGAGATGCTCCGGGGGGCCCGGAAGTGAAGCGGCGCCTTGCCTTCCTCCGAGTGTTCCTGCGGGATCCGGGCGGCGATTTCAACTACGAGTTGCTACTGGCTGCGTCGGTCGCGGCGATCACCGCCGTCGTCATCAGGGCTTATCGGGACGAGATCCGCGCCGCCCTGGCGGATGCGATCCGGGCCATTTCGGGACTGCTGGGGGTCTGGCGATGAAGCGGCGCCCGGTTTTCCTCCGCTCCCTCCGGCAGCGGGGACAGGCCCAGGTGGAGTTCGCCCTGGCCTTTCCCCTGTTCTTCCTGATGGCGGCCGGGGTCTTCCTGGCGGGGATGGCCCTGCTGAGAGGGGCCCTGTCCGGCTGGGGCGTGTTCCTGGCCGGCGCGGCCGGCGGGGCCTACCCCGCCCCGGCCTCGGCGGCCCTGGCCTCCGTCCCCTTCCCGGACCTCCGCGCCGGCCTCTCCCTGGAGCTGCGGCCCGGGGAGCGCCAGGCCGTCTCCCGGATCCGGGTCGCCTGGGAGCGGCCCTGGCTTTTCGGGATCCGGCTCGGAGAGCGCTGGCAGGGCGCCGGAGCCTTCCGCCTGTGGCGCTTCTACCCCGGACCCCCCACCGGGCCATGGGAGTGAAGCGATGCGCTGGCAGCGAGAGAAGGGTCAGGCCCTCATCGAGCTGGCCCTGGCGGCCATGATCTTCGTCCTCCTGGCCGCCGGGACGATCGCGGCGATCTTCGCCGTGCGGGCCCGCAGCCAGGCCGCGGCGGCGGCCTACGCCTGCGCCGCCTTCCTCTCCCAGGCCCCCGATCCGGCCCGGGCGGCCTTCCAGGCCCGGGAGGCGGCCCGCCGGACGCTGGAGGCCGACTGGACGGCGGCCGCCGTGGACTACCGCATCCACGTTCTCCCGGAAGGCCCCGGCGGGGCCCGCTGGTGCCGGGTGGAATGGGCCTCCCGGATCCTCTTCGCCCGCCTTCTGGGCCTCCCGGGCCTGGCGCGAGGCGAGGTGGCCTTCGCGGCGGACCCCGAGCGATGGAAAGCCCGGTGGCGATAGGAGGACGGCCATGAAGGCGCGGCGCGGTCAGATCCTGGTCTTCTTCGCCCTGCTTTTGCCCTTCCTGGTCCTCATCCTCCTGGGCGCCCTGGAGGCGGCGGCGGACGTCCTCCGGGTCCAGGAGACGATGGCGGCGGCGGACCTCGCGGCCCACGCGGGCGTCCAGGCCGCCGTGGTGACGGTGGACGGCCGCCCGGCCCCCGCCGGAGACGCCGGGGCCCACCGCGCCCTCCAGGTCTTCCTGATGCAGCGCCCTCCCCACGCCCGCCTCGTGGAGGCCCGCTGCGGCCACTCGGGCGTTCGCGTCGCATGCCGCGTGGCAGCGGAGACGGAGACAGTCGGATGGTTCCCCTTCGTAGGGCGGCGCCCGATCCGGGTCAGCGCGATCGCGTATCTCGTGCCGGGCGCCACCCGCGGGGAGCAATGAAGTTTTAGGGGACAGATGGGACGCGAATTTGGCGATTTCTGCCCCCTAAAAGCGTTCCGTCATCGCGTTTTCGGCTAATATCTCTCCCGGAGATCCTTCCGGGAGGAGGATGACGATGCGACGCCTGATCCGACAGCTCATCGAGGACATGACTTATCTGGACCTTTCGGGCCGGCGGCGGCCGCGGCGCTATGTGATCGCCGCCGGGCTCCTCTTTCTGGCGATGATCCCGATGGCCTTCTGGGCCCTCCACGAGCGGTCCCGGGTGATGGCGGTGGTCTACGCCACGCCGGCTCCCCCGGCCACGCCCTGGCCCACCCGGACGCCCACGCCGCCGCCCACCCCCACGCCCACCCCGGTCGTGGACGAGGCCGGGTGCCCGGCGGACCCGAAGGAGTGGACCCTGGAGCCCATCGTGATCCCTCCGGAGACGAAGCCGCTGGATCTTTTCCGGATCCGGCCCGACTGCGTCTACCGGGGGCTGGCCAAAAGCATGGCGGCCATCATGCTGACGGAGGCCGGCTGGAAGATCCCCGAGGTGGTGGAGGCCCTGAGGCTGCCGCGCTTCCCGGTCCGCTATCACCCGGTCATCACGGTGACGATGGAGTACACGCTGCGGATGAGGGGGGAGCCCCTGGTGATGGACCGGCACTGGCTTCCGGATTCGGCCTACCTGTGCACGCCCAACACGGATCCCGGCGAATGCCCGCGGATCTGGCGGATAGACGGGAAAGATCCCCGGCCTTTCCCCCGCTTCCTGCGGGGATGCTTCTGGCCCCGGCATCTCGCCGCTGGCCAGGTCCGGGACTGGGGGATGCCGTATCCGGTCATTTGCGTGGTGGAGGCGAAGGAATATTCCGGCCGTCGGGCATGGCTCTTCGAAGGGACTGGCGATCGCATGTATCGGCACCCGCCAGACGAGCTCTGGCCGCTGCCTCGCGATGAGTTCTACGCCTACGATCCCCAGCTCCGGACCTGGCTGCTTCTTGGCCAATACGGTTATGCTCCTCGGAATCCGGCGCCAGGCATGGAGCAGCTGCGCGAAATCACGCGAACGCAGTGGCAGAGCCGGGCGGAACAGTATGCCCGCTACCATGGCCTGCCGGTGTGGGATGGAAGCTGGCTGGAGTCCTTCACCGGGTTGAAGCCGAAGCCCCTGCCGGAGGGCTGGGAAAGCTGGCCGGACCGCTATGAGGAGCTCCTGGTCAAGTACGGAGCCAAGCGAAAGTTTTCGGAGTGGAGCCCATGAGCCGACGGACGCTCCTCGGGCTTCTTTTTCTCGCGGCTGTCCTGAGCGCCGCGCTTCTGGCATCCAAGGCGCGAGCAGAGAGTTGCCCACCGGGGACCATTTGGGATGGCGAATTCGGAACATGCCGGAGCATAGAAGCCACGCCCGTTCCCGGCGCCACGCCCGGGCCGGGTCCGATCCCCGGCCCGGGGCCGGGCCCCCATCCCCAGCCGACGCCCCCGCCGTGTCCCAGACTGGCGGAGATCATCGTGGATGATTTCCAGACCGGGGATGGGTGCTATGTGGTGATTCGGGTTGTAGATCTCTGCACCAACACCTTCCAGGGGGATCCCTTCACCCGCAAGGTGGAGTGTCCGAAGCCCACCGCCTCCAACCCGTGCGTGGATCCCAGCGGCAACCCGCTCTTCTCCATCGGCCCCGACGGGATCTGGTGCGGTCGGGACGGGGGGCGCTGGCGGGTGGAGGCGCGGGTGCGCTTCCCGCCCTATGTGATCGACGTCCGCCCCTACCCGGCCACGCTGGTGGGCTGGCCCACGGCGATCCGGCTTTCGGAGCTGGGCCGGGCCGCCGGGGAGGGGAC
>Ga0079992_133178_pt1 | contig 14113 bp, 16 predicted proteins | sample FaiFalFF_MnMetaG_3_FD_69197 | JGI IMG/M metagenome (GOLD analysis project Ga0079992, IMG submission 69197) | Freshwater microbial communities from Yellowstone National Park, Wyoming, USA - Fairy Falls B (FF_Mn_B) MetaG (SPADES assembly) (version 2) | ecosystem: Environmental > Aquatic >... | reverse complement strand
AAGTCACGTTGATAAGATGCTCTACTGTTATCCAAGAGGTATTCGAGAGGAGAGCACCTAAGTACTAGGGTGGTATCATGATCAGGTATGATTCAGGATACACCTTTACCTTTCACAGTCCTGGTCTTGAGCCTTGGGTGCTTGGTCTTCTTAGGCAGTTTAAACCTAAGAGTGTTCTCGATGTTGGTTGTGGTCTTGGTTTCTGGGGTTTAATCCTTAAGGGTTATCTTGGTGTTTCTCGTGTTGTCGGTGTTGATGTTGACCCTGTTAAGGTTGAGTTTGCTAGGAGGCTTAATGTCTACGATGGGCTCTACGTCTCTGACATCAGGTCTTTTGATTGCTCTGAGCTTTTCGACGTTGTTTTAGCTGTTGAATCTATCCATGGAGTCCTAGATGCCGGGTTGCTTGGGAGGCTTGAGTCTTGTGCTAGGAGGGGTGGTTTGGTGGTTTTAACCTTGCCTAGCATGCCTAAATCCATTACAATCTATGAGCTGACTGGAAGGGGTTACATGGTGTATAGGTATCTTCTAAGGGGGTTCCTGCTGGTTAGGGTTGATAGGGCTGAGGTGCTCACTATGCCGAGCCGTACGTGGAGGCTCCTCAGCCTGCTGGTTAAGCTGTTACATCCACTATTGAGGCTCCTGGGGTTGCTTGGTAGAGGTTACCTTATAGCCTTCAAGGTGGTCTGATTGAGGCTACCTATACCGGTTACGGGCGTTGCAGGTGTAGGTGGAGTAGTCTACGTAGCTGTGAGTGGTGAAGCCTCCTGTAAGGTTTCTATGCTTAGAGGTAATGATCTGGATGAAGTTGTCACGTTACAGGGTAGTCCATGCCTCATACCATGGGGTTCCCGTGAGGGCCTCCTAGTCTCCTCAGGTAACACCCTCTACCTAGTCTCAGGTGGTGAAGCTAGACCCGTTCTCAGGGCTAGGCCTGGTAACTGGTTCTGGCATGGTGTTGAAGCTCAAGGCAGGGTCTTCGTCCAAGAGTATGGCGAGCCCCCTACGGGTATCTATGTATCAGAGGATCTAGTGAACTTCAGGAGGGTTGCTTCAAATAAGGATGTAGACCCTCTTTCGAGGCACTTCCACTACATAGCATCTGATGGGAAGCTGGGGCTCTTGGTAGTAACGTTAGGCGATGGTAATGTTGTTAGGGTTGCAGTCTCACAGTATCACGGTTCTAGCTGGAAGCCTTTGTACAAAGGCCCTTGGCAGTTTGTCCCAGTTCTAGTTGATGGTGATAGGTGGGTTTTAGGCTTCGATAGTGGTATTGCTAGGGGTGGTGTTGCAGTATACGATGTTGAGCTTGGCGATTGGAGCTTCACGTTTCTAAAGGCTAGGGGTTACCGTTATGCTCAGTTCACCTGCTTGACCAAGTTTGCTGGCTACTACGTTGGGTGCCTTGGCTCGCCTACAGCCATCATTGTATCAAGGGATTTAAAGTACTGGTATCCGCTCTACATCGAGGGCACCTCCACGCCTACCGTAGGCTACAACCACTTTGTTAACGCCATTGTATGGGGTGAGAGGATTGTAGCTGTTACTGGTGGGGAGCTCCTAGTCTTCGATTACAGTGATGTGGAGAGAGCGTTGGGGGGAGAGCCTCTCCTAACCCCCTATAAGGCTTACGTTGATAGGGTTAGAGGGGTGCTCTACGTAGCGAGAAGGCTACCGTGGATGCTAAGGCTTTGAAGCCTAGGATCCTCCTATTCTCAAAGCTCTTCTGGCCTGAGGGTGGTGGGGGTGAGCTTGCAACATACCTTATAGCCAGGAGCATACTCTCAAAGCACTTCGATGTAACGATAGTCTCGGGGACTAGGAGGCCCGAGCCTGATGTGCTGAAGACTGCTAGGTACGTTCACTGGAGCACTCTCGAGTCTATGTTCAAGCCTGTTGAGTGGTTTAAGCTGGTAGCCAACACAAAGCACATTAGGGGTCTCATCGAGGGGGCAGATGTGGTCTACATAACATCGCACACTCTCATACCCTTAGCCATCATAGCTAAGACTTTGAAGCCGAGTGTTAAAGTTGTACTTCACGCCCACAACTACCAGCTCCTAACATTCACCTCGGTGGTTCTAGCCGGGAAGGGGCCGGATGTGGCTACAGATATTATGGTTGAGTATGGGGAGCATGGGAGCCTGCTTAGGGCCATCCTAGCAGGTCTAGGACACTACGTGAACATCGTTAACAGGATAGCCTTGAACTACGTGGATAAGGTTATATGCGTGTCCAGGAGGCAGTGTGAAATCCTAGTAGAACACATACCAGAGTTAAAGGGTAGAACAACTGTGATCTACAACCCACCCCCACCACTCCCGGGCATAGATAGGAACCTGGATGAGGAGCCCACGCTAGTATACGCTGGTGGAGGTAGCTACGTTAAAGGATACCACCTAGCCCTAAAAACACTAACCAGGATAGCTGCGAGGCTGAAGTGTAGAATTTACATGATCCACGTTAAGGAGGTGGGGAACGCGAAGAGGATTGTGGAGAGCATCTCACAAAGCTTAAATGGAAGGTTAATATCACTAGACAGGATGCCACACAAAGAGTACCTAGCGTTGCTCAGGAGAACATGGGGCCTACTCTTCCCCTCCATAGCAGAGGAACCACTACCATACGCAATCGTAGAATCCATGCTAACGGAAACAATACCAGTAGCCTCCAAGGTTGGCGGTGTACCAGAGATGGTCGAGGGGACTCCGGCCGAAGAGTACATGTTCACACCAGGGGATGTGGGAGAGCTCTTGGATAGGGTGGAAAAGCTCGTATCACAGCCTAGGGGTGCAATCGTAGATACTGGGATGAAGTTGAGGGAGCATGCACTTAGACTGTTTAACATGGAGGAGATCACAGGTGTTTTCGTTAACCTATTTGAGTCTTTGGTAAGTCAAAGTAGTTGATAATGGTTTAAGTGGGGATTTATGTTGAGGGTTGTTTTTATTGTTAGTGAGAGTTTTAGTGAGAAGAGGCGTGGTGGTTTTGGATGGCTGGTTAGAACTGTTGGACGCGAGCTTGCTAGACGTGGTTTTGATGTAACAATCCTTGCTTGGAGGGATCCAGGCTCTCCTGAGAGATACGTTGTTGATGGTATCAGGGTTATCACATATCCATACGCCTTCGAGACTAGATCTGTGTTTAGGCATTTACGTGATTACCAAGGTTTTGTAAATATCGTTAGGGAGGTGGAGGCCGACGTTTTTATCTCTATAGAGGCTATGGTTGAAACTCTTATAGCCGAGATTCTTAAACGTGATGCTAAACATGTTGTCTGGGCTCAGGACCCCTTTGACTGGACTGATTACCAGCTATTGAGCTCCATAGATCCCTATTATAGGATCTCCAAGGCTAGATTCCTAGCAAATAGGGTTGTCTTCGGCTTAGCATATAGGATGGCGGACATGATCTTAACCCAGGCGAAGTTTTATCTAGACAAGTTGAAGAAGCTATACGGTGTCAACCCTAATAAAGTCATATACCTCCCAAACCCTGTTAACCACATACCAGATGAGAGGAGCATAGAGAAGAACGAGAAACCCCTAATATGCTATCTTGCTAGAATGGACCCCCAGAAGAGGTACTGGATATTCTTTAAGCTAGCAAAACAATTCCCAGAAGCACACTTCATAGCCATGGGCAAACCAAGCATACTCTACGAGGACATGTATAGAAGGATCGTGAGCAAATACGCTAAACTACCAAACCTGGAGATCAGAGGTTTCGTAAGCGAGGAGGAGAAAAGAAGAACACTTGATAAGTGTTGGGTAATAGTTCTACCAAGTATTAGAGAAGGGTTACCAATAGCAATGCTAGAAGCACTAGCACATAAATGTGCAATACTAAGCTCCGTGAATCCAGATAGGTTAACGGAGAAGTTCGGCTACTGGGCTAGAAGAGACGACTTTGCAGAAGGTCTTAGGTGGTTGCTTGAAAGTAATAGATGGGAGAAGCTTGGTACGAAAGGTTATAAGTACGTTAGGGAAAATCATAACCTAGAAGTAATTATTAACAGGCTTGTTAATTTACTGAAAGAACTTAATAGGGTATAACTATATATGATTATGCCTACAAGAGGTAAATTAGTAGTGCTTCTGGGCCCTGTAGGTGTTGGTAAGTCTACTATAATTAGGGGCTTAACTCAAACGCTCAAGGTTAATGGGCTTAAGGCATCCACTGTATTTATAAAGGCTTTTCATGGGCCATCATATGTACTATGGGCTCTTACGGTGAGGATACTGGGTATCGAGAGTAAGTACGCTCCATGGTTTATGATACCTAGAAGTGGACGTATAAACTTAGCAAAAGTCTTAGCAACAATATCCCTCTACCTTGATGTCTTCTTCGTAATACCCTTAAAGCTCCTAAAAATCACATTACTTAGAAATAGTGGGTACTACGTGATCTCCGAAGAGTACTTGTACTCCACACTATTTGATTACATATATTCAGGTTTTGATCTTAAGATGAGAGGTAGATTAATGAATATTCCTATACGAATATTAAATACCCTAGCTGCGAAGTACACACCTGACATCATCATAATATTTGTAGCTAATATACCAGAGTTAAGACGTAGATGGATAATAAGAGGTTATGGTGATCCCCAGCCACATTACGTATTGGCGCAATATGCGTTCCTAAATAGGTTCCTGTGCAGGTTTAATAATGCCATAACCATAGATACGACAGGTTTGAACGTGAAGAAGACTCTTACTATGGTGTTGAAGGTTGTCTATGGTAATCTCTAAATACGACATACGTGGTTTTGTAAACTCTCTGAGAGTAGACGCAATTGGGGCTGTTCATGAAGCTTTAGTTAAACACTTTATCAGCAAGCTTTTGAAATCCATATATGGACTTGGAGATCTACCGGAGTGGGCTGACTTGTTTAGATCACTGCTCAGAAAACATAAGTTCTTACTAATCGTGCTTGACGATGCTAGGTATGATGCTTTCATGAGGGTTTATAAGAGGTATTTACGCGGATCATTAATTAAAGCTAGGGTGCCACCACCAAATACATACGGCTGGTTACCTAGGATCTTTTCCATCCCAGAGTTTAACAGAGTAAGGATATTCTATGCGAGTATCAATATTAAGAGCCATGATATAAGGATAGGAAGTTTTACGCCAAAGAATAGAGAGGTGGAGGTAATACCAATTAAGCCTAGGAAAGCGGAGCATTTAATGACAGTGTTGCCAAGCGAGGTTAACGAGGTTATCATGAAAATAGGGCTTAGTGGTAGAGATATTGTCTGGTATGCACAGCCACATTTTCCCTGGATTATTGATGGAGAACTATCGCTAATGCTCATGAGGGATGTTTTGATTCACGACTATGTGCCACCTGATACTATGAGAAGGAAGTTAAGAACTAATAACATACCTAGGCTCAGAGTCATTAATGCTTACTACGCAAATTTGATACTAGCTCTCAAATACGTTAAAGAATTAATAGATTACTCCTTGAAAAAGGGGATTAAATATGAAGAGATAGTGGTTACATCAGATCATGGGGAAATGTTAGGAGAATTAGGGTTATATCTCCATCAAGAGTATGATCTTCCTCAATTAACTATTGTACCGTGGCTTAAAGTATATAGGCTGGCGAGGGATAAATGAAAAGCTCACTAAGATTATCGCTTGTGTACCCTAGTGGAATGGATGTTCAAATGAGAAAAATTGTACAAAGCCTGGAAGAGCATAAGATTTTAAGGAGTCTTGGGCTCGTTCTTCACGAATATTCATATCCTCAGAACTCTTTAAAGGAGATCGCTTCAGATAGCGACCTAATTTACATAATCTCTGAGTATGCTTCAAAAATGAACTAATGTTCTTATATCATCTTCTTAAGTATGCTGATGATCTCTCAATACCAATCATATATGCTCTTCATAACCCTCTTTTTCCATATAGTATTTATAGACCTAAATTAATGATCTTAGCCTTTAAGAGCATTTTGCGTCTTTTTCTTTTAGAAGCTATTAAAAGAAAAGAGGGAAGTAAACTTATTATACATACATTAAACACCTTTGAATACAAACTTTGTGCAAAACTAGACTTTAATGTATTTATAGCCCCTCAAGGAGTTGATTTAAATATTTTTAAACCAGATAAAAAAATATGATGAGTTCACACTTTTCTTCTCGGGTTTAAACTATCGCAAGGGAGCCGATATAGTGCTGAACAGCATTATTACTCTTGATAAATTAAATCTATTTAAAGCAAGGCTGATAATTACTTATGGTGCTGTAACACTACCTAATCTTTTGCGTAAAATTAAAGAGCTACAACATAAAATTAAAAATATAGACATAGAGATCCACGAGTTTCTAGATCGGGAAAAATTTGCAGAAGTTTTATCAAAAAGCCATGTTTTGCTCTTTCCATCAAAATTAGAGACGTGGGGTCGCATTGTTGTTGAGAGCCTAGCCTCTGGAACACCTGTTATAGGATTTGACATACCAGGCGCTATGCAAGATGTGGTTAAACGCTTTAAATGTGGCTATGTTATAAAACCTTTCTCCTATGAATTATTTCTCAAAGCTATCGTTGGCGTGTACACTCTTTATAGATTTAAACTTGAGGAATATATTAAACTAGTAAAGAGATGTAGAGAGATAAGTTATGCGTATGATATAGAAAATATGTCGAAGAAGTTTATAAACATATTAAAGTCATATGTAGAGAGATGATCCGGGTAATCGTTCATGGATACTTTGGCTTTGGTAATGTTGGTGATGAAGCAATATTATCAGTATTAATCGAAGAATTTAAAAATATTTTTAATAAGACAGAACTTATAGTTTTATCTAGTAATCCTCAACGTACAATGAAATTTCATAGTGTTAAGGCTATTAGAGAGAGATTAACTTCTCTAGGTTTCTGGAAACATTTTCTCGGATCTCATATATTAGTTTTTGCCGGCGGTGGTAGATATGGTTATGCTACATGGAGGAGAATAGCTCTCTTAGCATTACTTGCTGAGTTGTTAGGTAAAGTAGTGATCTTTAGAGGGGTTGGAGTTTATCCTTATGAATGGAGAGGTAGACCAATTATATCTGAGAGGCCCGTAGCCTTCAAGGGGTTAACAGGACTTCTGATTAGACTAGCTCTTTCTAAGGTATCCTACATTAGCGTCAGGGATAAGTATTCCTACATGGTCTTAAGGCTCACAGGTGTTAAAAGATCTATTGCTATAGAGGAGGATCTTGCGTTTAGGCTTAAACTGCCTGACCCTAGCGAGTGTAAAGAATTAGCCATTAAATATGATATTCATGAGGGTAGGGTTCTGGGAGTTAATCTTAGAACTCTTGATGCTGAGACTAGTGAAAAGGTTGTTAACTACGTGGTTAAGCTTGTTCGGGACTTTATGGAGAAGGGGTTTGATAAGGTGGTCTTTATACCATTCGGTTTTGGAAGTTTTAGAGGCAGGTTCTTTGACAACGACTTGATTGTCGCATTTAAGCTTAAGAGAAGGATCCCTAACCTCATAATCATTAATGAAGAGTTGAACCCAAAGGAGATCCTCTGCTTATTTAACTATTTAGACTACGTGGTAGCCATGAGGCATCATGCTGTAATCTTTACTTTATTAGCAAAGAAACCTATACTAGCCCTCGTCTACGACACAAAGACCTTGGAATTATTGAGAATGCTGAGTAGAGATGATATTAACATAACCTTGGTATTAGTAAATAATCTTATGTGAAATTCCATGCTTAGATATATTCGCGTAGGCTTAAGGTCTAGGGAATTATTTCGTAACTGGTTTAGTGTGGGCTTAGTGTATTTACTCTACAGGTTTGGAATTCTTAGCAACAGTGTAATTAAGGTTGTCTTAAACGAGGGTTGTATAGTTCCTGTAGAGCTTGATAGGATTGGTAGGATTATTAACGCTTATTACGATGGTTTAATTAGCAATGTTCACTGTTTTAATAATGACCTTTACGTAGATTTCATGGGGTTAAAGTTTAGAGACGTGTTTAGATCTATGGTAGAGGTTTTTGTTAACAATGAATGGAGTTTTCTAAATGTTAAAGGTCGTCATGTTATTGATGTAGGTGCTTTTAATGGTGATTCATCTATATACTTTGTGATTAGCGGCGCTGAAAAAATTATTGCTGTTGAACCGCATCCAAAAGCATATCTAGAAATGCTCATGAATATTAAATTGAATAATCTCTCAGATAGAATAGTACCTATAAATGTTGCTCTAGGTAAACGTGGTTTCATTGAGCTACCTATTGATATATCACTCGATGATGTAATTGATAAAATTTACGAGAGAAAAGTCTATAGGCAAAGTAGAGTGGTTAAGGTTAAGTCGATTAAATTAAGTGATCTCTTGGATCTCATTAATGTGAGAACTGATGTGCTTAAACTGGACTGTGAAGGTTGCGAGTTCGATATAATAGAGAGTGACTACTCAACGATTAGGTTGTTTAGAGAACTAGGCATTGAATTTCATCTGTGGGAAAGAGATCTGAGGGAATACTTGGAAATCATTAAGAATTTATCTAAAGACTTTAAATGCAGAAATGTGAAAATCTACATAAATAGGGTAATAGTTCACTGCGTACATAATTAAACTATAGGAGGGCGATGTTATAATGATAGTAATACTAAGGAAGGCTAAGATTCTCTTAGCTAGTCGCTATCTATTTGATAATTGGTTTTCATTGTTAATATACTATATCTTGGTTAAGTTTGGCTTTAATGTCAAGCTTAAGGCAAAGATTGGTAACTGCGTTCTTGAATTAAACCAAGATGTCTTTGAACGTTTAGTTAGCAGAGTTTCACGAGGTTTAATTAGGTCTGTTAAGTGCATTAGTGGCAGAATTGTTGTAAATGACGTAGAAGTTGATGATCTTAGTGATGTAATACATGATCTTGAAGTCTTCGCTAGGGTACTTGGTTGGAACTATGACAATGCTTCTAACTGCTGGGCTAAGAGTGGTATTAAGTTTAAGGCAATGCGTGATACAATACTTGGAGTTTTCGAATTGGGAGAGTATAGCTTTGTGGATGTTAGAGATAAAGATGTTGTTGATGTTGGTGCCTATGTTGGCGACTCTGCTATTTACTTTGCTTTAAGAGGCGCTAGAAGAGTTATTGCAATTGAACCTCATCCAGGTGCTTATGAAGAGATGCTTGAAAATATTAGACTTAATAATCTTGAAGAATTAATAGAACCTATTAACGCTGGTTTGGCGAGTAAACCGGGTAGAGTATGCGTTGAAGATGTTGATACTAAAAGTACTGCAACAACCTATCACCGACCTGGTCAATGTGATAGTGGGGTACCCGTGATAACCTTGAATGATATAATTGATAACTACAACATTGATGATAATACTATTCTAAAAATGGATTGTCAGGGGTGCGAATACGACGTAATACTCAATGATTATGAGCACATTAAGGCGTTCAAAGAAGTAATCTTCGAATATCACGAGGATATAGCCGGTAAACCATATCAAGAACTACTTAAAAGATTGTCCAATGATTACAACTGTGTTCTAGTTAAAAAGAACAAAAACTACGGAACAATATACTGTATCACCAAAAGATAGCTACTGCTAAAGTTTCAGTATAAGATTCGTGAATATACTTTAGCTAAATACCTTCCTAGGAGCTATTGCTCTTAAAGATTTTTCTAGAGGTACGCACACATAAAGATAGGAGGATAGGGTGTATCGCAGAAAAGCATATTAACCGATTAGGAGATTGAGAGAAGCGCTAAGAGAGCTAAGAGACTTAGACATCCCATGTAATGAAAATGAAGTTGCTTAGGGCGTGCCCTAGCAGACTATAGACATATAGGTGATAGTTGGATCTTTAAGGGACTTCCTCACATTTTCTCTAGAACGTTTTAGGCTTCTAGGTCCTCTTTTGATAATGAGGTTAGCAATGATATTACGATATTATTATGAGGTATGATGTCTAGCTCTCCCAACACTAGATGTACTCCTTCACCTACTCTATAGCAATAAGATCTAGTTTGGTAGGTGTGATGCTCGTCTATGTTAGGAACCTTGGTAAGCTATTGTGATGAGCTCTTCCCTCGAAATCTCTGAGGACTCTACCGTTAACAAGGAGGAGGTATTCTTATCCCAGACTGCCTGTAGAGTTTTAAGGAAGGGTAGGCATATCGTCATCTCAGGTGCCGATGGTTCTGGTAAGACTACTGTTGTCAGGCTTCTAGCCTCCTACTTCTCTTCTCAAGGTTCTATTTGTACTCACTGGTTTAGGGGTTCTCATCTACTTGCATCCCTCCTCTACAGGCTCCTCTCCCGCTTTAGGTCTTTTCGGGGTTACTGTAACCCCTACTATGGGGTTTGTGTTCCGGTGAAGCTTAGGCCCCTATGGGTTCACGTTGAGTTCTGGTCTCTCATACCACATGTTATCGTGAGGCTTATCCTGAGGCGTTTTTGTAGGGTGCTTGTCTGCGATAGGGGTTTCATGGACTTCATTGTATGGGTTATAGTAACTCTAGAACACCCATCGTTCCTTTCGAGCATCTACGGTAGGTTCCTCCTAAGGCTTACAGCCCTTGAGGGCCCTGTTTACCTCTACGCTGACGTAGACACGTTAGCTGGGAGGGCTGATGTGCCGAGAAGCTTTATTGCTAGGGAGCTCATAGCATACAACATACTAGCCAGGTACACGTCGAGATGTAGCATAGACACCGGTAGGAGGAGCCCACAAGCGGTTGTAAAGGAGATCCTATCATGCGTAGAAACAACAGAGGATAAGAGCTCTACCAAGGCCTAACCCAAGGGTAACCTGGGAGGAAGTCTCTGGTGTTCCAAGAGGGTTTACTGTATGGGTTCCAGCTGAGGTGTTTGGATGTCTTTTGAAACGGGTGCTGTGAGGCTTTTGTGGACTCTGTATGGTTTGTATAGGCCTGTGGGCTGGGAGGTTGGGAGGCTTGCCTGGCTTTCTAGGTTGAATAAGGTTTACCTAGCCTACCTTAGGAGGGTTCGCTCTCCTGAGGGTGAGTTTTTGCGTGAGGAGCGTAGGTATAGGTGGTTTGTGGGGAATACTGTGGAGGTTGTTGGGGCTCTCGGGGGGGTTGACTATGCTTTGTTCAAGTTTAGGAGGCCTGTTGAGCACGTATCAGTTGATCTAGACGTGCTGGTCGATAGTGGCTGTGTTGGAAGGGCTGTTAGAGCCCTCAAGTCCATAGGCTTCGAGGTCGTGGTCTTAGAGCCTTACACTATAACATTGTCTAGGAGGGGTTTCATTGTGGACCTGTACACACAACCATCATTCGCCTGGACAGTGTACCTTGATGGAGGTAGGCTACTAAGGGATCATAGGGAGGAGCTCGAGATAGGAGGCTTTAGAGCCTATGGTCTGACGAGGGAGGCCGAGGTCGTCGTGGCAGCCGCGCACGCAGTATACAAGGAGCACATGGTACTACTCCTAGACTGTATAACAGCGTGGACTTGGGCTAACAAGAGGACGTGGGGTATAGCCTTGGAGCTCAGAGCACAGAGGGCATTGGAGGAGCTCCTAAGAGCATGCAACATGATAGGGGAGGGGCTGGCCGAGGCACCATACAAGCTCAAACCACACGTGATACTCAAAGCCTACACCGGGAAGCTGATAGAAGACCCGGTATTCAGAGCAACGGTGCCGAACATGCTAAGGTACATTACAACACGTAGAGCGGGAGCACAAATCCTAGCAAGGCTAAGGAGGAGAAGCTACTAGTCCGGAAGAACAACTCCTACACCAAGGCAGCCTCCCTAGAGGATAACAGGGTGTAAGCTCCATAGGAGGTAGGTGGGGTTAGATGGGATGAGTTTAACGCTAAACCCCGTGGAACCCCTTACCCTCACACCTCACGGTCATGATGAGAGTTACCCCGGACATCTGGAGGCCTCAGGCTCAGAGGTAACCTTCAAGGGGGTCGATGGAGGGTCTTAAACCTCAATAACTCTAACATACCCTAACATATCAGGAGTTGCATGTGGAGAGATCCAGCTTGGAGGAGAGAGTTACTAGGATTGAGGGTATACTAGAGCAGATGGATAAGAGGTTGAACCACCTTGAGGGTGAGATTGGGGATTTGAGGGTCTATGTTGAGAGCGAGTTTAAGGGTTTAAGAGGTGAGATAGGCGATCTAAGGAGGGATCTTAACAACAGGTTCCTATGGATGCTGGGGGTACAGATAACAATGTGGGTTACAATAATGCTAGCAATAATCTTCAGGTGAGGGTTTAACGTGGCCAAGGCCGCCTTATCTCTACTTGGTCGTTAGTAGACAGTGGAGCCTCCACTGCACCTTAGGGTTGGCTTAAAGTTTAAACTCGACATAGGCTACGTTAACCTCTGTAATCACGATGTGTACTTGTTCTATAAGGGGTTACCTAGACCTATGACTATGGCTCTAGTGGGCCCCACCTCTAGGAGCTGATCCCACTAACATATTAAATGCGAGGGTTGGTAAGGTGAAAGGTTACCTTAACATTCCAGCATAGGTGGTTGTGGGAGCTCCTCCTAGGAGCAAACCATGGTTTAAAGTAACTCCCAGCATGGTCTATGATAGGGCCTCCATAGACTAGCTTGGTGATAGCTCCACCATCTAGAGAACGTCGTAGGCTACGTGACCCCCTGAAATCCCCTGCATTTACCTATCACAACCTGGAAGGCTGTCCTTAGCTGGAAGCCTAGAGATGTTAGGTTGAAGACGGAGCTCCCACAACTACCTCATAAAGCCTTAACCCTATAGCTTTAAAAGCCCATAAACTCTGAGAGAGCCCCCTGCACGCTGCAACCATGCACTCACCCAGGGGCTCCGAGGTTAAGGTTCGTTAGAGAGAGGGGTTGTAGGATGTAGTGTTGAGTTCTTCACAGCCCCCTTCTCAGAACCTACACTACTCAAGTTCAGCTAACCGTTCACCCCTAAGCTTGGTAAAGCTCTAACCTGCTAGCGGTAGCCTGAGAGGATCCCCGACAGCAATCTCAAGGTTACCTATCAAGCTTAAACTCTAAGAGGAGATCAACCTCCTAGAAACCCCCGGTGACGTGGTTAATACTGGGATGACATACATTTATGGGGGTACGTGAACCCCCCGGCAACCTTAACGCTCATCATGAAAAACGGTTAGGCATAAAGTAACCCCCGGTACCATGTGAGTCTACGAGCAACAATACAGGTTAACCCTAGATCACCATAAGCCATCCTAAGAGTTCTAAGAGTGAGGAGATTCCATTTTTAGAGTTCTTAGCGTAGGTCAACGTCACCCTTAATTTTAGGATCCCCGTTGATCATGAGGTTATCCTAGACTACTTGCCTTCCAATGGGTCTAGTTAGAGGAACAACTATCCCAGCCAATAAGACTCTGATTGTAGGGAGCTCTAGTGGATCTGTTAGAGTACCCCACTCTCTATCTGAAGAGTATTGCTAGTATTATTGTAACCCACATTGTTATCTGAACCCCTAGAATCCATAGGAACCTGTTGTTAAGATCCCTCCTTAGATCGCCTATCTCACTCATTATTTCATTCCTTAAACCTTTGATCTCACCTTCAACGTAAGCTCTCAGATCTCTAATTTCAACCCTGAGATCCCTAATCTCGCTCTCAAGGTGGTTCAACCTCTTATCCATCTGCTCCAGTATACCCTCTATCCTGGCAACCCTCTCCTCCAGGCTAGACCTCTCCACATGCAACCCCTGGTATGCTAGAGTACGTTGGAGTTATTAAGATTTAATTCTTCGAACATCGAGGTTAACTAAGCCCCGCTTACCCCCTGGGGGCACGGGGTCAACCTAATACTATGTTGAAGCCGGCTAGCCGTTAAAGCCTAGGATTCGATACCAGGCTACCACCCCCTTAACCTTAGAGGAGCTCCTAGCACGCACTCCTCTGGAAAACCTGTAGCTCCACGAGCTCCTCAGAGTTGTAGCGGAGCTCCCGTAATTGTCTTTAAAGCTGTGTCACCCCCTAGCTTTAAACGACCATCCACCTTACGGGGCTCCCCATCCTCCCATTGATACGCCTGTTGAGAGCTTGGCAGCTTTAGATAGCGCCTCTCGTCACCTCCTGCTACTACACTGGTGGTATGAGTGGTATGTTCATCGCTATTGCTAGGC
>Ga0079992_128069_pt1 | contig 14179 bp, 13 predicted proteins | sample FaiFalFF_MnMetaG_3_FD_69197 | JGI IMG/M metagenome (GOLD analysis project Ga0079992, IMG submission 69197) | Freshwater microbial communities from Yellowstone National Park, Wyoming, USA - Fairy Falls B (FF_Mn_B) MetaG (SPADES assembly) (version 2) | ecosystem: Environmental > Aquatic >... | reverse complement strand
CGGCGAAGCCCACTGGATCAAATGGTGGGAGGTCGAGGTCCCCACACACGCCCCAGCAGCAGTAGCTGAAAAAGTCAACTTCACAAAATCCAGCAACCATTACACCTAACAACAACTGTTTCCGTTATTTCTCTTTTTTCCTTATTGAGGTTCTTAAGGGTATGTGGTCGTAGGGGCATCTATAATTATTCTCCTCGGCAGGGTAGAAGGCTTGGCATCTACTACAATAACCATATCCCTCAACATATTTAGCTGATTTCTTACGTAAACAGTAGCGGGAGATTTCGTCTTCCTTATAGAATAGCTCCAATAAACCGTTTTCATACAGCTTAAAAGTCGTTAAACCCAGCACCTAAATTAATTCTCAAACTTGAGCCTGTAACCCCGTATCTAACCCTCTCCCTGTGATAGCCCTTTATATGCACCGTTAGATACCCCTTCTCTGGTATTCCAGGCGTGTTTATAATGCGTTTAGGGCATTTAGGCCGTTAACCTCCTACTACTATTTATCTCTATGATGCCTTTGTCCTTTTAAAGCCTTATTCAGGTTTATAGATACCGGCCGCCCTCACCCGAGTAACTATCAATAATGCTCCTAGCCTTGGCGTGGGATGTAGGTGGAGTCTGTCTGGAGGCTGGTAGGTCGTGAGACTTCCCAGTCTCTCAATGTTCGCAGCTTTGTAGATATAGAAGGCGCCGCATACAGTACACGCCAGGCATAATACCTAAACGAATACAGCCAAGAGGACAATATGCTTGGATGAGGGGCCTGGCACCGGCATAGTGATGTACTGGAAGACTCCAAAACGTAGCAACAAGAAGGTCTTTGTAAAATTTTCCTTAACCCTGACCCTGCCGTTATAACTGAGGCATGACACCTCGATATAGGAGGCCCCGCCTTCAACTGTTATAAACCTGAGGGAGACCATCACACTCCCCATATTATATACCACAAAATGATAAGGCAGACATATTTAACAGCTTTCAAACCGTAATTATTTCGAAGACGACAAGGGAGGCTTTTCTCTAGAGAACCCCAATAAAAGGTACGGATACTGGATTCGTTGAAATGATTTAAGCAACCAGCTAGTGTTTTTAATTGATGCCAGCGCGGTGAGGGGCTGTGGGCTTTGGCACTGCCTTGGCACGTTTTCTCGTAGTGGTAGGATTTATCGCATTCATTTTCGCAGCACAGTTAGGTCCTGAGCGTTTTTTCCAAGTAGTGATCCAAACAGCCATTTTGCTTTTCATGATAGTAGTGCTGGTGCTGCTGATACGTTCGGCTTTCAGAAAGTGGAGACTCCGACAAAAGGTGATTCCGAGACATCGTATGAGCGTATGGCAATCTAGGCCTGATACTACCGAGCCCAACGAATACAGAAGTTCGACCCCCACACTCCCAGCGGATTTTGAAAGCCGTGCCGTGAGCACTTTAGAGGAGTTCGAGAAGGCTAAGAAGTACTATTTCGAGCTGGGCGACGAAAGGAATGCTTTGCATAGTCTATTTTTAGCTGTTGATTCTACACTTGTTTTACTCTGTTTGAGTGAAGGCCTGTCGGTATACCGCGCAGATAACCCTCGGCGTGAACTCAACTTAGTGGAGAAGGCGAAGAGGCTTGTGTATCGTGGCTGGGTGGGGGAGGATGAGATGAAACACTTTAGGAGGTTACAGTATTTACGAAACCGAGCGGCACACCCAGAAGGAATACTCTACAAGAGGATAACGAACCCTGCGGAAGTGAAGCAGCTGCTTAACTACTTTGAAGGTTACGTATATAACACTATCAACAGGTTATCTTACGTTCTCTAAGCGGGAAGCGGGTGGCTGCCAGGGTGGGGTTGCCCTAAAAGAGCGAGCATTATGCGGCCTCCAAAAATTTTTAAACCTGCCCCGTTATTTCCTTTCTGTGTTGGGAGCAGCTCTTGCCGCCATTCTAGTCGCTTTTGCCTCACTACATCCCGCCATAAACCTTACTCAAACACGAATTGGTGACTACGTTCTATACGAGGTGGACATCTACGAGTTAGCTAAAACGTATTCAACTACTTCAGGATCATTCACGGTGCTAGGGGTGTCGGTCAAGGTAAATTTTACCTACCCAAGGCTACTGGTAAACGACGAACTATTTACATTCTCCTACAAGGTCGTGGTAGGTAACGCTCCGCAGGGTTGGCAAATTAACGTGACTGATGTAACCCTAGCCGGCGATTGTGTTCCGGCTGTTACCCAAAAGATAAATAAGGTTTTGGAAGGCTGGGGGCAGTTATCTGGGGGTTTTACCGTAGTTCCAATAATCAAGCTTGACCCAGGATACACTTCCACGCTATGCGACCCAGAGATCAGAGTACGGTATCAGGCTGTGTTTGGGCAGAACAGAGAAACCCAATCCCTTTTTGTAAGGGCTTACCCAAAAGCGAAATCTAAAGAATTACCTCTCAGGCTTAGCCTAGATGTCAGCAGCGCTAACGTAGGTATAAGGGTGAAAAACCTACAAAATGGAGACATATCAATTACCGCTATAAAGTATTGTGACAGCTATCCGGATTCACCTGACAAACTAATAGGCTGTTTTTGGAGAGAGACATCATTATCCGACATCGTAGTAAAACCCGGCGAGGAACGCTTAATACCCTTACGCGACTTCAAGCTAGAAAATAGAGAAGGGTACATCGCATTTGTTTTGCAGTATCTCCATGCGGGCGGCAGGGCGGAGAACTGGCTCGTGCTAAGGGTATCTAGAGAGCAGGCAGCCGGCGGAGTCGGAACAGCCACACAAACCAAAACACTCCCCCAGACCCAAGCCAAGACATTAACCGCTCGTACTGATGAAACCAAGCCGGTAACAGGTCCTGTTATTCCAGATATACTATCGTCAATTGTATCTTTTATCTTTTTGAGTTTATCGTTTCCTTTAGCAATTGGTATGTTTATTTTGAATAATTTCTGGTCGCTTGTCGCGCTAATCATAGGCGTTGTAGTCGTAAGTAGGATCTATTCTGTGTTGAAGAGAACCAAGCCGGCACAGATGCCGGGGTTACAGAGGGTCAGCCTACCGACCGGTAGTAGCGAATTAATGAAGGTCGAGCTGCCCGAGAGTCGGAAGCTGCAAACCCCCTCTGGTCTTTCCGAACGTATTTACGCCACCCTAGGTTGGCTCTACCAGGCGAGAGAGTACTATTTCGAGCTGAAAGATAGGAGAAATGCTGTGTTTAGCCTCTACGAAGCGGTAAACGGTACGCTAAACCTGTTGCTTGAAGCCGAGGGACTGCAGTCCAGGAATGCGGAAGGTACCGACTCCGAAATAGCCTTGAGGGAAAAGGTGAGGTTGTTAGTCTCCCGAGGGTGGATAAGCCCAATGACGAGTGGCATCTTCGCAAGGCTGCAATTTCTACGTAAATTAGCCGCGCACCCGAACAGTGGAATACTCTTAAGGATGGCTAGTGTGGAGGAGGTTGGAAACCTGCACAGGTTCTTCGACATCTACATCCTTGACACAATCAAAAGGTTATGGAACCTTATACCCCCTGGAGCGGTAACCGCTAAACCGCAGAAGGGGACCGAACTCGGCAACGCTTTCCCCTTAGGAAAACATGTGGTCGTGGAGCTAAATGGGGAACTATCCTGTACGAAGTGCGGTAAAAAGGCCCCAATAAGCGAACCAGATAAATTAGCTGGAGCACCATGCGTGCAACAACCATGGGGTCTATGCGAGTGAGGTGGTGCTAAGTTGGCGGGCCAAATAAATTTGAAAGGCCTCGACGCGCTCGCTGCCGAATTAGTAAAGATCAGAAACAAGCTGCTTGAAGCTGAAACGCGGATCGAGCTCCAAACTCCTGTTATGGAGGGAGTCCAAGGTGGGCAGCCACAGACATTGCCACCCACGACACCACCAGTTCAGCCCCAAGAGAAGCAAAAAGAAGGAATAAAGGTATCTCTACATCTACTAGCAAAATATCCATTCTTAAGTGCTGGTCGACCCCTACTGAAGGAATACCATCCTGGGAACATGCCCCCTGAAGTGTATAGCATGGCTTCCAAAAGGATTTTAGAGGCTATAGAACGCGGTGAGAGGGGGGTCACACCAAGGCTTGAGCCTCCTTGGGTAGAACTTCTATCGTTCCACCTAGCTAAATACTTCGTTACGTACATTGATGATAGCTGGTTGAGGATGAGGTGGGCGCTAGCCGAAGCTGCAAGAATCGAACGCCTCCTAATTAATGAAAGCGACGAGGTCATTATATATGTCATTAATGACCTAGGGCTTAATGTCAAGAAAGAAACAGAGGAAGGAGAATGGTCAATGTACGGAAACCAATACCTCCGGCTTTCAAGAAGGCTTAGGCCGATGCCCGACTGGCTGCTAATCAACAGGCGGACTAGTAGGGGACGCGTTATGCTCATGCATGCCGAGGTCATAAAGCTAGTAAAGGAATGGTTGTACGACATCTTTGCCCAAACGGGGGCATTTAGAGCAGAATGGGGCCCAGAGGAACTAAAAATAATAAAAGATGTTTTGCTGGGCAGGTTTGCTAAGGTAGTGTCATCCACCCCCACGAAGGGATGGCCGCCGTGCATGGTAGCGCTACGAAATAGGGTGGCTGAAATAGATAATTACGGGTTAGCCGCCCTGATCTTTTATATGGTTGGCAGAGGGTATAGCAAAAGTGAAATAGTGAATGTCCTGAAGCTAAGAAGCGACTTCGACGAAGAGGTGGCTGTGAAGCAGATCGAATATGCGGCGATCCGAGCAGGAGGTCTAACCAATGATGAACCACCAAGCTGCTTTGACATGCGGATGCGTGATTTGTGTATAGATAATGGTATTTGGTGTCCAGGTCACATAAAAAACCCGTTACAATATCCCTCTTCACCACAGACGATACCCGAAGACAACCAAAAGGCAAACTTTATTTCAAATGGGAAATAAGCCAGGTGAGGGGCTTAACTTTGACAGGAAAACTTTTAGTTGGGAAAAAACCAGTAATGAGCGATGTGCTAAGCGTCTTGGTAACATTTGAATCTGGCTATAAAGAGGTTACCGTTATAGCTTATGGTAAGGAACATATAAAAAACCTCATTTATGTGATAGAAATCCTTAGAAACAGGTTCCTGCAGGATCTGCAGGTAAAGAACATCAAGCTATTCAAATCATTATTCGAGGATTCACAAGGTAGAGAGGTAGGTGTGCCCACATTGGAGATTGTAATAGAGTCCGCTTCATCATCAACAAGACACCGGTCAGCACCCAGCGAAAACCGCGAAAAAGCCTCAGAGGTGGGAGAGCACTCCGGAGAGGCTTAAGGGTGAGATTGGGAAAGATAATTCGATCATACTTAAGACCAGCGCCGATGCCCGTCTATCAAAGTGATTTGCATGTTATCTCGGCAGCTTCAAAGAGTTCCCTTGATGGAAGAAGGCAGTAGAGGAGACGCTTTGTCGAGAGCATTCCCTTCCTCTCCACCAAAGTGTTGAACCTGAACCTTACCTCGCCCTCTACAACGTAAACCTTATCTAGAATATCTTTCATTAAAAGGAGTATCTGCTGCAGGGTTGGCTCGTTGTTAAGTTTGTTGGCTAGGGGTCCGTTCTTCCACCTGATGCCGGAGACCTCTTTCTTGAACAGCCCGGCCTTAGTATACACCCACTCAGACTCTACTCTCTCGTTGGACGGTTTGCTGGGCCTAAACGCGTACTCCATTATTGCACTTATCTCCTTTCCTCCCCTCGCCACGGCGTCCATCCCGCTTATCGTCAGCTTGACGTACGCCCTCACTGCGTTGAAACCCCAGCCGGAGACCCCGAGCCAATCGAGACCATACTCGTTAAAGCCTTTCTTGACGGCGGAGCCGCTATATGCCGCGCCAAGCTGGGCAAGAGATTGACCCACGTAGTGGGGCATCTCCTCGACCTCAATCTTCACAACCAGCATAGATGTGAAACAATTAGGCCGGCATAAAACATTTACTCCAAACTATCCTAAACATGGGGAAACTTCGCAAATGGTTTGTGACATAAGCATCCCGGAAAGGCTCTTGAAGGTGAGCCTCAGTACCGGATTGAAGGGCCTTACCCAATAGATTGAAGTAGTCGAGACAGTAAGCCTAATAGGCGGCAACGGCTCTATAATCAAAAAATGACTACTAGGATAAACGGAACAGCCCCTAAAGATTGGCGTGACCTCCAGAGGCAGGTTAGTCAAATCTTTCAGGAATGCGGTCTCAAATCGGAAATCGAGAAGAAGATTCAGACTGTTCGTGGTATTGTGGAGGTAGATGTCTATGCTGAAGACTTGAGTAGCCAACCAAAAACTATCTATCTGTGTGAGTGCAAACATTGGCAATCAGCCGTTCCCCAAACGGTTGTTCACGCTTTCCGAACTGTAGTAACCGATTACGGTGCCAATTGGGGCTTCATAATATCTTCCGCTGGGTTCCAATCAGGTGCATTCGAGGCTGCTGCCAAAAGCAACGTTCGGCTATTAACTTGGGATGAGTTCCAAGAGTTATTCGTGGATCGTTGGATTGAAAATTACATGATGCCGCGTTTACGGGAGGAAGTAGAGCCTCTGGTCGATTATACCGAACCTAGCGCCCGCGTTATCCGCAGGGCTAGTAAACTTGATAAGCATTCATGCCGTCTCTTCATTCAGCTTCGCAAGAAGTATGAGGTGTTAGCCTCCTTGGCTCAGTATTTCTACGTTCCCAAACCATGGCTGGAGAGCCAGCGTATCGATCTACCCTTGAGGAAACACATCCAAAATCGGAAAGTTTCAGAAGTGACGAATCTGCCAGACGAATTGCTCGATGCCACATGTCTTCGCGACTTCGTCGATATTATTTGTAGACACGCCCGAGAAGGAGTCGCGGCATTCGATCAGATGTTTGGAGGACGGGCTTAATATTGTTTACTATTGCAGCGTGGTCGCCGAACTCACAACCAAGAACTCCACATAGATTTAAGGGATTAGCCTCATAATACTTTAGCCGGGACGATAGGAGACCTTAAACTCCGCCTCATCTACTGTTTTCCCATTCAGAGTCAGCCTTACCCAGTATTCTGTCGGCCCGCCGTCGCCTACTGTGAAGGGGTTTGGTGTTACGCTTGGGCCTAGTAGGGGGTTGTTGCGGACGCTGCATCCAAGGGCTTGGAGGATGGCGGCAATGTCCTTCATGAATAGGAATGACCGCATGATGACCAACACGGGCTCTGTAGGCCCTCTTGAAGGCGTCCATGTTGACTGGATGCTTTCACCCGGTTTAGCCTCTGCCAGCCTCTGCTTAACCGTAATCCTCTCAAACCCGTGGGTAAGCGAGGTCCCTGTGTTTATGCGTTTGATAAGCTCTAACCCGGCCCTTCTAAACCCGGAGCCATAGGCGTTCAGGCTGTATCGGAGCCCTTCTTCCTCTGCTGAGAGGGATGCGCTGACGGAGGCTTCCCCAGCAACCAGCAAAGGCTTCGAGAGCTCTATCCCCGGGTTTACATCTATCGGTGTAAACAGCATAAGCCAGACATCCCTGCCTCGCTGTATGTCTTTTTTGGCGGCTGGCGCGCATAACGCCCTGTTAAATTATCTGACCATAGTTACCGACTCAAGGTAAGGGTTGTGTTGGGGTGGCCGACGTCAGCCACAGGACTAAACAGGTTATATACAATCTCAAGCACCTAAAAGCTGATGCTGCCCACTGAGAGTGTTGGTCAGCCGGACATCCTCTCGCAGCTTTTCGAGAAGGCTGCTAACTTAAAATGGAAGATTAACTCAGTAACCGAGATTAAAACCGAGGAGCTTAGGGAGACAGTTAGGAAGGCTAAAGAGTTATGGGTGGATTATAAGCCGGAGCCCTTGGATGCAACCGTGTGGGCTGTTGACAGCGGCTGGAACTACAGGCTCTACCCGGGTTTTTACGTCTACGCATTGAAGGCAGCCGCCGTGGATGTGGGAATGAGAATCAACCATTCTGTAGCGGAGGTTGACATGCTCTCAGGGGACCCCTACAACGCTATGCTCCTACCGGAGCTTGCTCTGAAGTATATCGCCGAAGGATACGAGCATGAAATCGCGCTTGAGGCATCAGATGACTCGGACCTAGTGCTGGTTGACGGCTCGCTGATAGCTAGGCTGGAGGATGTTATGAACAGGCAGCAACAGAGGCTTAGGATAGAGTACATGGCACACCTCAAGCCCTTGATTGGGACGGAAAACATTGCTTTCATATCAAAATACTCACATGATAGAAGTCTTATAGGGGGGTCCCTAGGCGACATTTATTACATAAACATGGCGGCCGGAGGGGTTGGTTACACCAGACCGTTCATGATAACTAGGCATGAATGGACGTTTTCAGTCTTTTACGTGCGGCTTTCCAATGACGCTAACGCCCTACATGTTGAGGTTCCTTCAATAATCGGTGAAGGCTTTGTGGAGCGGTTTATCGACGCCCTTTCCGAGACCGCTGTCCGGGGATACCCGTACCAACTGATCATTGCTCATAAGGTCGCAAACCTGTCCGACGAACTAATGGATATGTTGTGCAAGGCAGCCGGGCTTACAGGGTTCCAGGAGGCTAGGGGGGTGCTAAATGTTTGAGTGAGGTCGGTATAGTCATCGGGGAGGCTAGGCCGGAGAAAGTAGCCTTCACGTCAAAAACTTCTGTGAGGGTCGGGGACTACGTTACCGTCGATACGGAGGACGGCCCAGTGCTCTACATGGTGGAGTACTTCAAAAATGTCAGCGAGCTGCTTTCCGGGGAAAGCGACTACCAGACCGCCGACGAGGCGAGGAGGGCTAGCGCGAAGAACCCCAGGGATAGGGTTAGGGTCGGCGTTGCGAGGGCTCTGGGACTGGTGAAGGAGCTGCGGAGCGGTAGGCGAATCTACCCGACCATTCCACCCGAGCCAGGGTCCTCGGTCAGACTGGCCGACGAAGACCTGCTGAGAGAGATATACGGTGAGGGCGGTGATAGCTGGGTGAAGGTTGGGCGACTCCTCAGGAGGCCTACAATATCCGTAGCGATCAACCTCGACGCCACAGCCTCCCGCCATCTGGCGATCCTAGCGGCCACCGGGAAGGGTAAGTCAAACCTGCTCGCCCTCTTGGCGAAAAAGGTTTCGGAGAAAAACGGGACGATGGTGATATTCGACTACCATGGAGAATACCAGGAACTCAGCATCCGGAGGCTGAAGCTAACCACCCCGAAGGTGAACCCGAGACACCTCAGCGTGGAGGAGTTGGCGGATATGCTCGGCATCCGAGCGAACGCCGAGAGGCAAAGGGCGATGTTAGGCAGGATATACACGAAGGACGTTATCGGTGCCGTGGACTACTGGGATACTCTGGTGAGCAAGCTCAAGGGAATAGCGGAGGACGAGGAGGCAGGCTTCCAGGACAGAATGACCGCTCAAAGGCTGATCGACATTATCAGGAGGGCCCTGGCCGTGTGGGGTAACATCTTCGACACCAATGCGAAAACCCCGCTGGACGCAATAGATAGCAACAGGGTCAATGTCCTCGACATCTCCGGCCTAACGGAGCTACAGGCCCAGATGATAGTGGACACATACCTCGACAGCATACTGGAGGACAGAAAAACCGTGGTCAGGGAGGGGCAGGGGAGGTTCAGGTCACCCGTGGTCGTAGCTATTGAAGAAGCCCACGTATTCATGCCCTCAGATGAGAGGACGGCCTGCTCGGAAACCATAGCAAGGGTGGCGAGGGAGGGTAGGAAGTTCGGCGTCTCACTTATAATAGTCTCCCAGAGGCCCAGCAGGCTGAACGCCGACATAACCAGCCAGATGGGTAGCTTCGCAATATCGGGGATAACACACCCGAGGGACCAGGGCTTCATCAATGAGGTAACAGACGAGGTTTCAGCCGAGCTGGGGGCCTCCCTGCCAAGCCTCAACCCCGGAGAAATGGTTCTGGCAGGCCACTTCGTCAGGGTTCCAGCCCTCGTTAAGATAGAGCTTGTAGAGGAGAAGCACGTTGGGAGGGACCTTGAGGCGGTTAGGATGTGGAGGGAGGAGGCCTCAAAGAGCTATATCCCGACCAGCGAGCTGATAGGGTCATGATTGTCGGTCATATCTCGGACACACATCTCGGATGGTACAGCGAGGGGGCCGCGGCTGAGGAGAGGGAGAACGACTACTACAACGCCTTCACAGAGGCTATCGACCTCTTCATCAGAGAGCGCGTCGATATAGTAATACATTCAGGAGATATTCTCCACAACCCAAGACCCTATGGGACAGCCGTCGGAACGCTCATAGACGGCGTGATGAAGCTGTCGAGAAACGGCATACCGTTCCTGTTCACATTGGGTGAGCACGACATAGCAAGCGTCAAGTCCACCCCATATCCGAGGATTCTCGAAAGACTCGGCATAGGCGTATACATCGGGAACGGCGATCTACATGAGGTTAAAGGCCTAACGGTTTCAGGGCTCCACAAACACAAAAGGTATGAACGGGATACATTGATGCAACGACTTGAGGCTATAGCCAGCAAGCTCCCGCAAACCGCCGGAAAAGGCATCCTTATTCTCCACCAATGTATCAAAGAGGCCGCAGGGCCTTGGGCTGAAATATCGTTAACGGACATCCCGACGGGATTCGATTACTATGCGATGGGCGACTACCACGGAAGGTTCACCCGCCCCCACGGGCGCGGAACCCTCTCCTACCCAGGGCCAGCACATTGGGTGGATGTGGATGACCCGGATAAATGCGGGGTGAACATCGTGGACCTATCCGGCGGAGAACCAATAATACACTGGGCGGAGCTGGAGAGTGTGCGCCCCAAGCTAAGGCTTAAAGTGAATGAGGAAGGTCTTGAAAGCCTACTGAACGACCTGATGGGCAGGAGCTACAACAAGAAGCCATGCCTCTGGCTTGAGGTTGTGTCAAGGGACGTGGTTAACACCGATAGGTCGGAAAGCCTCTTGAAGGAGAAGTATATGATACAAGAGCTGGCGGTCACCCGTCCGGCATCGGTCAGCCAGCCAACCCCAAGCCCGCAGGGACAAAACATAGACGAGGAGCTTAAACGGTTGGTGGTCGAAGCATTAGACGGAAGGGACGACATCGCGGGCTTCGTGCTCGACACTCTCCTACCCGCTCTAGCCGAGAAAGGAGTCAAGGAGGGTTCCGAGGCGGTCTGGAGCTACTACCTTAAAGGTGGGTGGGAGTGATAACCCGGGTCAGGCTAAGAAACTTCACCTGCCACAGCAACACAGACCTACAGCTACCGGACGGGCTGTTAGTATTTATAGGGAGAAACGGAGCAGGTAAAAGCTCGGTTGTTGACGCTATAACCTACGCCCTCTACGGCGAGCATTCGAGAGATGAGAACACGAACCTCGTCAGGGATGGGTCTACAGGCGGGGCGGTCGAGCTTGAGTTCAGCTTCAACGGCAGGCTCTACAGAGTTGTCAGGGAGTTCGACAGCGTAGGCAAACTCATCCACTCATTCATGACGGAGGATGGAAAGCCTGTAGTTGTTGGTGAGAGGAAGAAGGAAGAAAGCGTAACCAGCAGGATAACCTCGCTATTCGGACTGAACTACGAAAGGATGAGGTCGGCCGTTATTATACAACAGGGCGAGCTAGACAGGATACTGGGGACATCGCCGAAAGCGTTGAAGGAGCTTTTCGACGAGCTATTAGGGCTGTCGAAGCTGGACACAGCCTACAGCAAGATGGGAGATGTAATCAAGCGGTTTGAGGAGAAAGTCAGGGAAAGCACGAACATGAAATGGGGTGTAGGCGACGCTGAGAAAGTGACTAAAGAGGTTGAGGAGAAAGAGAAAGGGCTAAACGAGCTGAGGATAAATGTCGGGAAACTTGAGCTAGAGGTAGAGTCTCTGAAAAGAGAGCTTGAAGAGGTCTCAGAGAAGCTTGGTAAGCTGAGGAAGGCTAAAGAACTCTACGCCAAAACCCGCGAAGGGGTGTTGAGAATTATCGGCGAGCTAAAGCTAAGCCGTGACGCTCTGAAGACCTCCCTCAAAAACATAGAGCCCCATATTAAGCTACTCGACAAGGTTGATGAACAGGAGGTAAGCAACCGCCTCGAATACCTAGAAAAGCTGAAGAAGCGCTCAGATGAGCTTGAGAGGCAGTTAGGCGAGGCTAAGGGGAGGGCAAACGCGCTCGGGAAAAGGCTTAACGCCCTCAAACCTAAGCAAGAGGAGCTATCGACAGGTGGAAAAACATTAGGCGAGCTAAGCACCGAAGCCGAGCAAAAGGCGAGGAGGCTGAGCGAGAACTCTATGGAGCTGGGGAGGATGCTCGAAAGGGGCCTGGTTGGTGACGGAGAGCTGAGGAGTATGGTTGAGCAGGGAGTCCGCGAGCTGGTGAGCCTCGTCGGCGAAGCCTACAACGCTGGGCAGACCTCGTGGTTTGTGGGGCTGAAGGAAGAGGCAGAAAAGGCAGCAACCGAAGCAGCCGAGCTCCAAGAGGAACTCGACAGAGTTGAGGCCGAAATAGAGAGGGTCAAGCTCTACAACGGGGAGGAGGTTGAAAGGCTAAGGGAAAGGCTTGAGGAAGCCAAGCAGGCCCTAGAACAACTAGGGGGTAGGGAGAAAATACAAGAGCTAAAAGCGGCTACAACCTACCTTGATGAGAGGATCAGCCAGCTTGAACAAACCATTTCCACAGGCGACCTCCCGAGCAGAAACGACCTAGAAGTACTACAGGAGCACCTACAGAAAGACGCGAAACAGGTCCTACAGGACCTATTCGAAAACCTAGAAAGGCTTTCACAGGAGCCGCTGAACCAGCAGGAACTGGAGGGGTTGGAGGAGAAGTATGCAAACATAAACAAGTCGCTTGGCGAGAAAGAAGAGGGGCTTAGGCGATGTAAGATCGAGATAGAAAAGTTGGAGAAAGAGTTGGAAGAGCTTAGGAAGGCGAAGAAGGTGCTGGTTAGGGCGGAGTGTTTCCACAGGCTAATGAACAGGATCAGGGAACATATCTTCCACAGGGATGGGTCCGTCCTCAAAAGATTCAGGGCGTGGATTTATGAGAAGGTCTCAGAGAGATCGAGGGCCTACCTCTCCATGTTCAGCATAAGGGTCGATGACGTAAGGATATGGGAGAACGAGAAAGGCGAGGTGGTGTTTGGGTGCAGCTACGGAGGCAGGGAAGTTGACTCCAAGAGGCTTAGCGGAGGCGAGAGGATGGCTCTAGCCCTAGCCATAAGGCTGGCGATAAGCGATGTCCTAGCAGCCAAGAAACTCGGCTTCCTCATACTCGACGAACCCACGGTCCACCTCGACTCTGAGAACAGAGGAAGGCTACGGGAGGCCTTTAGCGCCCTGACAAGGGTTAGCAGACAGGTAATAGTGATAACCCATGATGAAGAGGTTTTTGAGGGGGCCGACGCCGCATTAATAAGGTTCGAGCGTGGCGCGGCACCAAACGCAGCAACAGAAGTAAAGATAAAATCAATGTAAGAAGCATGTTTTGATGTCTCATAGTATTTTACACGATGGGATTCCTGCAAGCCGTAGTTATTGTTCCCGAAGATTAAGGCCGTTACGGCTTATATATTCCAAAAGTGAACGCACTCACATGCTCAGAAGACTGCTGGTGGCCGCCTGCGTTTTATCCCTCCTGACGGCTACCGCTACGCTATACTCTCCAACATTATTGAAAAAATCAGCCGTCATAATTGACGGTGAAGCGCCACAGCAGTCCCCTCAATCATCAGGTTATTTGGAAATACATGGAGCGTGGGGGAAAACCCACCTCAAAGTATACATCTACTCCTCGGGTTCAAGCGACCTTGATGAAGCCATGAGGAATGCCGTAGATTTATGGTATAAATCGATTAAGTCCTTCACAATCCTGTACGGCTACAGCTACCTCGAAAGGCTGAGCTATGAGTTCACCGATAACAACCCGGACATAATTATGCAGTTCGTGGACTCGCTCCCGTCCAACTACTGTGGTTTTGCAGAATGGCACTATACAGGAGATAACATGATACTTGATGCCACCATCAAGATTTCTAGGTCCTGTGTAAGAACGTCTGCCTCCCTAACGTTCATGGTTGCCGCCCACGAGTACGGACACGCATTAGGGCTAGGGCACTCCACAAGTAACCAGGACATAATGTATCCATCGGTAACCGGTGTAGCTAAGCTTTCAACGCTAGACCTCTATGCCTTGGCCGTGGCGTATGAAT
>Ga0079992_114717_pt1 | contig 14226 bp, 18 predicted proteins | sample FaiFalFF_MnMetaG_3_FD_69197 | JGI IMG/M metagenome (GOLD analysis project Ga0079992, IMG submission 69197) | Freshwater microbial communities from Yellowstone National Park, Wyoming, USA - Fairy Falls B (FF_Mn_B) MetaG (SPADES assembly) (version 2) | ecosystem: Environmental > Aquatic >... | reverse complement strand
CTGGGGCGAAGTCGTAACAAGGTAGCTGTACCGGAAGGTGCGGCTGGATCACCTCCTTTCTAAGGAGCATGGAGCCCTGCGTTCTCCCCTTTTCCAGGTCCCTTGGGGGCGCCTTCGGGCGCCCCTTTTTTTTGGCCGGAAGCGAGGGGGAGGGTGCGTAGGAAAAGGCACGTGGCGAGGGCCAAAAAGCGGGTGGTCTCCGCCGGGGGCGTGGTCTTGCGGGGAACCCCCCCGGAGGTGCTGGTGGTCTCCCTGAAGGGGGGGCGGGTGGTCACCCTGCCCAAGGGGCAGGTGGAGCCCGGGGAGCGCTACGCGGAGACGGCCGTGCGGGAGGTGCGGGAGGAGACGGGGGTGGAGGCGGCCCCCCTGGTCCCTTTAGGCAAGGTGCGCTACTACTTCACCGTTAAGGACGAGGGGGAGCCCGTCACCGTCAGCAAGGAGGTCCACTACTTTCTCATGGCCTACCGGGGCGGGGAGCCCAGGCCCCAGCTCTCCGAGGTGGAGGCCGCCTACTTCCTCCCGGTCTCCGAGGCCCTAGAGCGGCTTTCCTACCCCAACGAGCGGGAGATGCTGAGAAAGGCCCTGCTACGCTTCCGGCCGCAGTAGGCTCCAGGCGGCCTCCTCGGGAGTGAGCTCTCCCCGGGCCACCCGGGCCACCAGGTCCTCGGCGGCCTGGGTTCTGCGGCGGCCCCACTCCTGGATGACGCTCTCCACCTCAAAACGGGTCCTTTCCAGCCGGTGGGCCTCGAGGAGCCCGTGCTCCTTTAGGTGGCGGTGGTGGGCCTCGAGGCCCTCAAAAAGGGCCTCCACCCCCTCCCCGGTGGCGGCCACCGTGGGGTAGATGGGGGGGCGCCAGCCCCCGGGCCGGGGAGGGGAGAGCTCCAGGGCGCCCTTGAGCTCCTGGATGAGGCGCTCGCCCCCGGGCAGGTCAAACTTGTTGACGGCGAAAATGTCGGCGATCTCCATGACCCCGGCCTTGAAGGCCTGGACGGCGTCCCCTGCCGCCGGGGTCAGGACCAGGAGGGTGGTGTCGGCCACCCGGGCGATGTCCACCTCGCTCTGCCCCACCCCCACGGTCTCCACGAAGATGCGCTGGAAGCCAAAGGCCTCCAGGAGGCTTAAGGCGGCCACCGTGGCCCCGGCCAGGCCGCCCAGGGCCCCCCGGGAGGCCATGGAGCGGATGAAGACCCCGGGGTCCTGGTGGTGGCGCATCATGCGGATCCGGTCCCCCAGGATGGCGCCCCCGGTGAAGGGGCTGGAGGGGTCCACGGCCAAGACCCCCACCCTTTCCCCCCGCTTGCGGGCCTCGAGGATGAGGCGGTCGGTGAGGGTGCTCTTGCCCGCCCCCGGGCTTCCCGTGATCCCCACCACCTTGGCCTGCCCCTGGCCCCTCAGGCGCTTGAGGAGGGCCTGGCCCCAGGGGTGGCCGGACTCCACCAGGGTGAGGGCCCGGGCCAGGGCCCGGGGGTCCCCCTGCCGGAAGCGGCGCTCCAGGTCGGCAACCCTTTCGTCCTGGGCCTCGGTCATGCCGTCATTCTACGCCCCTTGGCAAGGGCGCACTATTCCGCCAGGGCGATGCAGGCCACCTCCACCCGCACCCCCCGGGGGAGGGCCTTCACGGCCACCGTGGCCCGGGCGGGGTAGGGCGGGGCGAAGTAGCGGGCGTAGACCTCGTTGAAGCCGGGAAAGTCCTCCATGTCCACGAGGAAGCAGGTGGTCTGGACCACGCGGGAAAGGCCCGAGCCCGCCGCCTCCAGGATGGCCTTCAGGTTCTCCATGACCCTCTCCGTCTGGGCGCGGATGTCCCCCTCCACCACCTCCCCTTCGGGGGTCAGGGGGATCTGGCCGGAGACGAAGACCAGGCCCGAGGCCCTGATGGCCTGGGCGTAGGGGCCGATGGCCTTGGGGGCTTTGTCGGTCTGAAGGGCCTCCATGGCCTCATCCTACGCCAAAGCGGTAGAGCCTGCCCAGGGTGTTGACCACCAGGACCTCCTGGGCCAGGGGGAGGGGAGGGACCTGGACCGAGCCCAGGCCCGTGGCCTCAAAGACCACCTGGCCCCTTTGGTCCACGGCCAGAAACCGCCCCTCCTCCGTGGCCAGGAAGACGTGGCCGCTGGCGTAGCTTAAGCCGGCGGTCACCTTGCCCACCTCGAGGCTCCACGCCTCCTCCCCCGTGGCCTGGTCCAAGGCCCTCAGCACCCCGTCCCAGGCGGCCACGTAGACCCGCTCCTCGTCCAGGGCCAGACCGCCCCAGACCTCCCCCTCCAGCTCGGCGTTCCAGAGGGTTTCCCGGCTTAAGGGGTCAAAGGCGTAGACCTCCCCTTCCCAGGTGGGGATGAAGAGCCTTCCCCTGAAGGCGGCCACCGGGGCGTGGATGGCCCCGGCCCGCACCTTGTAGCGCAGGACCCCGGTTTCCGGGTCCAGGGCGTAGAGCCAGCCGTTCTCCGCCCCCACGAAGAGGAGGCCCCGGTAGAAGGTGGGGCTGGCGGCGAGGTGCCCCCCGGCGTGGAAGCGGAAGAGGGGCTCGTCCTTCCGGTAGGCGTAGAGGGTCCCGTCCCGGCTGGCGATGTAGACCCTGTCCCCCAGGACCAGGGGGGCGGCGGTGACCTCGGCCCCGGTGCTTGCCGTCCAGTCCAAGGCCTGCCCGCGGAAGCGGCGCACCTTGCCGTCAAAGCCTCCTATGTACACCCCGCCCCGGGCCACGGGCGGGCTGGAGGCGGCGTCGGGGAGGGGGTGGCGGCGCACCTCCCCCGTGTGGAGGTCCACCTCCAGAAGGTGCCTTTCCGAGCCCAGGTAGACCCGCCCCTGCAGGTGGACCATCTCCCCCGGCCAGGCGGTCTCCCCGCCCAGGTCCAGCCGGGCCTTGAGGCTAAGGCGCCGGGGGTCGGGGCCAAAGGGGTAGTGGCCGGAGCGGCTGGCCCCGGCCCGGGGGGTGGCCAGGCGCAGGGCTTCCAGGTCCCGCAAGGGCCCTTGGAAGAGGGAGGGGTGGCCCGGCCTCTCCTCGGGGTGCTTGGCCAGAAGCCCCAAGACGGCCTCGCTCACCCCCCTGGGGATGGCGGGGTTTAAGGCCTCCGGGGGCTTGGGCTCCTCGTAGACGTGCTGGAAGAGGATGGCCTGGTCGTTTTCCCCCTCAAAGGGGGCCTTGCCGGTGAGGGTGCGGTAGAGGACCGCCCCGAAGCTGTAGAGGTCCGCCTTGGGGGAGAGGGGGAGGCCCTTGGCCTGCTCGGGGGCCATGTAGGTGGGGGTGCCCAGGGTGTAGCCGGTGCGGGTGAGGTGGCGGCTCTCCTGGAGGATGTAGGCCAGGCCCAGGTCCATGACCTTGGGGTGGCCCTCCTTGGTGAGGAGGATGTTTTTGGGGGTCAGGTCCCGGTGGATGACCCCTTGGGCGTGCAGGTGGGCCAGGGCCTCGAGGACCTGCGTGGCCGCCCTCAGGATCCTTTCCCCTTCCGGCCCCTCCTCAAAAGGGCCCAGGGCGTCAAAGGGGCCCCCGTCCACCAGCTCCATGACGAAGTAGGGCCGCCCCTCCTCCTCCCCCAGGTCCAGCACCTGGACGATGCCCGGGTGAAAGAGGCGGGAAAGGGCCCGGACCTCCAAGAAGAAGCGCTCCCTTTCCGGGGGCAGGGCCCGGGCGTGGAGGACCTTCACCGCCACCAGCCGCCCCAGGCGCTCGTCCACCGCCCGGAAGACCTCGGCCATCCCCCCCTGGCCCAGGGGGGCCTCGAGGCGGTACCGCCCGCCCAGGACCACGGCCGTCATTCTATTCTTCCTCGGGTTCCAGGCGCTTTAAGAGCTCGGCCAGCTCCTCCTTGTTCCCCTCCAGCTCTTCCGCGATCTTGGCGATGGCCAGCCGCACCACCTCGGACTTGGAGACCAGGCGCTCCGGGCTGGAGAGGGCGTAGGCGGCCCGGGTGAGGAGGGCGTCCTGCTCCTCGGAGATCACCACCTGAAGCCGTTTTTTTTCCTTCTTGGGCATATCCCCCTTGGGGCCAAGTGTAGCAAAGCGCGCATCGCCTTGACAACAGGGTATTTGGGGCTTATCCTCACCTTGAGTAAGGTGTGTATGATGCACAAGGACCCGGGGAAGGGCAAGCGGAGGATCCTGCGCGTGGAAGGCGGCCTGCCCCTTTCCGGAGAGATCCGGGTCTACCCCGCCAAGAACGCCGCTTTGCCCATCCTGGCGGCGAGCCTCCTCACCGCCGAGCCCATCACCCTGGTGGAGGTGCCCAAGCTCAGGGACGTGGAGGTGATGCTGGAGCTCCTCGCCCACCTGGGCACCCATTACCGCTGGGAGGGCCGCACCCTCCACCTCCACACCCCGGAGATCCGGAATACCGAGGCCCCCTTTGAGCTGGTGGGGCAGATGCGGGCCAGCTTCATCGTCTGGGGGGCCCTTCTCGCCCGGGTGGGGGAGGGGACCGTCCACATGCCTGGGGGGTGTGCCTTCGGGGCCCGCCCCGTGGACCAGCACCTCAAGGCCCTGAGGGCCCTGGGGGCCGAGGTGCAGGAAAGGGAGGACGGCGCCTTCCACGCCCGCCGGGTCCGGCCCCTTTCCGGGCGGGTGGTCTTTGACCTGCCCACGGTGGGGGGCACGGAGCAGGCCATGCTGGCCGTGGCCCTGGGCGGGGAGGCCACCTTGGTCCAGGCGGCGGTGGAGCCTGAGGTAGAGGACCTGGGCCGCTTCCTCCGCATGCTGGGGGTGGAGGTGCGGGGTCTGGGAAGCCCCATCCTCCACGTGCGGGGGGCCAAGCGCCTCGGGGGCGGCACCTACCGCATCATTCCCGACCGCATAGAGGCCGGAACCTACCTCCTGGCGGCGGCGGCCACCCGGGGGAGCGTCACCCTCACCGAGGCCCGGCCCGACCACCTGGACGCCCTTCTGGACAAGCTGGCCCAGGCGGGCCACCAGGTGGAGGTGGGGCCCGACTGGGTCCGCCTCACGGCCACCCCTGACCCCAAGCCCTTCCAGGTGGAGGCCCGGGAGTACCCGGGCTTTCCCACGGACCTCCAGCCCATCGTCACCGCCTATTTGGCCACGGTCCCCGGGCAGAGCGCCGTCACCGACCGCGTCTACCCCGACCGCTTCACCCACGTGGGGGAGCTGGCCCGCCTGGGGGCGGAGCTATACCTGAGGGACCGCACCCTTTTGGTGAACGGAAAGCGCCTGCACGGGGCCCAGGTCAAGGCCCTGGACATCCGGGCCGGGGGCGGGCTGGTGGTGGCCGCCCTGGCGGCGGATGGGGTGTCGGAGATTGAGGGGGTGTACTTCCTGGAGCGGGGCTACGAGCACCTGGAGGAGCGCCTACAGGCCCTGGGGGCCAGGGTGGGCCTCGAGGAGGCCCTTCTGGCCGCCGCTGACTGAGGGGCCTTTTTGGGGCCCCCATGCTGGCTTGGGCCAGCATGGGGTGGTATTAAGTACCCCACCGCGGCAAAGGCCGCGGTGGGGGCCCCAGAAAAGCCCTTCCACAGCCCCGGCTTGGGCACCCTATGTCGCAAAACCAACGTGCGGGCACTTAGGCGTAAAGGCGCAGGGCCTCGGGGAAGCGGAAGAAGAGCCGGTCCCGGACCAGCTCGGGGCTGTAGGCCTTTTCCACGTAGCCCGCGCCCCTCAGGGCTTCCAGGACCTCCTTGGCCACCTGCCGGTCCCCCTCCAGTCGGGCGGCCAGGAAATCCAGGGCCTCTTCCTCCTCGTCCCCCTCGCCCACGAACTCGGGGTACTCCTGGTCCAGGGCCCGCATGAGGGCCTTGAGGTCCACGGGGCGGCTGGTGAAGGCGAAGCGGGGCTTCTCCCCGGGCAGGAAGTGGGCGTAGCCCTGGGCCTCGAGGGCCCGGGCTACGGCCACGGCCTCCTGATGGCTGTACCCTTTCTGCACCAAAAGGGTCACCAGGGCGTCCCGTTCCCCGGGAAGGCCCTGGGGGTAAGCCTGTTGCAAAGAGGCGGCCAGCTTCTCCAACTCCATACCGCTATTATCATAACGCTTGAGTTTGATGGGCGCAAGGGTCCTTGCCCCGGGCGGGCCCAGCCCCTATACTGGTAAGGGTATGGACCTGGAGCTTCTCAACGAGCGCCTGGCCAGTCTCCGGGGGTATCTTTGACATCCCCGGCAAAGAGGCCCGGCTAAAGGAACTGGAAAAGCGGCTGGAAGACCCCACCCTCTGGCAGAACCCGGAGGAGGCGAGGCGGGTGAGCCAGGAGGCGGCCCGCCTGAGGCGCACCGTGGAGACCTTCCGCTCCCTGGAAGGGGACCTGGAGGGCCTGATGGAGCTCTGGGAGGAGCTTCCCGCCGAGGAGCGGGAGGCCTTGAAGCCCGAGCTTTTGGAGGCGGCCAAGAAGCTGGAGGCCCTTTACCACGAGACCCTTCTCAACTTCCCCCACGCCGAGAAGAACGCCATCCTCACCATCCAGCCCGGGGCTGGGGGCACCGAGGCCTGCGACTGGGCGGAGATGCTCCTTCGCATGTACACCCGCTTCGCCGAGCGGCAGGGCTTTGAGGTGGAGGTGGTGGACCTGCGGCCCGGGGCGGAGGCGGGGGTGGACTACGCCCAGATTTTGGTCAAGGGGGAAAACGCCTACGGCCTCCTCTCGGCCGAGGCCGGGGTTCACCGCCTGGTGCGCCCCTCGCCCTTTGACGCCTCGGGGCGCCGCCACACCTCCTTCGCCGGGGTAGAGGTCATGCCCGAGGTGGACGACACCGTGGAGGTGGTGATCCGGCCCGAGGACCTGCGCATAGACGTTTTCCGCTCCCAGGGGCACGGGGGGCAGGGGGTCAACACCACGGACTCGGCGGTGCGCATCGTCCACCTGCCCACGGGCATCACCGTCACCTGCCAGACCACGAGAAGCCAGATCAAAAACAAAGAGCTGGCCCTGAAGGTCCTCCGCTCCCGGCTTTTTGAGCTGGAGTGGAAGAAGAAGCAGGAGGAGCTTCAGAAGCTTCGGGGTGAGGTGCGGCCCATTGAGTGGGGGAGCCAGATCCGCAGTTACGTCCTGGACAAGCAGTACGTGAAGGACCACCGCACGGGCCTCATGCGCTTTGACCCCCAGAACGTCCTAGACGGGGACCTCATGGACTTCATCTGGGCGGGCCTGGAGTGGAAGGCGGGCCGCCGCCAGGCGGCGGAAGAGGTGGAGGCCGAGTAGCCTACCGGCCCAGGGCCTTGTGCGGAAGCTCCCACGTCCAGGACTCCTCGGCGGGGGTGAGCTGGGCGAGGGCGAAGGCCACGGGCCAAGGGTTTCCCTGGTCCAGGCGGGCCTGGTCGCTAAAGCCCAGGATGGCGTAGCGGGTCTTGCACTCGTGGGCGGGCTGGAAGAAGCAGAGGGCCTTGCCCTGGTGGGTGTAGGCGGGCATCCCGTACCACAGCCTCAGGGTGAGTCCTGGGACCTCAGGCCGGATCAGGGCGTGTAGCCCCAGGAACAGGGAGCGGTCGGGCCCAGGCCAGCCCTCCGCCTGGGCCAGAACCGCCTCCTCCTGGCCCTTTTCCGGGGTGACCTTGGCCCGTTCAGTAGACGTCTTCCGGGGCCTTGTACACCTCCCCGGTGAGCCAGTAGATGACCCTTTCGGCGATGTTTTCCAGGTGGTCCCCAAGCCGCTCGTAGCTTCGGGCCACCCGCAGGAGGGTCAGGGCCTTGGTGATGGTGCGGGGGTCTTCCATCATGTAGGTGAGGAGCTCCCGGCTCACCTCCTCGTAAAGGGCGTCCACCTGGTCGTCCATGGAGAGGACCTGGCGGGCTAGCTCCGCGTCCCGCTCCGCCACCGCCTTGGCGAGGGTGTCCATCATCTCCAAAAGCCTCCGGCCCATCTCCGGCAGGGTCACGTAGCGCTTGAGGGGGGGCTCCTGGGCCAGGACGAAGGCGTCCTCGGCCACGTGCATGGCGTAGTCCCCGGAGCGCTCCAGGTCGGTCAGGGCCTTGATGACGGTGAAGATGAGCCGGAGGTCCGAGGCCACGGGCTGGTGCCGGGCGATGAGGGTGATGGCCTCGTTCTCAATCTTGAGCTCCAGGGCGTCCACCTCCTGGTCCTTGCCGATGACCTCCTGGGCTTTGGCCCGGTCGCCCTCCACCAGGGCCTCGGTGGCCTTCTGGGTCATCTCCCGCACCAGGGAGAGCATCCTGAGGCTTTCTTCAATGAGCTGGTTCAGAGCCTTGTCCAAAGCTTCGCGCATACCGCCTCCTTTTCTCAGTCTACGGGCAGGCTGACGCCGAAAACGTTCTCCTCCCCCTCCCTTCTGGCGTAGGCCTCCCCGCCCAGGGCCCGGGCCAGGCGGCGCACCAGGTGGAGGCCTAGCCCCTGGCCCGGCTCCAGGTGGCTCCCCCGCCTTCCCGGCAGAAAGAGGGGCTCGTACTCGGGAAGGGCCTCCCCCCGGTCCCGCACCTCCAGGTGGAGGCGGTCCCCCTCCAGGCGGGAGAGGAGGCGGATGGGGTCTTGGCCGTACTTGAGGGCGTTGTCCAGGAGGTTGAGGAGGATCTGGAGGAGGGCCTCCGGGTCGGTGGAGAGGGTGTGAGGGAGGTGGACCTCCACCCGCCTTCCCTTTAGCCTTTCGGCCAGGAGCTTTTCCAGACGGGACCAGACCTCCTCCAGGGCCACGGGGCGCCGAGGGCCGGGCCGGATGGGGGAGAGGCCCTCCACCAGGCGGGCAAGCCGGGCCACCTCGGCCTTGAGGAGGTCCAGGACCTCCTTTTCCTGCCTGGTCCTGGGGGTGAGGGCCTCGAGGAGGGGCCCCATGCCCGCGAGGGGGGTGCGGAGCTCGTGGGCCAGGGTCACCGCCGCCTCCTCCAGGTCCTTGAGGCGCCTTTGGGCTTCGGTCTGGTCCAGGAGGTAAAGCCGCCCCGGAAGCGCCCGGACCAGAAGGAGGTGGTCCCGGACCTCCAGAAGCCTCTCCCCCCCGTGGAGGGCCAGGGCCTCGAGGCGGTGGTCCCGGAGGGCCAGGATCAGGGGTCGGCCCAGCACCTTCTCCCGGTTGACGCCAAGAAGCTGGGCCGCCTTGGGGTTCAGGTAGACCACCTGCCTTTCCCGGTGGGCCACAAAGCCCTCCAGGGCCTCTTCCCAGGCCTCTTCAAGGCTCACGCCCCCTCCTTGAAGCGGTAGCCCACGCCCCGCACCGTCTCCAGAAAGCGGGGGGCCTTGGGGTCTTCCCCGAGCTTTTCCCGTAGCTGCAGGATGTGCTGGTCCACGGTCCTGGGGGTGCCCAGGTAGTCCGGGCCCCAGATGGCCTCCAGAAGCTCTTCCCGGGTGTAGACCCTTCCCGGGCGCTCCGCCAGGAAGGCCAGAAGCTCAAACTCCCGGCGGCTTAAGGGAAGGGGCCTGTCCTCCAGGGTGGCCTCCATCCGCTCCAGGTCCAGGAGGAGGGGGCCCCGCCTGAGGACCTTGCGCTTGCCCGCCCGGCGGAGGAGGGCCTCGAGGCGGGCCAGGAGCTCCTCGGTGGCGAAGGGCTTCGCCAGGTAGTCGTCGGCCCCCCGGGAGAGGCCCTCCACCCGGTCCCGCACCTCGGCCCGGGCGGTGAGCATGAGGACGGGCAAAGAAGGGTAAGGCCCCTGGCGCATCCTCTCCAGGAGCTTGGTGCCGGGCTCGCCGGGGAGCATCCAGTCCAGGACCACGGCCTCGGCCTCCTTCAGGAGGGGCCAGGCGGCCTCGGCGCTTTCCGCCTCCAGGACCCTGTGGCCCGCCCGCTCCAGCGCCAGGCGCACCCCCAGGCGCACCGCGGGCTCGTCCTCCACCACCAGCACCGTGGCCACGCCCTCAGTCTAGCCACCCTTCTGTCAGAACTCGGTCAGGAACCTTGCTTGACAGTTCTCCTCGCCCCGTGCTACCCTTCTAAAGGCCGGGGGCGGCTAGCTCAGCGGAAGAGCGCTCGCCTCACACGCGAGAGGTCGTAGGTTCAAGTCCTACGCCGCCCACCAGCTCCAGGACACAATACTTCCCCCCACGGTAGCGTGGGGGGAATCCCTTTAGCCGGTTTATCAGCCGGTCTATCGGTTCACGAAATGGCCCGAGGGCCGGGGAAGAGGAGGTCTTCCAGGTCCAACACATACCCCCGGCGCTCCTCCTCCAGGAGGTGGCGGTAGACGTTCAGGGTGATGGTGGGGGAAGCGTGGCCCAGCCGCTCACTCACCACCTCCAGGGGGATGCCCCGGGAGAGGGCCAGGGTGGCCCAGGTGTGCCGGAGGTCATGGACCCTGACCCGGCCCAGGCCCGCCTTTTCGGCCAGGCGGCGCAGGTAGTGGTTGAAAGCGTCAGGGTCTACCGGCTTCACCCCGCCCACCAGGTGGAGGCCGTCTACCTCCTCCGGGTTCAGGCGCTCCAGAAGCTCCTCTTTCCTCGCCTTCAGGCGGCGCAGGAGCCCGAGGGGGAGGGGCACCACCCGCTTGGCCGTGGGGGTCTTGAGGGGGGTGAAAGCGCCCTTGCTTCCCACCTTGGCCCATGCCCGCCACACCCTCACCTCACCCCGCTCCAGGTCAACATCCCCCCATTGCAGGGCCAGGGCCTCCCCCCGGCGCAACCCGGTTTCCAGCATGAGCCGGAGGAGCAGGGCCATGTCCCGGCTACGGGAGGCTTCCGCGGCCTCCAGGAGCCTGGCCACCTCCTCAGGCTCCAGGGCCCGGGCGGCCTTCTCGCCTTTGGGCAACCGCACTTGAATGGCCTCCGCGGGGTTCCGGGCCACCAGCTCCAGGCGTAGGGCCTCGCGGAAGAGGGCCTTGAGGCGCATGAGCACCCGGGCCACGGTGCGGGGGGCGTAGCCCGCTTCTATCACCCGGTCTACGGCGGCCCGCACATGGACCGGCTTCACCTCTTGGAGGCGCATGCGGCCCAGGGGGTCATGGGCCTTAGGGTCCTTGAGGGAGGGGAGGGCGTAGGCCAGCTCCCCCTGGGCCAGGCGGATGGAGTTCGGCCTCAACCCCTCCCGCTCCAGGCGCCTCAGGTACTCCAGGGCAAAGTCCCTTGTGGTGAGCCTGGAGGGGTCCATGAGGAGCCCCCGGGCCTGTTCGGCCACCATTTGGGCCAGGGCCTGCTCGGCCTCCTTCCTGGTGGCGCAATGCTTCTCCCGCTTGAGCTTCCGGCCCGTAGCGGGGTCTACCCAGGTGAGCTGGGCTACCCACTTCCCCTTGCCCTCGTGGTAGAAGACGCTTCCGCCACCCTTACCGCGCCTCTTCACCTACCACCACCTCCTCCTCTTGCGGCCACGCCAAAGCCACTTCACCCGGCGGATGGCCCACCTCTTGCCGACCCGGCCCCGGGCTAGCATCTTGGCGAAGCAAAGCCGGGACCACAGCTGCCTAAGGCTCACGGCGCTCCCCCCCCTCAAGGAAGCGCACTACGGCGGTTCTTGGGATGCGCCAAACCCGGCCTATCTTGACCGCATGGAGCTTGCCGGCATAAATCAGCTTTTCCACCGTCTTGCGGTTTACTCGGAGGAGCTTGGCCACCTCGGCTACGGTCATAACTTCTTCCTTAGCCTCTTGCATGCCTTCAGAATACTGGAAAAGGTTAGACAAGGTCATAGGAGGTCATGGGACGGGATAACACACATTATTGGGGCACCCAGACACCAGATGACAGGTTGCCCTCGAGGCCAGGGCGGAGGTGCCCCGGGCCCTGAGGGGGCGCAACCGGGCGGTTGCGGGTGCGGTTGAAGCGGTTGAGGGGGCGGTTGCGGCTGTGAACCGGTCATGGTGGCGGCGGCGGCTACATTTCGCCCTTCACCGCGCGGGCTAGGCGGAGGAGCGCCTCGAGGGGCAGGACGGCCAGGGGTGGCCGCCGGTCAGGTTTGAGGACCAGAAGCCCCCGCCCTTCAAGCCAGGCCTCCAGGGCCAGCCGCTTCCTGGCCTTCACCTCCACCAGCACCCTCCCCAGGCCGGGCACCTCCACCTCCAGGTCCCCCGGGTAGTCAGGAGCACTCCCAGAGAGGGGCACACGTTTCGCCTCGAGCCCCGCCTCCCGCAGGATGGCCAGGACCTCCCGCTCCACCCGATTCCCCTTCCGGCGCGGTCCTCTCCCGCCCCTCATACGACCTCCCAAAGGGCCTCGAGGGCCTCTTCACCGCCCCGCCTCTTCAGGGGCCGCCCCTTTTCGTCCATGTACCCCAGGGCCAGGAGGGTGGCGGCTAGGGCCACCACCTCTCCCGGGGTGAAGGTGCGGGTATATTCACCATCCCGCACCACCAAATGGCCCGGTGGTCCTTCAGGATCCGTGAACACGTCCAGCCCCTGCAACCACAGGTACCTGGACAAGGCGTTAGCGGCCCACATGCGCCACCTCCTCCAGGCGGGCCAGGGCCTCCTCCCACCCCTTGGCCGTGAGGGGCGTTTCGCCCGGCCTCCACACGCTCACCTCCTTGGGCCGGACCAGCCCCTTCCCGGCGGCCTCAAGCCAGGCCCGGGTCTCGAGGGCGGGAAGGAGGAGTAGGTAGCGCGTCCTCCCGGCCAGGGCCTCGAGGGCCACCTCCCAGCCCTCCCACACGTCCAGGGCCCAGGCCCCCGTGGTGGGGGAGAGGTGGAGCCGGCGAGGGGGCGGGAGGCTTTTGCTGGCCCAGGCGGAGTAGGGGGTCAGATTCCCCAGGGGCACCAGGTAGCGGCGGGGGTCCTCCCCCTCCCTCGCGTAGGTGGTCAGGACCAGGGGGGCCTCCACCCCCAGGGCGTGGCCCAGAAGGGCGGCCAGGCGGAAGGGGGAGAGGAGGACGCGGGCCTCCACCCCCTCCCCGTCCTCGAGGGCCTGGAGGAGGGCGGGCTTGAAGCGGGCCAGGGTGGGGCGGGCCTCAGGGGGGACGGCGGGGACGACTCTCAGGGCCTCCCCCACGCGGTGGAAGGCGAGGCCGGGTTTTTCGTGCAGGGTGTGGAGGAGGGCGATCATAGCCACTCACCCCCCTCCACGCCGTCCAGGGTAGGCGGCGGGGATTTAGGAGCGCCCGCCCCATTTAGGAGCACCCCCCTGCTCCTAAATGTTTCGCGATGAGCATCGGGGTTTTCCCATTTAGGAGTAGCAGGAGCATGGAGTATTGCGCCTTGACTCAGTCCAAACTCCCCGGGGAGGGGTGGGGCCTCGGGGAGCTTGTAGGCCACGGGGTTCCCCTTGCCGGGGAGGCTCACCGCCACCAGGCCCGCTTCCTCGGCGATTTCGGCCAGGTAGCGCTCGGCGGTTTTGCGGTGCACGTTGACCTCCCGGATGATGGCCTCCACCAGGTCCTTCCTGGGCACCACCGCACCCCCCTGAAGCAGGGTGAGGACCACGGCCTGGGCTTTGTCCTTCCTGGGGTTTACGCTCCCCTCGGGGAGGGCGGCCTCCACCACCCGCACCAGGCCGGGCTCAAAGACGAGCTCCACCCCGAAGGGCTCGGGGATAGGGGCGAAAGAGTTCTTCAGCACGTCCCACCGCAGGACGTGGCGGCCCTCCACCTCCCTGGGGGGCACCCGGGTCAGGATGTGCACGCTCCGCGCTTGGGCCACCTTGGCGATGGAGCCCAATAGTCCCCTGGCCCCGGCTTGCTCCCCGTTCATGGGTTTCGGGAGGTGGTCAATCACCACCACGGCGGCCCCGGTGCTCAGGGCCAGCCGGCGCAGGTGGTAGAAGGCGGCCTGGACCTGGTGGGCCTTCACCACGTCCAGGGGGAAGGCCGCCATGAAGCTGTCCACTATGACCAGCCCCGCCCCCGCCTCCTTCACCACCCCCTCGAGTTCGGCCAGCTCCTCCTCCCCCAGGCCGTAGGTATCCGCCTCGGGCTCGAGGACCACCAGCCGGCCCATGTCCCCGTCCGGGAAGGCGGCCTTGTGCCGCTCAATCCACCCCCGCACCGCCCTCCCGTCCCCGGTGGCCGCGTCAAAGTCCACGAAAACCGCGCCAGTAGGCTCCACCCTCCGGCCCAGGAGCTCACCCTCGAGGCGGGTGGCCTGCCAGGCCAGGGCGGTGAGGAGGGCGGTTTTCCCCTCCCCGGGGAGGGCCCCCACCACGCTCACAAACCCCCGGGGGATTAGGCCCTCCCAAGCCCAGGCGATTTCGGGGAGTGGGGTGTGGAGGTCAATGCGCCTCAGCCCCATGGCCTACCTCCTCCCCCCCAGCCGGGGCACGGGGAAGCGGAGCCGGGGGTTCTTACCCTCGTGCTCCAAAACTCCTAAATCGGGTTTTTGCGATGAGGAAGGGCCGGGATTTAGGAGCACCCCCCTGCTCCTAAATGGTTCCGGTGCTCCTAAATGGCCCGGGGATTTAGGAGTTTTAGGAGCACCCCCGCTCCAAAAAGGTT
>Ga0079992_124096_pt1 | contig 14254 bp, 11 predicted proteins | sample FaiFalFF_MnMetaG_3_FD_69197 | JGI IMG/M metagenome (GOLD analysis project Ga0079992, IMG submission 69197) | Freshwater microbial communities from Yellowstone National Park, Wyoming, USA - Fairy Falls B (FF_Mn_B) MetaG (SPADES assembly) (version 2) | ecosystem: Environmental > Aquatic >... | reverse complement strand
AGAAATATAAATAGAGTGTATGAAAAAAGCTAACTTTGATTGGATTAATGCTTCAAAGTATGATTTTGATGAAGAGAAGTATAAGAAGGCTTTGGAAGATCTTAAAAAATATGAAGAAATTTTAAGATCTCATCCTGGAATTATAACTGGTTACTGGATAGGCTGGAAACATGGAGAACCTTATATAATGGTTGCTATAGAGAAAGGAAAATGTGAAGATCCTGAGAAATTATTGCCAGATAAATTGGGAGATTATGATGTTTATTATATAGAAGGGTCGATTCATTTAAGTTGTTATTTGTGATACCAAAAGAGGAAGATCGTCGAAAGAATGAACTTTTTGAATATTAGCCATAAAGATACCTTTTTCTGAGAGAAGCTAAAATAGTGAAGCTAATTTAAGTTATTTGTAAGCGAATTAGCAAGAGTTCTTTTTGAGAAATCATAAAAAAAGATTTTTTTAATATCATAAATAATTCAAATTATTTTTTATTTCAAAAATTTTTAATTTATTAAGAAATTAAAAATTATCAATTTATTTTTTTAAATAATATTGCTAAAATTATAGTAATCCAAGTTGTTATTTGAAACCTTAAAGCCCAAGAAATTATTATCCAGTTTTATCAAATTTTATTTTACTATTCTTAAATTATTTATTTCACTCCTCATTTAATTTCTTGTAACTATCACTACGCAATGAGTTAATATAGCTTTAAAATCATCATTATTTTCCAAATTTTTCTTCCTTCTATCTGGAATTTTCTCTGATTCGTAACCCATACAAATTGAAAAAGCTATAAAACCTTGAATATCTAGATTTGAATGGCCTATAGTTTCCTTATTAAGGTGTTAAGTATCTCATAAAGGGAATTGAAAGTTGCTTTAATTTCTGAAGCAATGTGATAACAGCCTACCCGTATCCCAAAGGGAATTGAAAGTTAAAAAAATAAAATAAATAAAATAAAAATATCGAAGCCTAAAATATCTTTATTAATTACTTTCTTTTAGGTTTCCTAGGATTATCTGGCTTTACAACCACTATAGCGTGTTCTTCCATTGGCTTACCATCTATATAGTTTGCTATTGCTTTTACTATTGACTCTAACATTCTTTTTAAGGTACTCTCTACGGAAGCCCCTATATGTGGTGTTAGGATTGTGTTGTCCATTGTTATTAATGGATGATTGTCTGGTAGCGGTTCAACTTCAAAAACATCCAAACCAGCATAACTCACTATACCCTCTCTCATAGCCCATAGAAGTGCTTCTGTATCTATTATAGCACCTCTAGCTGTGTTTATGAGGATTATTCCCTTCTTAGCCTTTGAAAACACATTTTTATTGATCATGTGTTTTGTTTCAGGAGTTAGAGAAGTGTGAATGGTAACTATATCACTCCTAGCGAAAATCTCTTCTAGTCTTTCAACCAACTCAACTCCCAGAGCTTTAGCTCTCTTAGGATCTATGTAGGGATCGTAGGCTAGTACTCTGGAGCCGAAGCCTCTAATAAGTATCTCAGCAACCCTAGATCCTATATTTCCTAGTCCGATAATCCCTATAACCATCTCACCAAGATCCTTTGGAGCCGATAGCTCACTGAATAACTCGTATGTGTAATCAACAACCATATATCTTCCCTTTCTAACACCTTTATCAGCCCATGGAATTCTTCTTAATGTTGCTAGCATAAGCGCAATTGTGTGTTCTGCTACAGAGTTTCTCTCAATAATATTAGGAACCCTTATAACATGAACTCCAAACTCAGCAGCCGCGTTAATATCTATATTGTCATACCCTACAGCATACAAGGCAATTACACATACAGATTGGTTATTGATGAAGAACTCCCTACCATAGTAAGGACTGGTGGAGGCTATGACAAAATCATATCCTTCTAGGACTTTAGCGAGCCTTCTCTGATCTTGATCAACTTCTACAGGAAGCTCCGGAAAATCAATCTCGCATCCCTTATCACGAAGGATTTTAAATATTTCGTCAGCGGCATGCCATCTCTTCAAAAATGTATTTCTAGTAACAGCTACTCTATACTTTGAATTCAATTCCCTATCATTTCTTTGAAAAGAACTATATATCATAAAATAATTTTATTTTACGCCTATATTTATTTATTCATGGTATATTCTTAAATATTCTTTTATGATATGCTCTAATAGGATTCATGTTAATATTAACTCAAAAAATATTAAGATAAATAACCCAATACCTAATATAAAAACTCCTTAACGAAGAACCGTTTGCATCCTTAGAGTACTTACAGATTTCAGATTTTCATTCCAAATCAAATTTAAATATCTTAAGCATATAATATAATACACTTATGCCTACAGTTGCAAGAGTAATTTTGGAGACATTTAAGAAATTAGGGGCTGACAGGATCTTTATAGTATCTGGAACAGACTATCCAGCATTTATAGAAGAGAAAGTTAAAGACAAAAGCCTTCCAGAACTCGAGATTGTTCCTCATGAGATCACCGCCGCATCAGCAGCAATGGGTTATTCTCTTGGAGGTAAAATAGGTATTGTAGCTGTGCATACTTTACCTGGAACAGCCAACGCCTTAGGCGTTATCATGAATAGTTATATATCCAGAATACCATTAATTGTGATTGCAGGCAGATCACCTTATACTGAAGGTGATGAGAAAGGTTCAAGAAATGAAATAAACCATTGGACTCAGGAAGCTAGAGATCAAGGAGGCATTGTAAGACAATGGGTTAAGTGGGAATATGAGATTAGGAGAGGAGAACAATCTATAGATATTGTCTTAAGAGCCTTTCAAATCGCTTATAGCGAACCTAGAGGCCCTGTATATATAATGATTCCTAGAGAGGTTAGCGTAGAGGATATAAAGCCTAAAGAGCCTTATCCTAGGGTTCCATGCGAGCCAGGAGCTACTAAAAAGGCTATTGAAGAAGCTTCGAAAATGATTAACGAGGCTGAGAGACCATTAATAATCACATGGAGATCAGGTAGGAGAAAAGAATGGTTCGAAGCATTAAAGAATTTTGCAGATAAAATCGGCATACCGGTTATAAATTATGTTGGCGAAACGCTTAACTATCCCTCAAAAGATCCTATGGCTGTTGATAGCTATGATATCACGAAGGCAGATCTAATAATAGTTATAGAGAATGATGTGCCATGGATACCCAGAAAACAGAAGCCGAGTAACAAAACAAAAGTTATATGGATAGATACTGACCCGATCCAAGCGTATATACCCTATAGTGGATTTCGATGTGATCTATGCATACAATCCACAGTATCCGATGCCCTCTACAGCATCCTTCCAAATGTTAAGTCAAAAAGCTATATGAAAGAAGAGATACAGGAGCTAAAGACAAGACAAGAGGAGGAGAAGGAAAAATATATCAATAGAGTTTCAAGCGAGAAACCCGTGAATCCTTCATATCTCTCTTACGAAATAGGCAAGCTTGCATCTAAGTATGGTCTCACAATATTTAACGAATATTCTTTTAACCCGAGATACGCAGATCTAAACGAATATGGAATATATTTTGGAGACTTATCAATGTACCACCTAGGATGGGCCCTTGGAGCAGCTGTCGGATATAAAATGGCAACGGGTAAGGATGTGATAGCTACCGTTGGCGATGGGCAATTCATTTTCGGTGTTCCTGATGCATTCTTTTATATAGCATATAAACATCCCGTACTAGTAGTAATCTTCGACAACGGAGGCTGGCTTGCCAGTATAGAGGCAGTAAAAGATCTATTTCCAGATGGCGAGGCTGTTAAAGTAGGTTCCTTCCCTGGAGCAATATTCGATATAAGACTCCCGCTTGGTGAAAATGTGAAGAAACTGGGAGGCTACTATTCGCTTGTGGAGGAACCAAGTCTAATAAGGGAAGAACTTGAAAGAGGGTATATACATATGAAGAGAAACTCAAAACCCTCGGTAATCCATGTTATAGTGAATAGAATTAGAGGTTGATATAGTTATCTAGAACATTTTTTACGACATATAGCCTTGCTTTAAGGATGTTTGCTTTATATTTGAAAGTTGTTATGAAGATACGTTCTTTAAAAGGGCTTTAAACCTCTTCTGAGACAAGAACACTAAAATGTGTTTAAAAAGTTGAAGATACGCCATTTTTTAATTTAATAAAGCTGTAATTTCTCAGAACGACACCTATATTTTAATGTTTAAAAGCTATAATAACTGTTGCACGAACTAAACTTTTTCTAGTGGATTTCAAAACTACTTATCCTTTTTTGTTTCATTATTATAATAAAATAAAAAATATAGTTCTCTATTACCACATATTTTTTTGTTTCTCTAAAGAATAAAAGGTGATATATGATGATAAACAATTCTGCGCATTACTCTTTTTTATGTTCAATTACTTCAGCTGATAGAATTGCTAAGGAGCAAATCCTAAAGTTTTAATTAAATACTTAGATTCTCTTAATTCTGAGCTTTATGTTATTCTTTCCCATAATAATTCTTAAACCTTTCTCTAAGAAGTTTCTTATCAAACTTACCCGTTCCAGTTCTAGGTATTTCTTCAAGGAAGACAACGTCATCTGGAATCCACCACTTCGGAAGTTTTGTCTTCAGAAAGTTAATTATATCTTCTTTAGAGACTTTTTCATGAAACTCAGGCTTAAGCTTTACTATGAGAAGTGGCCTCTCACCCCATTTGAGATGTGGAACTGCTATTGCGACAGCTTCGAGAACGGCTGGATGGGACATAGTCTCATCCTCGAGTTTAACCGACGAAATCCACTCACCACCGCTTTTTATAACGTCCTTAATTCTATCCACAACCTCAATATATCCTTCCTCATCAATTTTAGCTAGATCTCCCGTTCTCAGCCAGTTATTATAAAATGATTTCTTTGAAGTTTCAGGGTCTTCGTAATACTCATCAATAACCCATGCACCCTTCACCAATAGTTCACCTACAGATGTACCGTCCCATGGGAGCGGATTTCCCTTTTCATCCACAATCATAACCTCGTTCCCTGGGAATGGAATACCCTGTTTTGTCATTAACTCTAGCTTAACTTCCTCAGGTAGGGATTCTAAATAGCTCTTAAGTCTCATAATGGTCGTAGAAGCATAAGTCTCCGTCATGCCCCAAGCGTGGAGGAGCTCGATACCTAGTTCTTTATAAGCTTTTATAAGGGCTTTTGGAGGGGCCGATCCGCCTGTGATTATCATCTTTAAGCTTGATATATCCTCTATTCTGCCAAAGTGTTTAACATAGTTCAAGAAGTCTATTAACAGTGTAGGAACCCCATCAGTTATTGTGACGCCTTCACTTTTTATGAGATTGTATAGCACCTCAGGCTTTGGTCTCATGCCCGGTAGGACCAATTTAGATCCTACCAAGGCTGCTGCGTATGGTATAAACCAACTGCTTATATGGTACATAGGTGTTACACACATAACCACATCCCTCTCAGATATTGCATAGGTATCTACAAGACATGATGCTAAAGCCACTAAGAAGATTCCTTTATGTAAATAGAGAACTCCCTTAGGCTTACCTGTAGTTCCAGAGGTGAAACATATAATTGCTGGTGAATTATCATCAATATCTGGAAAATCATATTTATCTCTATAACCATCTAGCAAATGCTCGTAGTTATATACCTTGGCACCATCTATTGAGGGTTTACCAACATTTTTTAAACCCATTATAACTATCGTATCTACAGTTTCTAGATTGCTATAGATTTTCTCTATAACGGGTATTTGATCTTGATCTACAAATAGGATCTTATCCCGAGCCTTGTTAACAGTATATATTATATCCTCAGAGGTATACCTAAGATTCACTGTGTGGAGAATTCCTCCAATAGATGGAACAGCGAAGTGAAGTTCTAAATGTCTATGAGTATTCCATGCAACACTCGCAACCTTATCACCCCTCTTAACTCCTAGATCTTCTAATGCATTAGCGAGTTTACATACTCTTCCATACATATCCCGATATGTGTATTTAAATAAACCTTCCTCAACTCTGGATACAATTTCCTTCTTACCGAAGTATAATCTAGCTCTCTCAAGTATATGTCTTATGTTAAGCATGAACATTCATATAACACCCCCCTCATACTAATAAATGGTTTACTCTTATATATAACTATTTTTTTTATATAATTACTATTAAACAAATCTGAAAATATTAGGGAAAATTTTTCTCTTCTGTATGAAAAATAATATAATTTTTGTTTTTTTAAAATAAACTAAAAAGGAAGAAATTTTTCAATTGTTTCAATATAGAAAATCAAGCTAGTTTGTTTTTAATTTCGCTCAACCAAAAATTTATATATTAGAAAAATATATAAAATTTTGTGCATCAATATGAGGTTGTCTAGAAAAAATCTGGTACGTGCAACAGTTATTATAGCTGTTATAGGTATCCTTATTCAAATACTGCTTGTCTATTTCTTACTTTACTCACCTTTAACTTTTCTAGGTCTTCCAGCAATTATATGGGTAGGAATTATAAATGGTATACTTGCTCTTGTAACCGGAATTATTCTTTACTTTTTATTTGCTCGTAGCGAGACTACGGAGGGGGTTTAGATGGTGGAGTTGATTCCTTTATTTATATTAGGTATTTATATAGCATTTCTGCTCTATAGTGGATATATAGGTTTTAAAAGAACCAAAGCTGGAAGGCTAGAATTCTTTGTTGCTTCTGGTACTCTAGGTGTAGTGGCAACCTTTTTTACTTATGTCGCAACATGGTATAGTGCTTACTCATTTCTGGGTTACCCAGCAATTTTCTACACATGGGGTGCTGAATGGAATATTATTGATACTTTTACCTATCCGTTTGTGATAGTAGCTTTAACATTTATAATCGCTCATCGCGTCTGGAGTTTAGCGAAGAAGTATAAATACATTACACCGACAGATCTTGTTGTTCACAGAACAGGAATCAATATTCCTATGAGAATATTGTTTCTAATCATGGTAGTTTATCCATACATATTTTATATGGGTATTCAATTCATTGCGATGTCAGTTATAGCAAGTGGGATTGCTGGTATTCCATATCATTCTGCGCTATTTTTGTTTGCCGTGATTGCTGTAATAGTAATAGCTCTAGGAGGTATACGTGGTGTAGCATATTCAGATATATTAATGGGAGGCACCTTCATTGGTATGATGACGGTGGTGTTAATTTTACTTCCGCAATATTTAGGAGGCTTTGAATACATAGGGAAGGCTATCGAAAATCCTAAAACTGCATGGATTTTCCAACCTACTCTTCCACCACAATATTTTATCACATACTTTATTTTATCAAGTCTCCCATGGGCTGGGCTCGTTCCGCATCTTATGACAAAACTTTATGCTGCGAAAAGCGATAAAGCTATCTATGCTTCAGCTGTAGGTATAGGGATTGGTGCTTTTCTTTTAGTCACGGTATCACCTTTACTTGTAGGTAGCGCTCTTGCCTACTACTGGCCTGAGCCACCGAAAGTAACTGTTAGAGAAGAGTATGTCACAATTTTCTTCTCTCAACTAATATCACCTACCATCGCTATGATATTAATGTTAGGCCTTGTGGCAGCCGCATTTTCAACAATCTTAGGTATAGCGATTACTTTAACATCGATGATACACGTTGATATATTAGAGAAAACATTAAAACTTAAGTTATCTGAAAGGACTTTGGATTTAATTGCTAGATTATTAGTTATACTAATTATGGCGGTAGGGATATATTCAGCAATAAATCCTGCACACCCTATAGTAAGGATAGGAATAACCATAATCTGGCCTGGACTATCTGTTGTAGGATTACCTATACTTCTTGCCTTATTCTGGGAAAGAATCAATAGATGGGGTGTATTTTTAGGACTAATATCAGGCTTCGTCACACTCATACTCTTCCAGTACTTTATATGGCCAGATTGGCCAAACAATCCCTTCTACTTTTGGGAAGGAACTCTACCAGTAATAATAGGTATAGTTGTTACAGTTGCGGTATCTTATATAACCTCTCCAGAACCAAAAGAGAGACTTAAAGATTTCTTTCCATATTCATAGATCGTAACCCTTAATTTCAATTAAGCACTATAAGTTAAAAAATTTATTTTTTATGTTAGATAATATTCAGTTGCTTATAATAGCTTTAATTTTTATAGCTATGGATCAGGATCGAATTCTAGTTAGATAGCAGAGAGCAGGTCGGACTCTGAAGATACACCTAAGTTATTGACACGTGTGAAAGGAGACAACTTCTGATATTCTATGTAATTAAACGAATTAGCACGTTAGTAATATTTTACTCCAATTAAAGAAGCTTAAAGATTGTCGGCGCGGGCCATCATAAGTTTTTTATTTTTATTTTTTTATACTGTATAATATAGCAAAGTTGAATGATAGACGTGAAGTTGCTTTATTTTATGAAGCAATTTCATAATTGCTTTTTTAATAATATATTATAAAAAAAGTCAAATTAACTTAGTATAATATAATAAAATAATGTATTTAATAATATTATACAGATGATATTCAATACGGATGGCCCCGAAGGCCATCACAATATTCGTTAAATATATTTTAGTATATTTAACTTAATCTTAGGCATTGTGATTTCTAAAAGCATCTTAAAGAAGATAGAATAATTTCATACAAGTTTACTCATGCTGTGACTTCGGTACTGATACCAATAACAGAGAAACTTTAACATTCTTAATTTTAGTTCTAAAATAAATATATATAACTTTGAAGTAAATTAATATATGGTTGAAAGAATAGCAAACCCAATTAAGAACATTTTAGACTACAAAATCGAACTTACAGAAGAGCACGAACTCTTTAGAAAGAGTGTTAGAGAGTTTACAGAATCAAAAGTTATGCCTAGATGGAAAGAGATTGAAGAATCTAATGAAATACCTGAAGATCTATGGAAGGACATTGTATCAGCAGGTTTCGTAGGTATTGGGATACCTGAAGAATACGGTGGGCAAGGCGGGGATATGTTAACAGCTGTTATTCTTATAGAAGAACTTTCAAGGGGTTCTGCTGCTGTAGGATCTACAGTGAGTGAAGGATTACTCTTTGTGCCTCCAATTCTGAGATGGGGTGATGAGTATTTAAAGAAAAAATATATACCTCCCGTTGCTAAAGGCGAAGCAAGAGGTGCCCATGCTAATACTGAACCCGGTGCGGGTAGCGATGTTGCTGCTATTCAGACTATAGCTAAAAAGATTAACGATCACTACATGATAACTGGAAAAAAAATATTCGTTACTGCTGCTGGTGAAGCAAACTACATTGTAGTATCAGCTAGGACAGAACCACCAAAACCAGATAAGAAATGGTGGGGTATAACCGTTTTTGTAATTGAAAGGGACTGGCCAGGAGTTAAGATAGGACGTCAATTAAAGATCATGGGAGTTAAAGGTGAACATCATTATGAGATTTTTCTGGACGAAGTTAAAGTACCTCAAGAGAACATTGTGGGTAAGGTTAATGAAGGTTTTAAAATTTTAATGGATGCCTATAATTATTCAAGAGTGACGGTTGCAGCTATCAGTCTTGGCATAGCACAGGCAGCTTTTGAAAGAGCCTTGGATTATTCAACTAAGCGTGAGACATTTGGTCAGAAAATAATATCCCATGGTATGGTAGCTGAGAAAATAGCAGATATGTATATGAAGCTAGAGGCTGCAAGATTGTTAACATATTGGGCTGCAACACTAGCAAATAAAAATGCACCACAGTTCCCATTGGTATCAAGTGTAGCTAAAGCATTTGCCTCAGAGGCATCAGAATGGATCTCGCGACAAGCCATGCAGATACATGGTGGCTATGGAGTGGATTTTGAAACAGGTGTTGAGAAATATCTTAGAGATGCAATTATACAATCAATAGTTGATGGCACTAATGAGATCCAGCGATTATCCATAGTGAAACATTTGCTAAAGCTTTTAAACATTAAAATATAAGGTACTGTTCTGAAAAATTACAGCTTTTTAATTTTATAAAACATATATATATAAACGGATATGCCATTTGAGTTAAGGTACAGGGTCTATTGGTCTGAAACTGATGCAGCGGGGATAGCCCATTTTACGAATATACTTAAGATTATTGAAAAGGCTGAGGAGGATCTATATAGATCTAAGGGTTTATATAACATCCAAAAAGATCTCCCAATGAGATTAGTAGTAAAAGAGGTATATGCTAAATTTAAAAGTCCTCTCAGATGGAATGATGAGGTCTCGGTAAGAGTCGAGCTTGAGGAGAGCAGGACCAGAGGGCTTAAATATAGATTTGAGATAGTTAATATAACAACAAACAGTCTGGCTGCTGAAGGGTATATAGTATTAGTGTGTACAAAAGATGAAGGAGGATCGTTAAAGGCTGCGCCGTGTCCGAAGGAGCTGATCGAGGTCTGGAAATCGACTAAGAATACTTAACATTTGATACCTCGCAGACCAAAAGAGAAAAATGCGGAATTTTCGCACTTTAGTTAAGCTTGTAAATAATAATTCAAGAATTAAGAAATACTAGGCAGGACTGATTGATAGAAAGCTAAGAATCCACGTCATTAACTTGAGAGTTGCTTATTATTAGCTAATTAATGTTGTATCTACATATAGTAGTGTTTATAGCTGAACAAATATTCTCCAAGATTATTCAGATAATATGCTTTTATTAGAAATGGATTTTTCTCCAATACATGTTATATCACCCATTATTCAGCTCACCTACAAACAATTTGTAAAAATTATTTTTATTATATAGAATTTGGTGCTATTTTATTATGCAGTTTTTATGGTACATGATACAACTCTATACGGAATATTACGACATTTTTAACTTTTTTAGATTAATTATAAATTAGACCGCGTGCCGAGAAGGACAACCATCCTAAGAAGAATGTCGACTTAACTATAGCTCAATAACTATCTGAATTACTCGAATAAATGCACAATCACGCATATAAATTAGAGAAATAGAACAAATTTCATGCCTACCTCTATTTACGATGAAATGTATGGAGTCAGCCAAATTTCAGTCTGCGTATGTTTAAATATCTTAATATGTATAATGTTATGAAAGTAGCAGTGATATCTAACATAAGCTATGGTCCTAAAATTGGTAGATAGGATTAGGGCTTTCAGCATAACACAATGCTTTGTTAGAATGAAGATGAGTCAAGCTACTTCGAAGCGCGAACTTGGATCCTGTGAAGACAACTAGGAAGTATACACTAGCGAGAGACCAGTAGGACCAGAGGAAGTAGTAAAGCTAATAGTATTATTCATAAAAATACCATTAATGACGGAGAAATGGTAGTAATAAATAACGAGTATTCATATCAGATTTACTATTCGAGAAAAAAATTAGAAAATTTTTAAATTTTAAATTATTAGTACAGCTCTACCTAAAATTTTATTGTGAAGCAAATCAGTTATTGCCTCATTTATACTTTCAAATTCATATTCTTTATATATAGCCTTTACAACATTATTACGTATTAGCTTTATTGCCTCGTCTACTTCTTTCCTAGTATAAGATGCTGAACCTATTATCCTCTGCTCTCTCAAAATTGTTAATGCCGGTCTCTTTAGAGTAATTTCACTACCAGTAACGTTTCCTACTAATACTAGTATTCCTTCCCTAGATAATGCTCTTAAGCTTTCATTAATCGTCTCAGAACCAACCAATTCCATAACAACATCGACGTCTTTAATGTATCTCGAGAAATCTTTCTCCGTTATTACTTCATCTGAGTATCTCTTAACCGCTTCCTTCTTACTTTCAGAAGTTATTGAAACTACCCTAGCACCTAAATACTTTAAATATTGTATCATATGAATACCTACTCCTCCACCAGCACCAGTAACTAGAATTGTTTTGCCCTTTTCCACCAAAGCCAACTTTGCAGCATGAATAGAGGTAGCTAATGGTTCAACAGTTGCAGCATATTTAACATACTCTTTATCTGGCAGTTGGAAAATATTATCACGAGGTACTATAACATACTCAGCAAAACCCCCAAACTTAGCCATCCCTAAGAATTGGGAATTCAAACACAGATTCTCTTTCCCTGAAACACAGTATTTGCATCTACCACAATTTATTATACTATAAATGCCTACAGGCTTTTCCTCCAGTTCTCCAAATATTTCATGACCCAAAACTAGTGGTGGTGTTAAATTCCTAAAGCCACCTCTCCATATCACTATATCCATACCACATATTCCAGTAGACTTAACCTTTATAGCAACTTCATTGTTCTGTAGCTGGGCTTCGATTTCTTTAATTACTAGAGGTTCGTTATATTTTTCCAACACAGCAGCCTTAAACCTCAATTTATTTACCTTAACAAAATACACTAATCTAAAATATATAAATTTTTACATGTAACTGAATTTTCATTTAAAATATTTTTTATTAGTAAATATACTAAAAGATGTTTTTGATATATCAATTAAAGAATCAGTAAAGCAAAAGATAAATATAAACCTTTAATATCGCTTTCAGGTAATGATGACAAAATAATAAAAAAAGCTAAGAATGAATTAGGTGTAAGTGGAGCAGCAGACGTAGATGAAATGTTTCAAGAATATGTAAGGAAGCTTGAAAAAAAGCAGTATTCAATTTTTGACTTGAACAATTCCTTATATCCTTTCGCCATCGGTAATTATTCCTTACCTTCCATATTCAACATTGAATTCTACGGATATACAAGAGGAGCTTACTTTGATGGTAGGCATGAAATCGAGTATAATACTACTTTGCATATGTTAATGATCTTACTTGCAGGATATATTAATGCTAGATGCCTAAGGTTTAGAATGGGAAGAGAAAGTATTACAGTATTGGTATTTCCTCCATCTTCAAGCGAAATAAGAGATTTTTTGGTTTCAAAAACAAAAGAAGAAAGAATACCTTTACAATCAATGATTGAAGATGAGGCAAATAAACAAAAGCTACCAGCTATTTATCCAGTAGAAGCTTTAATTCTTTGGCTTCTAATAAATTTGCCAGAGGAAGTAATTAAAAACGTTAACCTATATCTAGTAGCAATAAGCGAGCCAAAAGGTGTAAATCCTGCATTCCTTATAGCAGATTTCTTTATACCCTTACGCACGTTGTATTTCCTTATGGAGGATTTGCTGAAGTAGTAGAAAGCAAAGAAAAATTCGATAGAGAAAAAATAAAGGAAGTAAAAGGCTATAAGGATAGGCTTAATGATAACCTATTGAAGCCTGCTTTAAGATATGGAATCATAACCCAAAGAGAAAAAGGAGATTTGCCATATATCGCAGGTGGCATTCTTGTAGGTTTGCTTTTATTGTTTTTACTGATCGTTTTGGCCGCTCTACTTGAAAAAGGAATAACTATTTTTCTATCATTTGTATTTAGGAAGAGCCAAGCAAATCCTTTATCTGTTTCATACTTTTCCAGATATTGAATAAATATTCCTGATGGGTTTCCCAGAATAACTACAGCTTTAATTTTCTCAAAGACAAACATGTATGAATTACACAAATCCACTTAAAATTCTAAGGGTTTCATCTACGATTTTTTCATCTAAGACAAGCTTATTTACTATTTCTAAATTAATGCCAGGGGGAATTTCTTGTCTAGCTAGCTCTAAAACTGAACGAAATAATATTGTTAAAATTGGGTCGAATGACTCGTTTGGAACACTTTCAGAATAATAGAAATTAACAGGATATCCGTCAGCTAAAAGTAAAATTTGTCTGAAATCAAGACGCTCCAATGTATATAATGTTCCAATTTTTTGGCCATCTCGTGATGACACATCTTTTTTATTGCCTCCTGCAAGCAGTTCGAGTTCTTCGACATCAATTTCATCACGATCTGAAGAAGCGCTTGCTAATATTGCACCATTTCTTAGCGAACTAATCTCTGTTTTTCCTATACTTTGAGTGCCAGTAACACCAATAATAAGCATACATTCTCCTATGTAGTGTTTTATATCTTCTGGCCTGAATGCCTTTGCCACGTTAGAGTCATTTTGAGCCTCAAGTAATGCTTGGGAATCTTTTTCTGCCACATAAATCCTCATATTTAAACTATTTTTTAATCGTTCTCTAATTGCTTTTCCGAGAGTACCACCACCTCCTACAACCAACGCAATCTGTCCATCAAAATGTTTATCTGGCAACATATTACGAATATTATGAACTACAGCATCCGCAACAAATTTAGGTTCATATCTCTTTTTAAACTCACATTCAGCCACGTTAAGAAT
>Ga0079992_131726_pt1 | contig 14268 bp, 9 predicted proteins | sample FaiFalFF_MnMetaG_3_FD_69197 | JGI IMG/M metagenome (GOLD analysis project Ga0079992, IMG submission 69197) | Freshwater microbial communities from Yellowstone National Park, Wyoming, USA - Fairy Falls B (FF_Mn_B) MetaG (SPADES assembly) (version 2) | ecosystem: Environmental > Aquatic > Freshwater... | reverse complement strand
AAGCCTACTACAGCATACCTAAACTCCTCATCCTCCTTTAATAGCCTTAGTATATCATCCTTGAGTTTATTAAGCATTTAACTCAAAATTATATACTGCTCATAAAAATATAAATATAACTGTTAAAGTGTAGGTTAGTAACAATAGTTAAAACTAAAATTTCCTAAGAGATAGAAATAACATTAATCTAGGATAGATATAAGTATAGATTAGATAATGAAGGTAGCAAGTTCATTCTTATAGATAATAACTCCTTTTCTTTCCTTATTTCTTATCTTATATTTAACTCAGTAACCTCTTTATTAGCAGTAACTAACCATATCCTTCTCTTCCTTGCTTCATCTACTGCATCTGGCAAGACTTGCATACCATATATTACCTTTATAACCTTATCCTTTAAGTAATTAGGATACTTTCTGCATAGCTTCTCTATATCCTTATCAACCTTCTCTACAACATTTACACCAACTCTAGTCTTTGCCTCTCCTATCAAGCATAAATTAGTATCTGTAGCATATATATCGATCTCAATACCTTTAAGTATTAAACTGCTTATGTTCGTAATAGTAATACCCTTCTCTCTTAACCTATATGCTATAACCTCTCTAGCCTCTTCCTCTAGGGTTAAGGAGGTTCTCTCCATGTAAGTCTTTATCTCCTTTAATATCTTATCATGCTTATTTAACATCTTATCATGCTTGATGCTTATCCTTCTAAGTTCCCTTAACTCTGTTATTATCTCATTAAACTTCCTATCATGCTTTTCTAACCTCTCCTCTATCTTTACTAACCTATCCTCAACCTTTGCTAGCCTTTCTTCTTGCCTTACTACAACGTTCTTTAACTCAATTACTGCTTCCTCTAACCTTTGTAAGCCTAATAAGCCTATTACAGCATACCTAAACTCCTCATTCTCCTTTAATAGCCTTAGTATATCATCCTTGAGTTTATTAAGCATTTAACTCAAAATTATATACTATTAATAAAGATATAAATATAACTATTAAAAACTAAATATGTTAACATATATTATTTACTATAACCATTCCTATATTGCCTATACGCTATCTTATTAATAGCTAAGCATTTAGATGCTAACCTTACTTAGGCTTCTTGCTGAGTAGTAAAGATATATGGCATGTATCTTAAGTATGTATGGTGTTCTATTACGTATAGATAGCATAATATAATTTAGTATAACTTGTTCTTAAGTTAACAGAGCCAGATTAACTATAAAAAAAGTTATATATTTATTATAACTTTAAACTTACATGCCTGAAGTCAGAATAAATCTATTACACGCATTAGAGAATTTTCTTAATATGTATAAATATTCGCCTGCAACAGTTCTAGTAATTGAGAGTATTTCCAATGCCCTTGATGCACATGCTAAAAATATTAACATAAGATTAAAAGAGTATAATGGTGAGTATTACTATATTATCGAAGATGATGGTATTGGTATGGATAAAAAGAATTTTGATAATTATCATACTATTGCATTATCTAGCAAGAGAAAAGGAGAAAGTATAGGTTTTGCTGGTGTAGGTGCAAAGATATACCTTGCAGCGTGGAATAATGCTAAAATATTTACACAGACACATAATGGTAAAGAAGCGTATGCTTCCGTAATGTATCGTTATAAGAACTCCATTTACTATGATTATCAGAACCCTAATATTAGAAAGAGGGGTACGCAATATATAGTAAAGCTATCATATGAACATTTTCGTGAATTAGAGTCCTATCTAGAAGAATATATCCGTGACTGGTTTAATGAGGCAATAAAGGCTAAGACAAAGATCTTTGTGAATGGGAAGGAGCTTCAACCTTTCATACCCAATGTACAAATAGAATATAAAAAAGGAGATGAGTTTTACTTTTTTGTCTCTAAAGATGATCTGCCTAAAGGTAGAGAAGGTTTAGAATTAGTAGTTTTTGGCAAAAGGATTAGATTGGAATCTATTGATTGGATTTACGAAGTAAAAGAAGAGTATAAGAATAAAATTGGTGGAATTATTTATCTTGACAAATTTGCAAAATATCTAACTACTAGTAAGGATGATTTTCAAGATAAAAAAAGAGAAGTCTCAAAAGTTATTAGACGTTACAGAACAGAATTACGTGAATGGTTACATAAGAACGGGATACTAAAGAATATGGAGCCATTTATAAACGAGTTAAAAAACAAAATGCTTATGTATGATATTTCAGATAGAATCACTAATATCATAAATAAAGACAAGTGGAAATGGTTAAATCCCTCGTTAGTAGGAGAGAAACCAGAATTGATTCCTAACATAAATGGTAATAAAGAAATAGGTTCAATAGACGGGTTGCAATTGAAAGACGATAGGGGTAATGGTCCAGAACCACCTGGACAGAAACCACCCGAACCGAGAAACAGTGAACTTGAAGAAGGAAAAGAGATTATAGAAAAACCAGACAGTGGAGAAAGAGGGAAAGAGATTAGAAGGACTGTAAGAGGCAAAATAAACATTTCCCCCATAGATATGCCAGATAGACCAGATGAAGGTTGGATTATTCCTGAACAAAATACTATATACTATAATATAGGTCATAATTTACATAAAAAATTAGCTGAAACCAATAACACTCAACTTATTACCTATAATATTATAAGAGTAGTTATTATGACACTAATTAGATATAAACAAGAAGAAATAGATATTAAAAAAGCATTTGATACTATTACAGAATTCTTAACCGAAGTTTGGTAGAAAATGATATGGCGACTAACAAAATACCAGCCAAAATAGTAAAAAACAAGGATAACAATGGTCAATACCGTATAGGATTAATAATAGCTTTAGAAGATTTACTCAGTGATCCTATAAATATAGAAAAAGAAATTAAACAATTTGAATTAAATTATATTAAGCTAATTGTAGATCTAAAAAGGCTATTAGGCGATACAAAGAGTAAAAAGATAAATAATCCAAAAAATTATTGGGTTGTTGGATTATTGCTAAATAATTTCTCAACTAACAATAGATTTGTTATCGTTAATTATGCAGATGCTATAGCTGATGATTTAAATATTTCTAAAACTTATGTACGTTTTTTAATGAATTTCCATACTTTCTTTGATAAAAATAAAATTGATGAAAGAATACCTATATCTCATTACTATGAGTTAATAAAGAAATTTAGAAAATTAAAAAAGGCAAATATTGTAGATGATGTAATTAGACTCTTGAAAGAATATGCTGATAATAATAATCTGCCTGCTCATAAAGAATTTAGGAAGATTTTAAGTAATATGTTGAAGACTAAAAAGACTAACAATAGTTAGTCTTGGTCTACCATAATTATTAGAACAGTTTGTCTATAAAATTGTTAGCACCATTAAGCAATATTACCTAGATAACACCAACAGACTCTCCTTATCTTGATATTAGAATCATCGATCTTATTATCATTATTACTATCACTCTTTATATTAGCAAGTATCTCTCTTGCCTTCTCTATAAGTTTGCCTTCTCTATCAGCTTTCTTTAATGTATCAACTATATATGATTTGCTACTATGATTTCTAAACTTTATTGCTAATTCTTCATCTTCTTCTGCTAGCTTATTGAATAATTCTTTTATAACCTTATTACTACCAGCAACCATAGTCTCTTTCTTTCTAAGATTGCTTTTTATCTCATCAAGCAATTCTTTCTTCATCTCCTTAAGTAATGGAAGTAATTTATTGTATTCTATATTCTTTCCTTTTATATTATTATCATTACCTAAGATAATATTTATTATCTCGCTCTGGTTATCAATAATCTCATTCTTATTCTTATTGTAAAACTTTAACCTCCAATATAATTCATGCTTATTAGAGTAAGATACAGAAAATAATACGAATAGACCTTCCCTATCAGATCTCTTTAACGCCCCTATACCATCAGGTAATCCTTTAAGATAATCTAATCCATGCTCTTTGATCATCTTTGCTAATACATCCATAGGTTCATTGGTGAACTGCTCTACACTCTTCTCTAATAACACTAGTACATTAGGATCATTCTTTGCTATATTTGTATATATAGTAAAGTCTTTAGGCATTGCATGCTCACCAAGATGTGAAGCATCTAGTCCTATAGTCTGATTTATAGCTGTTAACCTCTCATTTAGTCTCTGAAATACGCTTAGGAAATGCGTAAGACTGGAAGGATCGTCTGGATCTCTGTTAGATGGTAGTACATTAACTAGGTATACCTCATCGTATCTTGAACCAAGCCTATCTACTCTACCAACCCTCTGTATGAGCACTACTGGATTCCATGGGAAGTCATAGTTAATAACGTATTGTGCATTCTGTAGATTCTGGCCAGCACTCAATTTATCTGTTGTTACAAGTATCCCACCAACTTGCTGGAACTCTTTTATTATATCAGTATCGTTTTTAGGATTGCCTTCTTTATCCTTACATTCCTTACCAGATACAAGCATGACATCATCTTTATACATCTTACGTAATTCATTATACAGATATATAGCTGTATCATAGTATTGTGTGAATATTATTATACCGTTGTTGTTAGCATTACTATTATTATTACTGTTAGTGTTGTTGCTATTATTATTATTGCTATTAGCATTAACTTTGTTACCTCTTATTATAGGATACAACCCTTTGATTCGTTCAACCAAGCCAGCAAACTTATAATCTCTATTGCTATTATTCTTATCATCTATGCTTATCTTCAATCCTTTTAATATTTCCTTGTCTTTTTCACATTTATTCACAAACTCCTTTATTTCTTCACTGCCTAATCTGCAACTGTTCATCAGATTTTTATCTTTAAATATATCTTTTGGATCTGGTAATACATCATCCTCTTCCTCATCATACAATTGTAGTATATCCCCTTTTAACTTTGGTGGTATAAAGCAACCTTCATATTTTGCATAATATATTGCCATATCTATATATTTCAATAGTTTATTGATAGTGCTATTATATGCGTATAAACTGCTCTCTAATCTCTTAAGTATGTTTATCTTAACTATCAACTTAACAATCTCCTTAAGGTTCTCTATCCTTTCTTTCTGTCTTGCTATATCTTCTATTGGTGTACCATCTGGTAATTTGAACTTATTACTAACCCTCTCTACTGAAAGGTCATAGAAAGCAAAGTTAAGACAATCAAGTCTATTGTATATATCCTCATAATCTATCCCTAGGTCATATTCTATACTCTTAAGGATTCTCTTAGGAAAATGCAGATCTTTATTTACTGTTTGGGCAAACTGTCTAGAGTGCCTAACCATAAACCTCTGTAGTATCTTATCCATATCTATCCTCTCTCCTTCTAACCATTTCCTTTGCTGTGTTATGAAGTAATCCCTTAAACTATCTATCCCCATATCTATTAGAGCATTATCTGAAAGGTAGAAACTGAACAGGTTATATAGATCCATTAGGGATGTGTTTATTGGTGTTGCAGTAAGCATTACTATCTTTGGTCTAAATTTTGCAATTATCTCCTTCAATGCTTTATGTCTATTGGATGAAGGGTTTCTAAAGTAATGAGCCTCATCAATAACAATCAAATCTACATTATTATTATTATCTAACTTGCTTATTACCTCGTCTGGATTATGAGATAGATATTCCATGCTTATCATATCATCTGGATACCGAGTTTTCCACTTTCTCATCTCATCCATCCATGTGTTATCTAATATTGATTTTGGTGCTATTAGGATAATTCTCTTATCTTCTCCCTGCATATCATCTATTATATTAAGAGCAATCTTTGTCTTACCTAATCCAGTACTATCTGCTATTATAACACCATTATACTCTTCAAGCTTCTTCTTAGCACTAAGGTATGATATCCTCTGATGGATAAGCATATTCTTTAATAGTGTATTATCTTTATTGCTATCAATCTGATCCTTATATGTCTCATACAGTGCTTTTGCTATTATATCGTAAGGTGAGTAAGAGGTAACATAATTCTTTAATGCTTTTAAGAACTCTTCTTTATAATCCATGCTATCCTTCCATTGCTCTTCAAACCACGAATGTAACTCTTTTATAGCATCCTTATCTTTAGTGTACATATTCAACTCTCTATTGCTTATTAAACCTCCATAGGTAAAGTTACTTGAGCCTACTACTCCTATTATTCCTATCCCTATACCTTCTTTATCATCATTATTGCTAATACCAATATAGCATTTACCATGGAAGAACTGTCCTTGCATTATCCTAACCTCTCTCTTATCACTCTCAAAGTACTCAACACATTCTTGCAATAGGTTATAGTAACTATCATTATCCTCATTCTCCTCTTGCTCCTTCTCTAACTCCTTTATTATCTTGTCTTCAAATTTGATCTCCTCGCTAGGCTCTCTACCTAGCAAGAGCCTTAATGGTTTATCTTTGATATTACTTTCTGTTATGCTAGATAATGCTTCTATATTGTTGTTAAGTAAACCTTCTTTGATAGCACCAAAGCCTCTTATGTTAAAGTATGCTGTTGCTATAGCAATGCTATCGCATGCCTTAAACTCTTTGTTAAGCAAGGATGCTAGTGTTAATCCTTTTCTGTTGTTATCTACTATGTTAGTAACCATAATTAATTAAAGTAATAACACGATGATTTAACCTTTACTTCTCAATATCTTTCAGTATCTTAGATATCTGTTCATGAATATACTTAAACTCTTTTACAAATTCATTATCTTTATTATAATATTTATAAGGACTTGTATACTTGTTGCTCTTTGTAGGATACCTAACCATACTTATAAGATCATAACGATCAAAGAAGAACTGGATGTAGAATGCTTTAAGTATAGATTTGATATTATTTGTAAGATAAACTAAATCAATATTTAAATTATAATTAGATTTTTTAAGTATGGGTTCAATTTGGTTTAATTCACTGGATATTAGATTCATACCGCATGAAGAGAAAGTTTCTACAGAGTTCAGAGATCCTTTTAATGCACTAAAATCAACTTGTGCTTTAGCTACTGACATTAATTTTTCATTAAATTGTCTCAAATATGATTCTAATTCTGTATATACATCTGAATTCTTATTTGTATATCGCTTGAGTTGTTTAAGACTGTTAGAGAGTGTTTTCTGTATACTCTTAGTAAAATTATGTCCAAGTTCCATAAATAACTTTTCTAGTTTAGATATAGACATTGAAGGATACATTATTCTTCCATATAGGTATTTATTTAATTTCTCTAAACCTTGTTGTAGATAGAATAATGAAGGTGCGTAATATCCTTTCTTGTATAATTCTTTACTTACATTAAGATCTTGCTTAGCAGTTTCTAAGAGATTATTTAATACGTAATCTATGCTTATATTGCTATAATTATTAATTTCCATCTCTTATCCTCTAATCATTATTTTCCTTCTTATCATTATTGCTATTATCCTTGCTTAATCTCTTTATGGTCTATCTGCTTTTATAAGTCTATCTTCAACAACGTTTATGAACGCTTCATGTAGTTCTTTAACCAAAGGGTCTATCTCATCATCCTTAAAACCTAATGCCTTCAATACTGCCTTATCTAGTCCTATCCTATCCTTCTGCTTTATCTCTTCATAATAGATTAATGGATCTCTTGCTAATAGGGATGAAGGATCATATTCTATCTTTATCTTGCTTAGATCTGGTACAGGCATCTCTTCATAGTCTTCAACCATCATCTCTATAGCACCCCCTCCCCCTCCTAGCCTTCTACCATAAAGTTCAGCAGTAAGGTAAAAGAGGGTTGAATTAAGATATAACCAAAGATTCTCTATATTTATATTTGATTTAGGATATAATGTATATAGTGTGTGATCGCATATTATATCTTCTTCTGATATTGGTATATAAATTGTATCCCTCCAAAACATTGGTAACACTACTTTACTAGGTTTAAGATTAGGCAATTTATACCATGGGTTTCTATTCTTGCATGTTTGTCTCTCATGGTAACCTTTGCTCTCACCATATTTAATATACATCTTTGTAAACTTGCCAGGATTAGATGTGTATAAGCAGAGAGTAGTAGGTTTTGGTATAAGATAACTCCTTATCTCCTTTGGTGTCCTTATCAATGGTTTAACATCCTTAGCATCTATAACAAACCTATCTTTACCTTCATTCTCTATATATATTAGGCTATGTGCTTTAAGATCATCCTCAGTTCTTATATTAGTAGGTAAGTAGTTAAACCTATTTGGATAACTTAATCTATCAGCATTAAAGAGATGACTAACATCTTTCATATAGAAGAACTCATTTGCACCTGTTTTGATACCAAATTTTATCTCACATAGATCCTTTAATCTCTTATCTAACTTTGGTAGTAATTTATCAATGAATATTCTAGGTGCTCTTAGGTAATACCATTTCCCTTTCTTTAAACTACTCTTCTCTAAAGACACATAATTTATAACATGGGTAGATGAGTATGACTCAAGGTAAACAAAGTCTAGTTTATCAGTCTTCCTCTTAGAGTATACGGTTATAACTGTATTTACATCAGCACCAAAGCTCCTATTCCTTTGCCCATATATAGCAATGAGGTTTGGTTTAAGTCTCTCTTGCAGACTCTCACCATAGGATGCCTCTAACCATTTATCAGATGTTATTGTGCATACTATACCATTATTATTAATTAGGTCTAATGCTCTAAGCATGAAATAGCAGTAGATATCTGAGGTTCTATCTAGTTTATAATTATTTACATATACCTCTTTCTTCTTCTTATCTATACTCTCTTGCCTTACATAAGGAGGGTTCATAACTACTATATCAACTGCTCTTGGAAGATACTTCTCTAATATATCAATATCAATATTCTTTATATTCTTACTAATCTTAGCCCTAATATCATCTATCTCTCTCTTTAACTCCTTCTTCTTCTCATATCTATGCTCATTAACGTATTTTGCAAATAGTTCATCAAGCATCTCTCTTAACCTAGAGATCTTAGTATTCATATAGCTATGAAGGAGCTTTTGCTTATCTGGTCTGTTAAGTGAATCCTCTATAGTCTCTATCGTTAAATCTAGGTTTGGTAGAGGCTCTGGATACTTCTGATCTATTATAAGAGAAAGCCATAGCCTTAGTCTAGCAATCTCTACCGCTTCAGGCTCTATATCAAAGCCATACAGATTAGGTATTATCTTCTTCTTTAACTCTATAGGATCGCTATGCACCCCTATTAACTCTTCTGCTTTGTGTATTGTATCTATCATTACTTTCATCATAACTACTAGAAAGCCTCCTGAACCTACAGCAGGATCTAATACCTTTAGTTCTAGTATCTTATTTCTAAGTTCCCTAACTGCTTTCTCTCTCTCACCATTACTCTTTCCTCTAAGTTCTTCTATATATGCATCTAAACCATCCTTGAATTCAAATTCATAACCATTATTATTATTCTTTATCTGAACATTATCATTTAATCCTAGATAATTTGCTAATGCTCTTCTACACATGAACTCTATCTCCTTCACTGGTGTATAGAATGTACCCTTCTTACCACGCTCTTGCTCTGGTAGCATATTCTCTAACACAGTACCTAGGAGTAATGGGTCTAAGCTAACCTCCTTCTCCAATGATTCATCTACTGTAAAGTTGTATCTGTTGAATATGCTCCTTGCTTCCTTGAATATATTATCCATTACTCCAGCAAGTCTCTTCTCAAAGGCAGCAGTCATATACTCCTCTCTCTCAAATAATGAACCGTTCAAGTATGGTAGTCCTTTAGTATTATTCTCTTTGTTAAGTCCTTCATAGAATATCTCATTCAGTTCATGGAAATCTTTTATGTTATCTATAAACCTCTTATTGTTGTTTAGCCAACCTTTCCTTTGCAAGAAGTAAAGGAACATTAATCTACCTAAGAATCTTTGAGCATACTCTGCTGGCTTAAATCTAGTATCTAAATTATTTAGACTCTTTACATTCTCTACTATCTTCTCATATAATGAGCGATACTGTTCAAAGAATTCATCTCTAACCTTCTCATATGGTAAGAACTCCTTATCATATCTATCCTTAATATTACCATCATAGTAAAGCGATCCTATAACTTCTTTATCTGTGTAATAGAATGCATCTAATATATGTAATGTCCTTATCTCATCTGTTGCTATCCCTTTGCCAGGTATTATTATTAGCAACGATTCTTTATTATTCTTATCAGTAAATATTAGGAATGGTCTAATAAGCATATTAACTTTCCATCGCTTTGCTATATCTATGCATTTACTCCTTGTTATCTTGCTAGTATCAATTACAACATAGTCTACATAATCGTCCTTGTAAAATCTCTTAATAGAGATTATATCCTTTTTATAATTTGAAGGTATTACTCTTTCTTTCTCTAAGATAGAGAGGTCAAGTTCTGTAATATTTATAGGATATCCTAAGCTTCTAAAGATAGTAATCCATGAATCAGAATCAAAAGTAAAATTATTAAAGTCTTGGGATGATGGTTTATACTCGCCCTTATCATACTGTTCAAGGAGAGTATAGAGTTCTCTATTCTTCTCTATACTCTCTGATACTGCTTTCCTTACTTCTTCTATAGTAGCATCCCTATCTTCCATATCTAATAGTAGTAATGATGGTGGATCATGAACTTATAGTTTACTCCTACTCCTAATATGCTCTCTAATGTACTCTCTAACCTTATCCTCACCATTCTTACACTCTGCAACCTTAATTATGAACTCTGCGCTATCTTTAGGCATAACATCAAGGTAATAGCCATTAAGTTTAAGGAATGTATCTGCAGATGCAAAGGCTGTTCTCTTATTACCATCTATGAATGGATGCTCTTTTGCTATACGGTATAGAAGGTATGCTGCTTTCCTAACATAACTTTCATTGATATTGTAATTATTGTATAAATCTTTTACATTGTCAAGTATGGAAGATAGTATACCTTTTGATATAATTATATTATCTAGTCCTAACGCTTTCCTAATCTCTTTTATACCTTCTAAGTTAATATATATAGTCATTGATTAGAAATGTGTAAGAAAGTCATTTAAGATTTTCTATCCTATAATTGGTTATGTTAACTTAAGCTCCTTGCTAAATAATATAGGTATATAGCATACATCTTGAGTATGTAAGCTTATATTACGTATTGATAGCATAATATAATTTAGTAATACTTGCTCTTAAGTTAACAGAACCCTTCTTTATAACGGAAAAGATATATTTGAGATTTCCTTAAGTAATGATAAAATGAGTGAACGTACTACTTCTTTTTGGCCTTTACCAGGAGGCTATAAGAACTATCTGGAAACACTTCAAAAATTTCTGAGCAAGATCGCTGAGGAGCCGACATTTGAAGAGTTAGTTTCATGGGCATCAAAAACCTTCAATAAAAGTCCAGAATGGATGGACGGCTCCATTCTGAACGTTATAATTTATTCTGGTCTTGCAAGTTTAGAAGGAAAGAAGATACGTTTAGCTGATAAGGGTTTAGAATTCTTAAAAAGTAATGATCCTGAAGTTGTATTAAGAACTTTTCTTGAAAACGTCTGGGGAATAAGAGAAATCATAATATGGCTATATCAAGAAGGTCCTTTGTCCAGAAAGCAGATCTTCGAAAAATGTGTAGATTTAGGTGTAAGGTGGCAACACGACTCTCAGGTTGGTTATAGGCTATTGTGGCTTAAGGCTCTTGGTTGTATTGAGGAAAAGATGGGGAAATATACGTTAACCTCTTATGGAGGAAAGATAGCTGAAGAACTGTTAAAGAGTAAGTTATTACCAGAATCACCTAAAGGAGTAATACCACCTATTATCAAGGCATCTGAGCCTATCCAAGCTAAGCCTCCTAAGGAAGAACCAAGTTACCTAGAGAGGCAGAGTATGCATGTTACTCCAGTTCATAATGAAATTAGAGATATGATATATGAGATAGGCAAGTTCATGGGTATGATAAGCGAAACTGAATACCCTATTGATAAGATGCGACTCGACGTTGTTTGGAAGAAGATAAAACCTGGAAACCCATCCCATGTATTCGAGGTTCAAATAGGCGGGAATTTCTTTGAAGCATTAACAAAGCTGAAGCATGCTTGGGACAAATGGAACAGCAAACCCTTCCTGATAACTACAGAAGAATACGAGATTAAGGCTAAACAACTTCTAGAAGGTTCGTTCCATGAGATAGAACAGATTACAAAAATCGTGAACTGGAGGAAAATCAAAGAACTTTACGATGTAGAAAAAAGGGCAAAAGACCTAAGAGACGAGATCGGAATTATCTAAACACTTTTGGATCAACCTTCCATAAATGTCACATCTAGAAAATGCTACATTATTAAGGTAGATTAGTGATTACCTTTTAGCCTAGTTCTGGTAATCCTTCATACCATCTATATATCCATGCTATATTACCATCCCACATCCTCTCCTTCCTAATAGGCTTGTCTAGAATGTTAGAATAACCTATCTTCCTTATTATTCTTATCATATTGTTCTCTTTGCAAATATTAACGAATATCACATATACCTTAACATCACATTCATCTGCTAACCTTCTATAGCTTACTACATCCCTCTTGTTAACATAACCAAAGTACCTTATATCTGGCTTTGCTTTAAGGTCAAAGCAGAAGATGCTATTATTGTTATCATCACTACTATTGCTACTATCATCACACTTCTCAACCATATAGTCTGGCAATGCATTCAGTACCATAACCTTCTTATTCCTTAAATCAACACCTATAGGTGTTAGCATATAGCCATGCTTTGAGTATTCTGATAATACATATTGCAATGCATCATCATGCAGATTATAGTTGGATCTGAACCTATCTGTAGTCTTCATCAAAGAAAAGCCTAAGGTTGATATATCTACCAGCATCTGCTTCTTGACATACTCTATAATAGCATCTCTCTTCTCTTTAGCATTCACAGTAAATAAAGGAAATAAAAGAAGAAAAGAAAGAAGGAAAGAAAAAGAAATAATGGTTAGAATAACTATTGTTACTATTACTACTACTATTGCTACTTCCTATACACTATCAAATCTCTATTTATATTGAGCATTATTCTATTCTTCTTAGCATATTCTACATCATGATGTGATTTAACTTGCGTTGTTAATGGTATGCTTATCCTCTGTACCTCCTTGAAGCCAGCAGACTCAAAGAGCTTCATGCAGTAGTATGGTAAATCATAGAATCTATTGGTGTCAGTAGTATCATCCTTCATGCCTATAATCAATGCTACTTCACCTCCTTTCTTCAATGCATTATAGCAGTTTATGCTTACCTTCTGCATGAACTCTAACCATCCATTAAGGTCTAATGAGGATACGCTCTCCTTTGCATATAGTCCTTTCAGCAAGTCCCAGTAAGGTGGATCTAGTATTATTAGATCACAGTTCATTGCTTCATATGGTAAACCTTTGCTTTTGTTTAAGTCCCATTGTTTTATATCCTTCCTTGTTGGTGTAATATCATAAGCTCTACACCTTCTATTCATTATTAAGCAAGCATCTACTGTTGTACCAGAACCAGCCATAGGATCAACAACCAACTCACCTTGCTCTGTGTAGTAGTATAATAGATTCATAACTATCTGCCCTGGTATCCTACCAGCATAATCATAGTAGCCTAGCCTAGGGTCATTCTTAGCAAAGTTCCATACGTTGTAAAGCATTGGTGCATCATCTTGATACTCACTCTTACCAAAGATGGAGAACCTTTCCAGATCGCTCTTGCCTTGTAATATTATAGCCCATGCTGTAGTTATATCCAAACCATAGAACTCTGCTATCTCCTCAACTGGTTTATGCTTATCATAGAACTGCTCTTGTATATGCAAAATTTGACTAGTCAAGTTTTGCATAATCCTTGATACTGTACTTTGGTTAACACCAAATACCTCTGCTATCTCATCTTGCTTCCAGCCTAGAAGATGCAGCCTTAGTATCTGGGCATCTCTTGTTACCTTCCTCCTCCTAACCTCTTCACCTATGAGTCTGCTTATGTAACTTGCATCATAACCAAATGCTCTTGCTAGTTCTGTTACTATACCTTCTAACCTTTCAATAGGTCTCTCCTTAACTATCTTTAATAACTGGTATCTAAGATCTTCTTGGCTTAGCCTATCTCCATGCTTTAGGTTCATCCTAGCACTCTCTATTCTTAGTTCTTCAAGGTAATCAGTCTTATCAAGTATGGTATCCTTCCATAGGATAGCATCTACTACTGTAGCATCTTTAGCATTACCATTATCCTTATCC
>Ga0079992_130823_pt1 | contig 14272 bp, 12 predicted proteins | sample FaiFalFF_MnMetaG_3_FD_69197 | JGI IMG/M metagenome (GOLD analysis project Ga0079992, IMG submission 69197) | Freshwater microbial communities from Yellowstone National Park, Wyoming, USA - Fairy Falls B (FF_Mn_B) MetaG (SPADES assembly) (version 2) | ecosystem: Environmental > Aquatic >... | reverse complement strand
CGCGGATTGACAGCGGGTCAGACAGCCGCCTGGCCGGGCACCGAGGCCGGGCGCAATAAGGGCTACCCCATCGAGCGTTAATCTTTAAGAACTTCAACTACCTGCCGGATCTCTCCTTCGGTGTTGTAAAAGTGGGGCGAGACCCGGATGTAAGGCTGCCTGGCCCGGTCGTACCGCAGGGAGACTATAACCCGGGCGGCGGCCAGCTTTTGATAGGCCTCGAGGGGATTGGGCGGCGCAAAGCTTACAATGGCCGACCGGTGCGCCGGTTCAAAGTCCGAAAGGACCCGGTAGCCGGCTCCTTTGAGTTCGTCAACGAGGATTTCCGTCAGCCTTAAAACCCGCCGCTCGATATTCTCGGGTCCAAGCTCGTTAAACAGCCGCACCACCGCCCCCAGCCCGGCGATGCCCGGTCGGTTGACCTGGGCGGTGTAAAAGCGGTCGGCGGTGGGCAGGAGCGCAAGGTCGTAGACCATGAACGTCTCGGGGCTGAACCCGACGACGCTGTTGGCCCCAACAACGGGCGGCTCAAGTTCCGGGACGAGCTCCCTGCGGACGTAGAAAAGGCCGATGCCCGGCGGACCCATCAGGAATTTCGGGGCGGCCGCCGCCAGGATGTCAACCTGCTCGGCTTTGACGTCGATTTTGAGGGCCCCGAGGGCCTGCATCGCATCCACGACAAAATAGATGCCGTTTTCCCGGCAGAACCGGCCCAGGGCGGCCAGGTCGGTTCTAAAGCCCGAAAGAAACTGCACGGCGCTTACGCTTACGACCCGGGTGCGGCGGTCGGCGGCCGCCGCGACCTGTTCGGCCGTGAGACCACCGCCCGGGGCCGGCAGGATTTTGACCCGAACGCCCCGCTTTCTCTGGAGCATAAGCCAGGGGTAAACGTTGGCCGGGTACTCCTGGTCGCAGATAATCACGTTGTCGCCCCGGCGGAGAGGTAGAGACCAGGCGGCCAGGCTTATGCCGGTGCTGGTGGTGGGGATAAAGGTTACTTCTTCCGGCTCGGCGTTGATGAGCCGGGCAAGCTCCCGACGGGTCTGCTCTTTCACCTCGAGGAGCTCGGCCTCGTATTTGGGGCCGAGCTGATGTTTCCGGAGAAAGTCGGCCATCGCCTCGACGGCCGGCGTCGGCAGTGGGGTGTAAGCCGCGTGGTTAAGATAGGTGTACTCGCGGGTTACGGGAAACCAGTCAGCCCGGGCCCTGACAACCGCCTCCACATCGAAAGCCGAAAGCTGCGCCATCGCGCTCCTCCTTCGCCCGCATTTTAAAGAACATCCAAATCTTTTACGAGGACATTAGCATCTATTATAAACGCCTCGACCATCTGCCAGGCTACTGGCCGACCGTCTGGGCCTCTTCAGACTTTTTCCGCATCCCGACAAGGTACCGTGACATCTCTTCAGACCGTTGCGAAGCGTATCCAAGCACCGAGTAAAGAGTGCTGTATTCTGAACCCGATTCGAGCTCTTTAATTTCTAAGTGACCCCGGTTTACAAGCTTGAGAGCTTCTTCCTCTGGGAGATCCCCAGCAGTTTGGCCGCCTCCCCGACGGTAATATATGGGGGCACACTGACAATGGCCACGGCATTTCCCACCGCCAGGTTGGAGGCCAGTTCGGCAGCAAGTTGCATAAGATGCCCTGATACGCGCACTTTCGGCTGGCCCGGAAGGTCCGGGAAAATTATGTCCGCCGCAGACCGTTTGGCTAATTCTTTATCTTCGAGAAATCGAAGCTTAAGAGACCCAACCAGAATGCTGTTAAGCTCCCGGGCGCTTGCTGATAGTTCCCCTACGGGCAGGATCAACTGGCTCGCACGGACCATAGGCCGCGCTACTCCCTTTCCTGTTCGGCTTGTCCAATACTATCACGGACTACGGATCGTCACAAGGGTCGGCGGCCGGGCCCCCCTCGGTTTCGGGTTACTCGCCCGGATTTCCGGAAGGGCGCAGACCCTGAGGAGAGGTCGATGCTGCGGCGGGTTTAACCGGGGCAACCGTAAATAGACCCGTCCGGGCCGCGGCCAGCACGAGGCCGTACGTGACCGCTCCTACCCCCAACCCGACGATACTCGTTATCGGTTCGGGGAAAGCCAGCAGAAGCCCGCAGGTGACCAGAACCCCCCGGACAAGCATGCCAACTAAATTAGGTCGAAGCCTACCGGCCATTGGCAGGTAGCCCTGGATGGCGTAGGCGATGAGGCCGACCCCTAAGATCGCACCCCCCAGAGCCACCAGCAGGTCCACCAGACCGGAGATTGCGCCCACAAGAACCGGGTGATAAACAAAGAAAAACGGCAGGAAATATTTAACGACCCCGAAGCGCATAGCCTCCATCATCGCCCGGAAGGGTGAAGCCCCGGCCAGGTTCGACGCAACCACTACCGACAGGGCCGTGGGCGGGGTGATATCCGAAAGCATAGCCCAATATAGGATAAAAAGGTGGACGGCCATCGGATGAAGGCCCTCTTTAATCAGGGCGGGCGCAAACACCACGGCCAAGAAGATATACGACGGGGTTATGGTTAGGGCTGTGCCCAGAATCAGGCAGGCAATCGCCCCAAGGATAAGCAGGGTGAGGATATTTCCCCCGGCCAGCCTGAGCACATCGGACGAAAAGGTGCCCGCAATGCCAGTAACGGAGAGGGCCCCAATGATAAGTCCGACTGCAGCAAGGACGGCAACCAGCTCGGCCAAGATACGGCCGGCACTTACCAAAGCGGCCTTAAGCCTTGGGGGGGTAAGCCGGGTCTCAGGCCGCAGCATGGCCAGGGCCAGCAGGATCAGGGTGGCGTAGAAGGGGGCCAGGGCTTCCTGGCGCAGATAAACCAGCATGAAAATCAGGGCGAAAAAGGCCACCAGGTAGCGCCAGCCGGCCTTGAGCGTATCGCCCAGCCTTGGCAGCTCGCCCCGGGACAGGCCCTTTATTCCGAATTTGGCAGCATAAGCATCGATCTGGAAGAAAAGGCTCAGATAAAACAAAAACGCCGGTATCGCCGCGGCCAGGGCTACCTCGACGTAAGGAACACCCAATACTGAGGCCATGATGAACGCAGTGGCGCCCATGACCGGTGGGGTTATTACACCGGCCGAGGAGGCATTGGCCTCGATGGCGGCGGCATCCACCGGCCGGAACCCCGTCCGTTTCATAGCCGGGATGGTGACGACGCCCGTGGAGAGCACGTTGCTTACGGCGCTTCCGCTCATCATGCCGAGCAGGCCGCTGGCCACGATGGCCACCTTGGCCGTCCCGCCCCGAACCGACCCCAGCAGGGCCATGGCCAGGTCGATGAAGAAGCGGCCCCCGCCGGTGAACTGCAAGGCAAGACCGAAGAGAATAAACCCGATGATAAAGCTACCGAAGACCCGCATCGGGATGCCCAGGATGGCCTCGACGCTGGCCACCTGATACCGGATGGTGTCCTCAAACGAGAGGCTGAAGCCGGCAATGGGTCCCGGTAGGTCGCCGGCGTAAGCCGGATAAAGGGACAGGACCAGAACCACCAGGGCGAAAGCCAGCCCTCCGGTCCGCCTCGCCCCTTCGAGAATAAGAAGCCAGAGAATAATGCCCAGGGCCACGGCCGCCGGCGGCGCCCGGAACTCCCAGGCCTCCATGATCATTCGTTCGCCGTTCCAGGCAAAATACCCGCAAACGGCCAGCGTCAAAGCGAAAAGGATTACATCGTACCAGGGGACCCGTTCGGTCCACCTGGACCCCGCCGGAAATATGATGAATGCCAGCGCAAGAAAGAGACCTAGTAAAACATACAGGTAGCGATTTTCTAAGAGGACAAATCCGACAAAGAACCGAAGATTAAAGATCTGATTGACGGCCAGCAGGATACCGGCGGCCGTCAGTACTGCAACAGTAGCCTCCCAGAACGGACCGAGCCGACGATACCGGTCGGTAGCCCCAATCTCACTCATGGGTTGCGGCCAGCGGCGGTGCTGTTAAATCAAACGCCCCGGCCGGCCTCGGCATTTCTACCAGCCAGCCGGGGCGTACCCAGCCTTTCACCAGAATTTCTCGGACCAATACGGTTCAAAGCCGGCTTTTCGCAGCTCTTCAGCCCGAATCTTCATCCAGAGGTCCGGGAACTTTGCCGAATCTACCTGCTGTTTCTGGGCTTCATCCAGGGCCCGCTCCCAGGCTTTGGCGAGGACTTCCTGCCGCCGGATGAGCTGCTGATTGTGCTTTTCGTACTCGTCGTTCCAGACGCCCTTCTCCTTGAAGTACCGGACGGCACCCTCGTGATACGGGACGACCCACTTGAACCGCTGACGGTCCAGGCCGAACCCGTCGTTGCCGGGATAGGCATCCTTGTAGAGCGGGAAGAGCTCATACAGCATCCGGGTAACCTGGTAAACCAGCTCAGGGTCCTGCCAGGCGTAGGTCGAAATAATCGGGTAGCCGTAAGTGGCCCCGATGTGCGGGTTTTCGGGGGACACCGGCGGCGCCCCGATGGTCGCCTCGTTGTACTCGAAATAGGGAGCATATTTCTTCAGCCGCTCCCAGGCGGCCGGGTCTTCGGCCGGCTTCGGCATGGCGGCCGGGGTGTATTTCCGGGGCGATGAGGCGATTTCGTACGCCTGCCCGGAGTTTGTGCTGGCGATGGCACAGTCGGCTTTGCCTTCAATGACCGCCCGGAGGGAAGCGCCCCAACTCGGAAATTCAACTTTCTGGACGTCGTTCCAGGTCAGGTTACCCGCCGCCAGGAACGCGGTCATATTGAGATTGAGGGCCGGTGCCCCGACTACCCAGGCAATCCGTTTTCCTCTGAGGTCGTAGACGGTCTTTATCCCAACATCCCCGGCGCAGGAAGCGACGCCGGTGTTAAAGGCTGACCAGGCCGCCCCGAGAATTCTCACTTGCTGCGGGCCCCAATCGGTCGTGGCAAAGTCCATAACCCCTTCCTGGGAAAGGAAAACCGCAATCCCGAGGGCCCCAAACTGGGCCCGCCGGGCGACGATGGGCGACTGCCGCGCAACATCGTTCCCCCCAGGGATGATCCGGAGGGTAATTCCCTCTTTCTGGGCCATGGCGTTGCCGATGGAGAGGGCCTGGCTGTAGCCTGCGGACCCCACATCATAGGCCGTCCAGACGATTGTCTGGGGCATCGTGAACCTAGTGGTCGTCTGGCGCTCAGAAGGAGTCGTTGGGGAGGGGCCGCAGGCGGCAACCAGCAAGGCGCAGACTAAGGCCCCAGCAATCCAACGCCCTATTAACCTCTTCCAGAACCGATTTCCCCACATAGTCGCCCTCCGCAGGTGGGTGTGCTACCCGGTAGTATCTACTACAAGTAACCTTGGGCTGTCAATTATACCGGCAAGCGGAAATTACCCGCGGGCAGAACTATGCGGTCTTCGCCGACCCCTTGGGTCTTTACGGCGGAGGCAGGGTTATCTGGACCGGCTGGCCGTAGTCCCGAAAGGTTAAGGTCATGGTCCACACCTCGGTCCCTTCCCGGCCGGGCTGGTAGACCCGAACCTCCAAACGCTGGGGCAGGTTACTGGCCGGGTCCACCCAGACGTCGGCCGCAATATCGAGCCGGTCAAAAATCGGGCCGATGCCCGGCTCCTGGGCCAGAATCTTCGCCGTGTCCGGCTTGAACCCAAAGCGGCGCAGCCGCCGGCCCTCGACGCTTTCCAGGCCCAGGTCCCGGGCCGCCGTCGGATTTTGTAAATAGAGCACGGCCAGGTAAGGCGAGCCCGCCTTGCCCGGCGCCCCAAAGGCCAGGGTGCACTCCGGCGGGTCGAAGGTCCCCTTCGGGCTCTGACACCGCAGCGCCCGCCCCACCTTGTAGAACCCAAAAAACGAGTCGTACTGGCCGGTCACGACGGACTTGAACTTATCCGGCCGGACAAGCGCCCCACGGCCGGAGAGCTCCACCGTAAAAAGCTGGCCGGTGGACGTGAAGGCGTAGGTGCCCGTAATGTCGAACTGAACGGAGGCGGCGGCCGTAAAGGCCGAGACGGCGGCGGCCAGGCCCTGGCCGGTGGGGGACGGGGTGGGGCTGTGGACCGGCGTCAGGGAGGCAGGGGGAACCGTCGGCCTCGGGGTCGCCGTCGGGGCGGGCCGCACGAGGGCAAGCGGCCCCTGACTCGAAAACAGGGCACCCCAGGCCGCCAGACCCAGCAGGATCCCGAAAAGCAGAACCAGGGCAACCAGGACGGCGGTGCGGCCTAACTGTTCACCCAGGGGTAAGGCGGGTCCTCGGGCACGACGGCCCGGGTGGGGAGCAGACCGGCCTCTTTTGACACATCGCCCCCGTTGGCCACGAGGACGTCGCCCGGGTTTGACCATGGGGTCTTCACTTTCCAGTACTGCAATACGGCCCGCTGGCACCGAACCACCGCAACCGGGCCGTAGTCGGCGTAGGACATCGGCAGCCCGAAGTATAAAATCGGGTCCTTCTCCGCAAAGTATCGCGCCTTGAGGGCCGGATTGTTGTCCAGGATGCTCAGGTGCCGCCGGACCACCTCGCCCCACGGCAGGCCCGAATCAGGGGACGTGTCAAAAGGCCGAGGCACATTCCGAGTCGCTTCCAGCCAGCCGTCCTTGCCTGCATCGTGGAGCAGGTCAAAGACGTTGACAAAATAGACCCGGCCAACCTCCGGCCGCCACTGGAAGATTACCCGCTGGAACGCCTGGCAGATAAAGCCGTTCCAGCTGAACCGGCGGGAAACCGGGTAGCCGACCGCCTGAACCCCACCCAACCGCCGGAACTCATCCCAGAACCGGATGCCGTCGGCGTTGGTTACCGAATACCCGGTGCCCCCCGCCCCACCCCGGCCATTGGTCTGGGTGAAGAAGTGGCCGTTCGGGATGTCGTAATCGGGGGGCCGCGCCGGAAGCCGCCGCACCAGGTCGGCCGTCTCCCCCCGAACGGCATCCATTTGCCGGTAGAAGGCCGTCCCGTTGCACAGGGTCCCGCCGTTGCGCCAGGGCACCGGCACGTTCGGCGGCTGGCAATCCCGGTGGGCGCAGATATTCGGCAGGTCCTTGTCAACGAAAGGCCCCCGGCCGGTGGGGTCAATCTGCCAGGCCCCGAGCTTCCAGGCCAGGGCCTTGTCCAGCCCGAGCCGGGCGTCACTTGGGGGCGCCTGCCCCTCGTAGTTTCCCAGGACAGCGATGCCGACACTGCCCGGGTTGTAATCGGGTCCCATATTGCCGTTGGCGTCCGGGCCGTAGGCGGCATGCCCGCCCTGCACCCCCGCCCCGCCCCAGCGGCCCTCATAGACATTTCCCTGCTGGTCGACCAGGTAGTTATAGCCGATATCACCCCAGCCGAGAACCTTGGCGTGGTAGTAGTAAATCGCCCGGACCGTCGCCGCCGGGTTCAGGTCGCCGTTGCGGGTAACGGTGTGGTGAATAATGGCCTTTTTAATGACGTGATACTGGCGGGGCCAGACCTCCTGCCCGTTTTCGTCAAATCTGAGCCGCTCATCGGCGCCCCACTCGGCCCGGGAGATGATCCGCTGGCCCGGGGCCTCCAGCGGGGCCATCAGGCCGGCCTTGCCATTGACGATGTCTTTGGTGCTCGGCCCCGGCCCGGAGTTTATGAGCTCAAAGTTAAGGACATCGGCGTCGATGCCTTCGCCCAGGCCGAGCTTGAACCGCAGGTAGCGGGCATCCCCGGTAACAATAAGCTCGCCGTACTGACCGGCCGTCGGTCCGTGGGCGCCGATGATTACATCATACCAGGGGGACCAGTCCGACCCGTCCCGGCTCACCTGGACAGCCAGCGACCGGATGCGGCCCTTCCAGAAGGCCCCCACGGCGTCAAAGGTCCGGTCCGCCCGGTAAACTTCGGATATATACTCGGACTGGCCCAGGATGGAGAGGCCCCGGGCAGCGGCCCGGGCCCGCAGGTCCCTGACCGTAACCCGGCTCGACCGGACTTCCGTAACCGGGGGGTTTTCGGCGTGGGCCAGGCCGCCGAGGCCCACGGCGAGTCCGCTCCCCACCGCTAGACGCAGAAAGTCGCGTCTCGAAAGACCCATCACCCCTCTGAATAGCAGAGGGGCTGGCCTTAAAACAAGGGCCTTATCCACCGCCAACCCGGCTGGCGGTGGATAAGGCCCTCGAAATCAATCAGAGGTCGATTTCCCGGCCGATACCCCTTTCCCGGGCCCGCTCGTAGGCGACCCCGGCGGCCGCCACGTCCCAGATGGCAAGGCCGTGGGACTCAAAGAGGGTTATCTGGTCGGTCGACTGACGTCCGGGGTGCAGGCCGGCAACGACCTGCCCGAGCTCGTAGACGGCTTCCCAGGTTATCAGTCCCCGCTCGATGGGCCCAAGCAGGTCGCCCGATTCGATGCGGGCCTGGTCCTTGGAATCGACGAAGATAAGGTCGGCCCGGCTTACGGCCGCGTCGTCGAGTTCCCGGCGCAGGAGGCTGTTGCTTCCGGCGGCGTTGATGTGCATGCCCGGCCGGAGCCACTCGCCGAGAAGGACCGGCTCCCGGCTGGTTGTAATCGTAACCACGATGTCGGCATCTTTAACTGCATCCGGAGCCGAGTCAACGGCCTCAACCCGAATCCCAAGGCGCCCGGCCATCCGGGCGGCAAACTCCGTCCGGCGTTCGGGGGTGCGGCTGTAAACCCGGACCAGGCTGATGGGCCGGACCCGGCAGATGGCCTCAACCTGGCTTTCGGCCTGCCAGCCGGCCCCGATCACGCCCAGAATCGACGCGTCCGGCCGGGACAGGTACTTGGTGGCCACCCCGCTGGCCGCCCCGGTGCGGATCTGCCCGAGCTTATCGGCCTGCATCACGGCCAGGAGCCGGCCGTCGTCGGCGCTGTAGAGCACAAAAATAAATTTCGACCCGGACCGGAAGGTGGTGTAGGCCTTAAATCCCAGCAGGCCCGCCGGCAGGACGGCCCCGCTCATAACGTGGAGCAGCCCGCGGGGCGTGCGAACCCGGCGCCGGGATTCGTTGACCGCCAGGCCCAGACCCTGAGCCTTAAAGGCGGCCTCAACGGCCTCAAGGGCGGCCGGCATCGGCAGAACTTCGGCAACTTCGTCTTCGGTTAAAAACAGGGCCAAATCTACACCTCCGGAGTTTGCGCGCGGCAGTTGCCGTAAATTATAACTTAAATGGCTTAGCCCACACCGTTAACGACGCCTAAAAAGCCCCCAGACTGAATAAGCCGGGCCGCATTGCCGGCCGCCCTGGGAGAACTGCCCGTGGAAGAGGTTCGGGTCCGCGAGCTGGCCAGAACTATTGCCCGCGCCCTGCGGGAGGGCAAGCCCTCGGATGCGGTGCAGGTCCTCGAGCACCTGCACCCGGCCGACCGGGCTACGGTTTTTCGCGAGCTCGACCGGGACGACCAGAACTTGCTCGTTAACCTGCTCAGCCCGGATGAGCTCGGGGCGATCCTGGAGTACATGCCCGAAGACGATCGGCTTGAGGTTGCCAGCCGGATCGAGCTTGGAACCCTCTCCCGGGTGCTCGATGAGGTCGACTCGGACGTAGCCGCCGACGTCCTCCACGAACTTACCCCGACGGAGGCCGAGCAAGTCCTGGGGCAGATGAAAGAACGGGCCGAGGTTGAGCGACTCCTGCCTTACGCCGATACGAGCGCCGGCGGCCTGATGATGCCGGTGCCCATCGTCCTGCGGCCCTGGATGACGGCCGAGGACGCCATAAACCTTCTCCGGCGGGAGAAGCCCGACACCGACATCGTCTACTACCTGTTCGTCGTCGACGAAAACGACCGGCTCGTGGGAGTCGTGAGCCTGCGCCAGCTCGTCATCGCCGACCCGGACACCCCCATCGGGCAGATCATGGACCCCCAGGTCATCCACGTCGGGCCAGATACCGACCAGGAAGAGGTCGCCCGGCTCATGGAGCACTATGACCTCCTGGCCCTGCCGGTTGTCGACCGGGACCGGCGGCTCCTGGGAATGGTGCTCATCGAAGACGTGGTTGATGTTATTGAAGAAGAGGCGACGGAGGACATGTTCCGGATGGTCGGCCTCTCCGAAGAGGAGCGGGCCCTGGGTCCGGTCTCGGAATCGGTCCGGCTGAGGCTCCCGTGGCTCATCGTCAACCTCTACACGGCCTTCCTGGCCGGGTGGGTCGTAAGCCTTTTTGAGGACTCGATCGCAAAAGTAGCCGCGCTGGCCGCGATCATGCCCGTCATCTCCGGGCAGGGCGGCAACGACGGCATCCAGACGGTCACCGTGATCATCCGGAGCCTGGCCCTTGGGGAAATCCACATCCACGACGTGTTCCGACTGCTCCGCAAGCAGACCCTCATCGCCCTCGCTAGCGGGGTCGTTATCGGCGGGCTGACCGGCCTGACCGTCATCCTCTGGAAAGGCAACGCTGCCCTGGCACTGATTGCGGCCGTCGCCATGGTTCTGAACATGATTGTGGCCGGCATCTTCGGGGTCATTATCCCGATAACCCTCAAACTCCTCCGACGCGACCCGGCCCAGGCTTCGGGCGTCATCCTGACGACGTTTACGGATGTCTGCGGCTTCTTTATCTTCCTCGGCCTGGCAACCCTGCTCCTGAACTGGGTCGAAACCGCAGGCTGACCCGCCGCCCCGACGGCTCGCAAGACAGAACCCAACACCATCCCGGCGCAGAAGGGGCCGCAGCCGGCACCAAGAACGGCGGCACCCAAACTGCGTTCTGAAAGCCCGGCAAGGGCAGGGCTTTACAGTTTTTGGAGTTTATGGTTAGGGGTTAGGGCCCTCATCCGTAGCTCCCGCCACCGCCAGCGGGAGCGGGGAACCATTAGCGGTGCAGAGGAGGCCGGGCCGGCGTTAACGGCAGCCCGGCCCCACATCCGGGCGACATGGCAATGGCTTTCGCCCCCCGGCCCCCTTTCACGCCGGGCGGGAAATGGTGAGTCGGGGGGGTGAGGGGAAAACTGGAAAGCCCTGTGGCAAAAAGAAAAAGCAGGTGGCCACCCGTCATCTTTTTGCCCAGCTTGCGGCCCTGACGGCCTTCGGCCTGAGCCTTCGCTGGCGGGTCCGCCGGCGCAACCCCTCCCGAACGCCCCCACCGGCCGTTATCCTGGGCGGGGTCGGCCTCATCGCCCTTGTTGTCGGCAACTATTTCGGGGGCCAGCTCGTATACCGCCACGGCATGCGGGTCAGCACCGGGCCTTAGGCTTCGAAGATAGCCAGGGGCAGGTAGGCGGTGACAATCCAGTTCGGCTTGTCGACCACCTCACTGATTTTCAGGTCGACTACGATGCTGGCAAGGACGTAGGCTTCCTCAGGCGTAAGGCCGTAGGTTCGGGTCATGTGCTCGACCATATGCCGGAGGGCCTTCCGGGCCGCCTCCATCAGGTCGGGGCTGATGCCGGTGGTAGCGTAGTAGCCCCGGCCGTCGTATTTTGAGGTCAGCGGCCCCGGTGTCTGGAACTGGGGCTCGGCAATAGACCGGTCCTTGTGGACCCGGAACCGGAGGGCCCCGTACATCGGGCATTCGATGCCGGTGACGCAAACCTCCCCGTCACCCTGGGCGGCGTGGCAGTCGCCGGCCGAAAAGAGGGCACCCTCCACCTGAACCGGTAAAAAGAGGCGGGTCCCGACCGTCAGGTGGCGGATGTCCATATTACCCCCGAATTTTCCCGGTGGCATGACCGGGTGGGGACCGGGCTCAGCCGGGGCAACCCCCATCGTTCCGCAGAAGGGGTCGAGGGGCACCCGAATTCCCGGCTTGAACCAGGCGTGGGTTCCGGGCGAGAGGTCCCAGATGTGCAGGTAGGGCTGATTAAACTCCGCTTCCAAGAGGCCGAAGCCGGGAATGATGCCCGTCCAGCCCCAGCCCCTGGGGTGGAGGTCGAGGATCTCTACTTCGAGGGTGTCGCCCGGGGCCGCGCCCTTAACGAAGACGGGCCCTGCCAGGGGATAAATCCGGTTCCAGTCTAGCCTGGTCAGGTCTTCGGCCGTCGAGTTCGGGGTGATCTGGTTGTCGCTGACGTCCCGGAAGGAGAAGACGACCGTGTCGCCCGATTCGATTTCCAGGCCGGGACTGAGGCTCCGGTCCCACTGGTAGTGGACAAGGTTCTCCGGGAAAAAGTGGGTCCTGGCCATCCGGCACCTCCTCCGAAAATAAAAGGTGGCCGCTCCGCTCGGCGGCGAACCGCTTGCCTCGGCTTAAGGACTGCCCTGGGGCCTCTTTAAGGAGCCTGGGTCTTTTCCTCGACCCCGAGGAATTCTTTCATGATGCCGTAAAGATATTTGCGGTGCTTGGGGTCGATGACGTTGAGGCCGTAGTGGTTGATCACCTGAACCTGGACGGCCAACCACTCCTGCCAGCAGTCAAAGCAGACGTTGTTTTTGATGAGCTCCCCAAGCCGGCCAGGCAGGGGACTCTCAGTAAGCCCCTGGGCCTCCTGGCCGCACCGGGAGCAGACAACCGTTGCCAAATCAACCTCCCTGCAGGTAATCCCGCCGACACCCCCGGAGCCCGCGACCGGACTCGAACCGGTGACCTCACCCTTACCAAGGGTGTGCTCTACCCACTGAGCTACGCGGGCAAGCCCACGTTGAATTTTAGCACAACCGGCATAGGGGCGGGGCCCGAAAACCAGGCCCCGCCCCCGGCGGACGGGTTTCAGGCCGCGGTCCCGGCCCCAACCAGGCCCCGGGCCGCCTCGTAGATCTTCTGAACGCTCGGAATGACGGCGCTTTCCAGCGGCTCCGAGAACGGGATCGGCACGTCGGGCACGGCCAGCCGCCGGATCGGCGCCTTGAGGGACCCGAGGGCGCCGGCCTGAACCCGGAATGCCACCTCGCCCGTCATTCCGTAGCTCATGTAGTCCTCGTCGACGATGAGGACCCGGCCGGTCTTGCGGGCCGATTCGACCAGGGTCGCTTCGTCCAGGGGGACCAGGGTGCGCAGGTCGATGACCTCGGCCGAGATCCCCTCCCGGGCGAGCATTTCAGCCGCCTTGAGGCTCCGGGGAACCATCAGCCCGGCAGCGATGATGGTCAGGTCGCGGCCGTCCCGGCGGACGGCCGCCCGACCGAACTCGATGGTATACGGCTCCTCTGGAACCTCCTCTTCCTCACCTTCGAAAGGCAGGAAGGGCAGGCCGGTCAGAAGCTTGTGGCCGAAGATAATAACCGGGTTCTGATCCCGCAGGGCGGTAATCGCCAGCCCTTTGGCGTCGTAAGCCGTCGACGGCACCACGATCTTAAAGCCCGGCAGGTGGGCGAACATGCCGTAGAGCACCTGGGAGTGCTGGGCGGCGTCGCCGTAGCCGCCCCCGATCGCGGTGATAACCGTCACCGGCATGGCAAACTGCCCGCCAGACATGTAGTGGTTTTTAGCCATGTGGTTAAACATCTGGTCGAAGCCGGCCCCGCAGAAGTCGACAAACATGAGCGAAACCACCGGATGCATCCCCACCGAGGCCGCCCCGACGGCCATGCCCATGAAGGTCTGCTCGGTGATGGGCGTATCCACGACGCGGTCCCGGCCGTATTTGTTAAAGAGGCCCATGGTGAACCCGAAGACAGCCCCCCAGTAGGTCACGTCCTCCCCGAGGACGACGATGCGGTCGTTGCGGGCCATCTCCTGTTCGATGGCCTCGGCGATGGCAAAGGCGATCCCTTTCAGCTTCCTCATCGGAACACCCCCGCAAGAGCTTCCTGTGGCTCGGGCAACGGGCTGGTCTCCGCAAACCGAACAGCCTCTTCAGCCTCCCAGTGGGCCTCCTCCTGTAGCCGGTTGAGGGTAGCATCGTCGGCCCAGCCGAGCTTTTTGAGGCGCTCCCCGAGGCGCGGGATGGGGTCGAGGGCCCGCCAGCGCTCCACCTCTTCCCGTGTCCGGTACTCTTCGGCGTCGCCCTCAAAGTGACCCCGGTAGCGGTAGCAGACCGCCTCAATCAGGGCCGGACCGACCCCGCTTCGGGCCCGCTCGACCACCTGCTTCGCCACCCGGTAGACGTCGATGAAGTCCATGCCGTCCACCAGGAACGACGGGACGTTGAAACTAAGCGCCCGGTGAAAATGGTGGACCGTGGAGACCGCCGCCCATTTAGGGGTGGAGTCGGCAAAGAAGTTATCTTCGATAACGACGACCAGGGGCAGGTTAAAGAGGCCGGCCATGTTCAGGGTCTCGGCGAAGGTACCGTGGTTGGCCGCCCCCTCGCCGGCAAAGGCGACGGCGACGTTCGGCTGGCCCAGCTTCTGGAAGGCGAAGGCCGCACCCGCGGCCTGGGGGAAGGACGCCCCGACGATGCCGCTGCAAGCAAAGCGCTTGGTGGCGTCAAACAGGTGCATGTGGCCGCCCTT